>Ga0302313_10001515_pt1 | contig 17553 bp, 11 predicted proteins | sample III_Palsa_N2_2_FD_200454 | JGI IMG/M metagenome (GOLD analysis project Ga0302313, IMG submission 200454) | Peat permafrost microbial communities from Stordalen Mire near Abisko, Sweden - III_Palsa_N2_2 | ecosystem: Environmental > Terrestrial > Soil > Palsa > Peat permafrost | place: Sweden...
CAGCCTCTAGCGGCAAAGAAAATGTCAGCATGGATCACAGAATTCGATTTTGTCGATCACACCTCGGATGTCTCCTACGCCAGCACCTGGCTCCATGGCCTCTATGATGCGGAAATGCTGATCCAATTTCTCTCCGAGCCTGCGGTGACGCAAGTGGATATCTACAACGTGCACAGTCAATCCAAGCGAAGCTCACTGATCTACGACGGGACGGAGAAATTCGGACCGCACGGTGCCGTCAAAACTGAAGCAGGCGCTTTGTCTGCGGCGGGACAAGTCATGTCGATATTTGGTCAGGCGCTCAACAAAGCATCCTCGGTGGCGCCGATCAGTGTGTCAGGTTTAGCGCCAATTTCCCCGGCGCCGGCTGAGACCAGGTTCACACCGTTCCCGCCGGTAACTGGAGCGGCCATCACCTATGGGGCCACCAAAAGTAAGGCCCTCGTCCTGGTTAATCTCTCGGCGCAGCCGGTCACATTGTCTTACGGCAGCGGCACGGCACAAATACAGAGCATCTCCGCACCTTCTCTGTCTACGAACATAGTAACGGCAACCTCGCTAACGTCTGCGAAGCGGAAGATATCATTAAGGCAGTTCAATATCCCCGCTTATTCGATGAATTATCTGCTCTTTTGAAACGCGGTCTTTGCCCCAAATTCCCGGGGAGGGGTAATTACCCTCAGTCCAGCAGACCGCCGCATTTCCTCCTGCGATAGCATGATCTCGTCATCATCAGGAGTCCCATGCCATCCTCCAACGACCCCACCCGCCGCGAATTCCTCCAAACCACCGCCGCCGTAGCCGGCACCCTCCTGGCCTCCGCAATTCCAGCCGCAGCCGAGCCCGCCCCCAAGCGCCCCAACCTCGTCTTCTTCTTCGGCGAAGGCCAGCGCGCCGACGCCATGTCCGTCACCGGCCATCCGCTCCTCAAAACCCCCAACCACGACCGCATCGCCAACGAGGGCGTCCGCTTCACCAACGCCTTCTGCACCAACGCCCTCTGCGCGCCCGCCCGCGCCGCCACGCTCACCGGCATGTACAGCCGCTCCACCGGCGCTCTCGCCAACACTGACGCCAAGCTCCCCCTGCCCGCCGATATCCCCCTCTTCACCGAAACCCTCCGTCAGGCCGGCTACGCGGTCGCTCTCGTCGGCAAAACTCACGTCCGCAACGGCGCCGAAGACCGCTACTGGGACTACTACTTCGGCCACAACGACCCCGGCAACAACTACTACAACCCCACCTACAAGGAAGGCCGCGACGGCAAGATCGGCCCACCTCAGAAGTTCGAAAACATCTACGCCGACGACCTCGCCGTCGACCGCGCTCTCCAATGGCTCGACGAACCCCGCGGCGACAAACCCTTCTGTCTCCTCGTCTGGTTCGTCACGCCGCACGCGCCCTTCTTTCGTCCGCGCAAATACCTCGACACCTACAACGGCACGCCCATCCCCAAGCCCTCCACCTTCGACGACGACCTCAAAGGCTACCCCGGCAAGCCCCGCTGGTTCGCCGACAACCTCCTCAACAAGATCGGCACCGCTGTCAGCCCCGACTGCGTCCGCTCTCTCGAAGAGCTCACCAAGGACTACTACGCCGGTCTCCTTGCCGTCGACGACCTCATCGGCCGCGTCTTCACCTATCTCGAAAAGAAAAACATTCTCGACGACACCGCCATCCTCCACGGCTCCGACCACGGCTACTTCCTCGGCGAGTGGCGCCTCTTCGACAAACGCCTCATGCACGAGCCCTCTATCCGCGTCCCGCTCATGGTCCGCTATCCCAAACACATCAAGCCCGGCACAGTACGCGACGAGATGGTCCTCGACATCGACATCGCCCCAACGTTACTCGATCTGGCCAACGTCCCCGCACCGCCGAAGATGCAGGGCAAGAGCATTCTTCCCCTCGCAAAAGCCGCCGACCCCGACTTCCGCAAGGAGTGGTTCTACGAGTACTTCGAGTACCCCAACCCCGAAGGCGTCCGCCCCCACCAGGGCATCCGCACCGAACGCTACAAGCTCATCCAATACACCATGGCCCCGCAGGAGTTTGAGATGTATGACCTCCAGAACGATCCCGGCGAACTCAACAACCTCTACGGCAAACCCGAACACGCCGCCCTGCAAGCCGACCTCCTCGCCCGCATGGACAAACTTCAACAAAAAATCCCAACCCGCCCAACCGCCGCCTAAACAGCCGGGTGGCCCATCTTCGCGACGGCTTCATCCTCGCTAAGGTGGGTTCGCATGATGTTCCGCAAAAAAATCCCCACCCTGGTTGACGCCAATCCACCCTGCGCGGTCAAACCCAAAACCTATTCCTCCCGGCAGGAGCCCCCATGATGCGTCGCAGCCTCGCTCTCATCACCCTCGCAGCAGCACCCTCCCTCGCCCAAACCCACATCACCCCTCCGCCCGAACCCACCGGCGCCGTCACCGGCCACGTCTTCTGTTCCGACACCAACGAGCCCGCCCGCTTCGCGCATGTCCATCTCGAACCGGTCCACCTGGAAGCCGTCCCCGCCGCCGCGCAGCCCAAAGCCAACTCCAGGCCCACTCCACCCCCCGCCGCCGGCTCCGACACCATCGACACCACCCTCGACGGCAGCTTCCTCCTCACCAAGATCAAGCCCGGCGTCTACTACGTCGTCGTCGAAAAGGACGGCTACATCAAGCCCCGCGCCATGTTCACCGACCAGGAGATCGCCGACCCCTCACCTCAGATTCGCTCCCTCGTCGAAGCCGCGCTGCCCCGCGTTCAGGTTGAGGGCTCTCACACTGAGCAGGCCGAAGTCCGTCTCGAACGCGGCGCAGCCGTCAGCGGCACTGTCCTCTACGACGACGGCAGCCCAGCTGGCGGCCTCAACATCAAGCTCCTCCACAAAGACCCCGCCGGCAAGTGGGTCCCGCTCTCCGGCTTCGAAGGCCCCCGACTAGGCAACCTCGCCACCGACGACCGCGGCGTCTTCCGCGTGCCCTCGCTCCTTCCCGACGAGTACCTCATCGAAGCCGACCTCACCCTCACCGACAGCAAGACCTCCAACATCGACAACGGCGAAGGCCGCCAGATGCAGTTCATGATGGTCAACGACCGCTTCTCGCTGCCCTTCTACGGCGCCGGCACCGCTCATCTCTCTGAAGCCGCCAGCTTCAACCTCCGCGCCGGTCAGGAACTCCCCGGCCAGGACATGACCATCCCCATCGCCAAACTGCACAAGCTCACCGGGCACGTCGCCGCCGGCGCCGACGCCCACTTCGTCAACGCCGCCAAGCTCTCGCTCGTCACCCGCGATGACGGCAAAGAAATCGCCAACACCGAAATCTCCCGCGAAGACGGCCTCTTCCACTTTGAGTTCGTCCCCGACGGCGACTACATCCTCAAGGTCACCGGCGCCCGCGACGTCGTCTGGGATCCCGCCAAGCCCTCGCCCAACGCCCCCTTCAACCCCATGCAGCCGCAGGAAAAAGAGCGCGTCCTCGCCAGCTACGGCAACACCGAGGAACCCATCCTCCTCCGCGGCGATCTGCTCGACACCCTCGCCACCGTCAGCCCCGACGCCGTTCCACCCGCACCCGCCACAGCAGCGCCCACCTCAACTAAATTCGGTGCCGACTCCGGTCCCGACGTCCCATTAGGCCCCGGTCTCCAAACCCTCCCGCCACCCGCTCCCCAACCCAAACCCCAGGCCAAACCCGAAGCCAGCCCCGATACCAAATCGAACGTAGCAGCGCTCCACTAATAGTCCGTTACTTCGCCGCCACTCCCACCACATCCGGCCCCAGTTCCACCTGCGTCCGAATCAGCGCATCCGCCACCATCCGCCCAAACACCGCCTTGCCCTTATCATCCAGGTGCGTGCGGTCCAGCGCGGGCGCAACTTTATCGGAGTTTTCCGCCTTCGCATCCGCATGTCCCACCGCGTCGAACTCATCCGCCTGCGCCTGCGTCATCGTCGCCAGCAGCGCATCCGACATCCCCAGCAGATCGACGAACGTCACATCTTCCTCCGCCGCAACCCGCCGCGCCGCATTGGCATACAGCTTCAAATCGTCGTTCGAAGGCTTGCCGTCCTTGAACGTCCTCCGCGCCAGCGGCGAGATCACAATCGGCACCGCTCCAATCGCCCGAGCGTCATGAATATACCGCCGGATGTTCTCGGCGTATGTCGTCTCCGGGTCGGTATGCCGCGACGGATCGGCCTTCTCATCGTTATGCCCAAACTGGATCGTGTAGTAATCGCCTTTCTCCGCCAGCGCCTTCTTCCACGCTCCCTCATCGATAAAGCTCTTCGAACTCCGCCCGTTCAGCGCATCGTCGATGCACGTCACATTCTTGGTCATCACCGCACAGAACCCCGGCCCCCACCCACCCTGCGGCGCCGTCGTCGAATCCCCCACCAGTACAATCTTCACCGGGCCGCCCTGCATGATCTTCATGGCCTTCACGCCTTCCATCGGCAGCACCGCAGGCTCCGGCAACACATACTGCTTCAACTTCGGCACCACGTTGCCGAGGTCCACAGCCACAATCCGCCCCATCACATAGCTCCCCCACCAGTTCCAATGCGTCTTGTCCTGGATCGTCACCCCATCCGCATCCTTCTTGCTCAGCGAAAGCTTCGCCGAAGCCACCGGCCCGATCTTCTCCAGGTAACCGATACTGTCTGCCTGCAAATCGATCAGCGGAGCCTTCATCTCCTTCGCCACGCCGGCCAGAGCGTTGCTGTACTCCGTCAGATCGGAATGGATCTTCCCATCCGGCCCAAAATACTGCCGCGTAATCGGAGTCACCAGCACCGGCACAATCCCCGCCGCGCGGGCCTCCGTCACAAACCGCTTCAGGTTCGCCACATAATCCGGCAGCTCCACTTCGCGGTCGGCGTGCCCTTTGGTCACCAGGTCGTTATGCCCAAACTGGATCAGCATATAGTCCGGCTTGGTCGCGAGGCCCCGGTCCCACAAACCCTGCTCTCGAAACGTCCGCGTACTCGCGCCGCCCTTGGCCATGTTCACGCAGTCCACCTGCGCCGTAAAGTTGGCGCAAAACCCTCGCCCATACCCCGCGTTGTTGGTCTGCGTCGAATCCCCAATCAGCTCCACCCGCACCACCGTCCCCGGCTTCCGCACCGCAGCCGTCGCCGCGTCGAACGCCCGCGCCTGATCCCCCTGCGCCCATGCCGCAACCCCACTCAACGCAACCGCCCCCGCCAAAAACATCGTCACCTTCAAGCTCATTTCATGCCTCGCGGATAGAGTCTACGCCACCCGCTGCCGGATCGCCCCAAACTCCCGTATGATCGGGGCGTCGATTTTTCTCCCCCAAAAGGTAGACCCAACCCTATGAACTTCCTGACCCTGCGTTCCGCCGCTCTCTCGCTCGCTCTCGCCTCCTCCGCCGCCGCCGCACTGGCCGCCGACCCCAACAGCTTCGTCCTGGTCAAAGACGGCAAAAACGTCGGCAAAGCCTCCTACTCCATCGACACGGCCAAGGACGGCTACCACATCAAGTCGCGCTACGAGTATCACCTCACCGTAGCCCCGTCAGCCACCTCCACCACCTCCTTCAGCACCATCAACGAGGCCCAGTTCAGCAATGACTATAAGGTCGACCTCAACGGAAACTACATCTCCGGCTACACCCAGAACGCTACCAACCAGATGATTACCTCCTTCCAGCCCAACAAGACGCGCGACATCGTCACCGTCAACCAGATACAGGGGGGAATGAGCGGCGGGGGCAAGCCGCTGCCCCTCCCCAGGCCAGACTTCCTCGTCGCTCCCGACTACGACCCCAGTGCCCTCCAGATCCTGCTCACGACCAGCCTCGCGCATCCCCACGCCGATTCCAAATACACTTTCGTCGTTCCGGGTACGGGCATGGGGCCCAAAGCCGCCAACACCATCGTCTATGTAAGCGTGCAAGCCCAACCCGACGCCAACGGCACCCTCGACGGCAAGCCCATCACCTTGAAACACTTCCAGATGAACTACGCCAAGGGCAAAGCCGACCTCTTCACCGACGCCGACGGCAAGCTCATGCAGGCCGACATGGGCACCCTCGCAACCAGCTATATTCGTGTCAAATTCGTCCTGGCTGGCCAATAATCCGCCCCAAATCCTTGACACGCACCCCCATTCCCTCTAATCTTGACCCTAATGAAGCAGAATCTCACCGCCGCCCTATGTTGCATGTGTTGTCACATGCCGCGCTGTTGCGCCGGTGTCTCTCTGCTGTAACGCGAAGCCGCTAGAGGCTTCCGCCTCAGCCAAAAGCACCCACGCACAGCTGCTCTTACGAGCACAGCGTGGGTTTTCTGCTTAAGCCCACGTTCTCCCCCAAAAAATTCTGACTCGCAATCGCAGGAGTTCCTCCATGTCCCCCAGGTTTGAAGCAACAAAAGCCGTCACTCATCTCAAGCTGGCCTTCAACGCGGACGCAGCTGCCATCGCCATCGCCCTGGCCTTCGCCGCCCTCATCCGCCTCAACGTCATCCACCACATCGGCTGGTAGGCTGTTCCGCTCTCTGGACCCTAAGCCCTGGACCCTGAACCCTCTCTTGTCCGCTCTCACCATCCCGATGCCCACCCCCACCGCAGCCCCTGCCTCGCGCCCGCGCCAACTCCTCGCGCTCCTGCCCGGCACGCTCCTGCTCTTCGGTATCGGCCTCGCCGGCAAACTCCTCGAATCCCTCGGCTACACCCTCCGCGCCCGCCACATCTACTTCCCGCACATCGAGTACGTCCTCTGGGCCATCATCCTCGGCCTCCTCATCTCCAATGTCTTCACTGTCCCAGAAATCTTCCGCCCCGGCGTCGCCACCTACGAGCTCTGGCTCAAGCTAGGCATCGTCCTCGTCGGCGCCAAGTTCGTCCTCGGCGACGTCCTCCACATCGGCGGAATGTCCCTCGTCCTGGTCTTCATCGAACTCGCCCTCTCGCTCACCGTCATGACCTTCCTGGGCAAGTTCTTCGGCCTCCCGCCCAAGCTCACCTCGCTGCTCGCCATCGGCTCTTCCATCTGCGGAGTCACCGCCATCATGGCCGCGCAAGGCGCCATCGAGCCCGACGAAGAGGACACCTCCACCGCCATCGCCGCCATCCTTACCCTCGGCGCGCTCGCGCTTTTCACCTTCCCCGCCATCGGCCACGCCCTGCACATGGGCCAGCAGTCCTACGGCATCTGGACCGGCCTCGCCGTCGATAACACCGCCGAAGCCACCGTCACCGGCGCACTCTACGGAGACGTCGCCGGCCGCTACGCCGTGCTCGCCAAGACCGCCCGCTCCGCCTTCATCGGCTTCGTCGTGCTCGGCTACGCCATCTACTGGGCGTCGCAGGGCAAAGCCGCCATCGTCAAGAACAAGCCGCTCTTCCTGTGGCAGAAGTTCCCCAAGTTCATCCTCGGCTTCGTCGCGATCTCTATCCTCGCAACAGTCGGTTTCTTCACCGCCGGACAGCTCACCTCGCTCTCCAACCTCTCCAAGTGGGCGTTCCTTCCCGCCTTCGCCGGCGTAGGCCTCCGCACTCAGCTGCGCGATCTCGTCAATCAAGGCTGGCGCCCCATCCTCGTCGGCGTTCTCGGCGAAATCTTCATCGCTCTCCTCACCCTCGGCATGGTCTTCGCCGTCTACCACCACGGAGGCATGCAATGAACCGCACGCCTCCTCTTCACCTCACTCATACCCTGTCATCTCGACCGGAGTCCGCGCTCTTGGCGGACGCAGTGAAGAGACCCCTGTATTTGTCTCTCGCTGGCACCGCCGCAAATCTCCAACTGTGTTGTCGCTGTTGTTGTCGCCCCTAGCTCCCGCTAGCCCTCGCGCGAGAACCAGCCACACCTCGTCCACAACCCAGAACCAAAGCGATGCTGCGCACCTCACGCAGACGCGTCCCTACACACATCTTTCAGGAGCCCCATGCACCTCTTCAAGCGCACTACCTTCCTCATCGCCACCATCGCGATCGCTCTCACCACCCACGCCCAGGTCGTCGGCGGAACCATCGCCGGCACTGTCACCGACACCACCGGAGCCGTCATCCCCAACGCCCACGTCCTCGTCCACAACGACGACACCGGGACCCAGCGCACCCTCACCACCAACTCCGGCGGCACCTTCACCGCTCCCGCCGTTCCCATCGGTGCCTACACCGTCACCGTCGACGCCCCTAACTTCGACCAGCTTCGCCGCACCCACATCGAACTCACCGTTGGCCAGACCCTCAACCTCACCCTCGCTCTCCCCGTTGCCACCGGCCACGATACCGTCGAAGTCAACGACACCCCAGCCACCATCAACACCTCCACCGAGCAGACCTCCGGCCTCATCGACTCCCGCCAGGTCAAGGAACTCCCCCTCAACGGCCGCAGCTACGACCAGCTCCTCACCCTCAATCCCGGCACCGTCAACTACACCAACCAGCGCTCCGGCGGAGTTGGCACCTCCAACTCCTCGGTCGGCAGCATGTTCTCCATCTCCGGACGCCGTCCCCAGGACAATCTCTTCCTGCTCAACGGAATAGAGTACACCGGCGCCTCGCTGATCAACACCACCCCCGGCGGCACCTCAGGCCAGCTCCTCGGCATCGACGGTATCCGCGAATTCAACGTCGTCTCCGACACCTACTCCGCCGCTTATGGCAAGCGCGACGGCGCCCAGATCTCCATCGCCACCACCGGCGGTACCAACACCCTCCACGGCGACGTCTTCGATTTCACCCGCAACAGCTTCTTCGACGCGCGTAACTACTTCGACGGCACTCGCATCCCTGAGTTCCAGCGCGACAACTTCGGCGCTGCCCTCGGCGGCCCCATCAAAAAAGACAAGCTCTTCCTCTTCGCCAACTACGAAGGTTACCGCCAGAACCTCGGCGAGTCCATCGTCACCTTCGTCCCCGACGCCACCTCGCGCGCCAAGGCCGTCGCCAGCGTACAGCCGCTGCTCAGCCTCTGGCCCATCGCCAACGGCCCAGAAGTGCTTCTCAACGGCGCAGCCACCGGAATCGCGCTCTACACCGGCTCCGCGCCCCAGAACATCCGCGAGGACTTCGGCACCACCCGCTTCGACTACAACATCGCCGAAAACGACACCTTCAACACCATCTACACCGTAGACGACTCCTACGCCACCACCCCCTCCGCCGACCCCTACTCCTACGTCAACGAGTCCCTTCGCGAACAGGTTTTAAGTGCTGAAGAACGCCACACCTTCTCCCAGCACCTCATCAACGTCGCTCGCGTCGGCCTCTCCCGTTCCACCTTCTACTTCTACGGCTATGTTCCCGCAGCCGAGCAGGCTGGCGCACCCAGCGCCCGCCCCGGCGTACCCACCTATGCCATCGTCGTCTCCGGCTCCACTGCCTCTAATGGAGCGTCTTCGTCCATCACCGGCGCCGGTGCCAACGTAGGGGCCAACAACGGCATCACGCGCAACCTCTACACCTTCGACGACCACGCCTACTACAGCGTCGGCAAGCACACGATTCAAGCCGGCGTCTGGCTCCAGCGCCTGCAATCCAACGACAACCTCGCGCAGGACCAGTACGGCCAGGCCTCCTTCGCCTCCCTCACCACCTTCCTCGCCGGCACCATCAAGACCTTCACCTACGCCCCCAAAACCACCGAGCTCGGCTGGCGCACCCTCTTCGCCGACGCCTTCCTCGAGGACACCTGGCACATCACACCGCGCCTACAGCTCCGCGCCGGCTTCCGCACCGAAACCTCCACCGGCTGGAGCGAAGCGCAAAACCGCGCCAGCGTCTACACCTTTGCCAACGGAGCCATCAGCACCAACCCCACCTCCGGCCTCTCCAACGCCCTCACCACCAACCGCGGTCTCTTCCTTCCCGAACCCCGCATCGGCCTCGCCTGGAACGTCTTCGGCAGCGGCCGCACCAGCATCAGCGCTGGCGCCGGCCTGCATCACTCCCTGCTCGACGCCCTCGACTACCGTCTCGATCAGGCCGCTCCCTACAACACCGTCTACTCCTACTCCAGCACTACGGTCGCCAATCCAACCAGCGGCACCGGACTCGTCAGCCCCTCCACCGTCGCCTCCAACATCTCCACCCCCACCTTGCTCTCCTACAACCTCAAGATCGAGCAACAGATCGCCCCGGCAACCTCCATCACCGTCGGCTACAACGGTTCGCACAGCTATCACCAGATCCTCAACGGCGACCTCAACGAGCCCGCCTACACCGTCGAAGCCAACGGCTCCATCTTCTACCCCACCACCACCAAGGCCAACCCCGCAGTCGCCAATACCACGTCATGGTGGGCCGGCGGTACGGGCAACTACAACGCGCTGGTCGTCGACCTCCGTCACGATCTGGCCCACGGCCTCCAAATCCGCGCCAACTACACCTGGTCCAAGAACCTCGACGACGGCTCCGCCTGGAACACCTCGGTCTCCTCCAACACACCGGCCTTCGTCGAAGTCCCCTCTCTTCCCCATCTCGACTACGGCCCTGCCGCAACCGACATTCGTCAGCTTGCCTCCATCAACGCCACCTACGAGTTGCCCTTCGGCAAAGGCAAAACCTTCCTCGGCAACTCCGGCAACCTCACCGACCGCTTCGTCTCCGGATGGTCGATCGCCACCATCTCCAACCTGCTCACCGGCTTCCCCTTCAGCCCGCAGCTTGGCTACAACCCCACTGGTTCGGGCGACTCCCGCAACCCCGTCCGCCCCAACGTCAATCCCTCGTTCACCGGCCAGCTCTATACCAAAGGGACCACCGCACAGCGCGTCGCCCAGTTCTTCAACCCGGCTGCGTTCACTGAGCCCGTCTCAACTCTCAGCTCCTCCAGCGCAATCACCGGCGGCTACGTCGGCAACGCCAGCCGCGACGGCCTCACCGGCCCCGGCTTCGCCGACTGGGACTTCTCGCTGCTGAAAACCACCCAACTCACCGAACGCGTCCGCCTCCAGTTCCGCTCCGAGTTCTTCAACATCCTCAACCACACCAACCTCCAACTCCCCAATGAAGTCGCCTTCTCCACCGCGCCAACGCTGGTCAGCAGCGTCTATACACCCGCAGCCGCATCGGCCACAGCCGGAGCCATCTCCGCCACCGCCAACACCAGCCGCCAGATCCAACTAGGCCTCAAACTCCTCTTCTAACCACCATCAACCGGGTGCCCCATCCTCACGACGGTTCCATTGTCGTAGGGTGGGGTATCGCGCTTGCGCGACCGCCTTCCTCAGCATCGCCCATTAACCCTGCGCCCGCGGCAGGCTCCGCCTCCCCGCCATCGCAAAGTCAATAAACGCCCGCGCTGGATCGGTATGGATCAGCTTCACATTCACCTTGTCTCCGACATCCAGCCCATCGCCTCCCTGCACCACTCGACCCTCAAACGGCGGCGAGATCACCCGCACATAAACGCCCTTGTCCGAAGCACCAGTAACCACGCCGGCAAAGACCTGCCCAATCCGCGAAGCCATCGCCACCGCCGCCACGCGCTTCTGCATATCGCGCTCGATCTTTCTCAGCTTCTTGTCCGCATCGTTGCAATGGATCGCAATCGCCGCCAGATCGGCATCGCTATACGGCGGCGGCGCGCCGGTCATCATCGCATGCAACACCCGCTGCGTCACCACGTCGGGAAAGCGGCGGTTCGGCGCAGTCGAGTGCGTATAGTCTCGCGCCGCCAGCCCAAAGTGCCCCGTCGGGTCGTCATCCGGCTTCATCAGCAGATACTCCCCCGGCCCCATCAGCTTGATCACCGACACCGCCACATCGGGATAGTGGTCGGGGTCCAACTGCCGCACCTTCGTCAACACCTCATTCAACGCCGCCGAATCCGGGTTCACCGGCAGGTCATACCCCCGGTCCTTCGCCAGCGCCACAATCCTGTCCCACCGCTTCGGCACCACCACCACCCGCTGCAGGCCCGAGCGCCCACCCTTTCGCAACGCCCGCGCCATCACCCCATTGGCCGCGACCATCAGGTCCTCAATCAAATTCATCGCCCGGTTCTGGATCGCCTCATGCACATCGATCACCCGCCCATCCACCACCACCGGATCGGCCTCCGACTTATGAAACTCCAGCGCCCCATTCTTCACCCGCGCCGCATGGAGCGCCTGCGCCGCCTCATCCTGCAGCTTCAACTGTTCCACCAACCACCCCGCCCCCAATCCCTCACCACTGTCATCTCGACCGGAGTCCGCGTCCTTTGCCCCATTTAATTTGTCATCTCGACCGGAGTCCGCGTCCTTTGCCCCATTTAATTTGTCATCTCGACCGGAGTCCGCGTCCTTTGCCCCATTTAATTTGTCATCTCGACCGGAGTCCGCGTCCTTTGCGGACGTAGTGGAGAGATCTGCTTCTTGAAGGCTCGGATCAGCCTCATGCTCCCGCGCACTATCGCTCCGCAGCGACAGCGCGTCGTTGTCCACCACCCCCGCCGCCGTCTTCTCCAGCCACGGCCCCACCCGCGAGTACGCCAGCTGCCCCCGGTTCCTCACCAGCGCACGCGACACCGTCTCACTCACCATCTCTCCATCCGGCCCCACCACAAACTCCATCGTCACCGCCAGCCGGTCGCCATTCTCATTCAGACTCGTCACCCCGGTCGAAAGCTCCAGCGGCAGCATCGGAAAGTTCTTCACCGCGGTATAGATCGTCTGCGTCTGCTCCTGTGCATGTTTGTCGATCGGCGAGCCCTGCTCAACCGCCGCCGCCACATCCCCAATCGCCACGCGCAACTGAATCCCGCCTGCCACGCGCTCCGCAACCTCAATCTGGTCAAGGTCCCTGGACGTATCGTTATCGATCGACGACCACCCCAGAGCCCGCAGATCCTCGACCCCATCCTCCGGCTTCAACTCCGCCAGCTTCTGCACAATCTGCGCGGTCTGTTCGGCCACGCCCGCGCCAAACTCCGGCTTGAACCCGGCCTCATGCATCTCATCCAGCGCTGCCTGCGCCAGGTCGAAGTGCCCGCCATGCTGCTGCCCATGCCCCACAAAATTCGAGGAGTCCTGCTGCGTAAAAGTCTGCTGATGCTGCTGCTGAGGGGTTCCGTGCGGCTTGTGACGATCGTGTCCTGACATGCCCCGCAGACTACCACGCACAACACACAATGGGCTTTTCTGCATCTCCTCTAGTACCAGACCCGCAAAATAGGCTTGTCCGGCGCCACAGGACCGCCAGACAATGGATAGGCAGCAGCCGCGAATCGCAGACCGATGAAGATGTCGATCGGTAGTACGCTGAGGACTACGCATGGCAGACCAAGCCCATACTGAATTAGCCGGGAAATCTGCGCCCGCCTCTGCACAGGCGCACTTGATCTCGCTCATCGATCGGCTTCACGACGCCGTCGCCATCCTCGATGGCTCCTGGCGCTTCGTCTACGCCAATCCCATGGCGCTGGCCATCAGCCGGCTCACGGTTGAAAACCTCAACCGCGAAACATTGTGGGAGCTCTACCCCGGCGTATTCGAATCCAATCTTGGGCATGCTTATCTCGAAGCCGTCGCCACCGGCGAAGAGCGCGAGGTCCGAGACTTTTATTACGAGCCCCTCAATACCACGTTCGATCTGCACATCTTCCCCATGGAAGACGGTGTCGGCGTCCACTATCGCGACGTCACCCAGCAGCGCACCAACGAGGACGAACTGCGTGCCAGCGAGGAGCGCTACCGTATCCTCACCGAGCTCAACCCCCAGTGCCTCTGGACAGCCGACCCGCAGGGCCGCGTCCTCTACGCCAATCAGCGCTTCCTCGAGTACATCGGCAAGGACTTCGTCCCCCGCGACGGCACCGAGTATCTGCTCTGCTTCGACCCCGCCGACCGCGACCGCGTTCTGAAGCTCTGGTCGCGCAGCGTGGCCACAGGCAAAGACTACGCCATCGACGCCCGTCTGCTCCGTGCCTCCGACGGCGCCTCCCGCTGGTGGCACCTGCGCGCGCTTCCCGTTCGGGACGAAGACGGCGTCATCCGACAGTGGCTGGGCGTTGCCAACGATATCCATGAAAGCCGCAAGGCCGAACAGCGCCTCCTCGATCAACTCGCCGAGATCGACCGCCAGCGCCGCGAAGTGGAGGCCATCTATCGCGGCGCGCCCATCGGCATGGCCCTCTACGACGCCAGAACTCTTCGCCTCCTCCGTATCAACGACCGCCAGGCCGAGATCTTCGGCCTGCCCGCCGCTGATGCCATCGGCAAACATTACGACGAGCTCACCGCCGGCGTGACCGCCGGTCGCGCCCTCATCCAGCGCGCCGCCGCAGGCGAAAAAATCCTCAATCACCAGCTGGAGGGCACCCTCGACATACGCCCCGGCGAGTACCGCTACTGGAACGTGAACTACTCGCCCGTCCTTGCCGAAGACGGCGCCGTCCAGGCCATCGCCACGGCCACCTTCGAAATCACGCAGCAGAAACGCGCCGAGGCCGCCCTCATCCAGAGCGAAAAGCTCGCCGCCGTCGGCCGCATGGCCAGCTCCATCGCCCACGAGATCAATAACCCGCTCGAGTCCGTCATGAACCTCATCTACATCGCCCGCCAGCATGTGGTCCTTCCCGAGGTCCAAACCTACCTCGAGCTCGCCGACCAGGAGCTGCGCCGCGTCTCCATCATCGCCAACCAGACCCTGCGCTTCCACAAGCAGACCACCAAACCGCAGTCCGTCCAATGGGAGGACCTCTTCGCCAGCGTCCTCAGCATCTACGAGGGTCGGCTCAAGAACTCCGGCATCACGGTCGAACAGCGCAGGCGCTCTGGGCAGCCCGTCGTCTGCTTCGAAGGCGAGATCCGCCAGGTGCTCAACAACCTCGTCGGCAATGCCATCGACGCCATGCCCAGAGGTGGTCGCCTCCTCCTGCGCACCCGCGAGGCCACCGACTGGCGCACCGGCCGCCGCGGCTCCTGCCTCACCATCGCCGACACCGGCAGCGGCATTGACCCCAAAACCCAGTCCCGCATCTTCGACGCCTTCTTCACCACCAAGGGCATCCAGGGCACCGGCCTCGGCCTCTGGATCAGCACCGAGATCATGCAGCGCCACCATGGCCGCATACGCATACGCAGCAGCCAGAGGAAGACCCAGCACGGCACTGTCTTCAGCCTCTTCCTGCCCTACGAATCCGTCCCTTCTCCCGACCCCGCCGCCGCAGCATAGTCCGCGTCTTGCTCTGCCGGATTAGCGCGGGGCTTCAGCCCCACGAATTAGGCCAATAAAATCGACGGGCTGGTAGCCCTGAACTTTAGCTCAGGGTCTCCTGGGTCTCTCGACCACTCACAAACCCACCGCCCACCACAAACCGGAAGGGCACGGTTTCATGAGCCTGTCCTGAGCGTAGCCGAATGGATGCCACAAACCCCGCGTCCCCGAAGATAAGTTTTGTTAAGGGCACGGATTCATCCGTGCCATAAACGCCGCATCGCAGACGCCTGCCACTCTGCCCTGAGCGAAGTCGAACGGGCCCGAGCGCAGCCGCAGGCGAAACGACTGAATTGGCCCAGATAAATTGCACTGACTAGGAAGCAACCCCACCCAGCAAACGTTTCGAAGCGTCATCAGCATGGAAGACCTGAAAATCAGCCGTCCACTCATAGGCTACCGTTTCGAGAGAGAACTGGCCGCGCTCTACCCGAGAAACCATAATCTTCGACCGAAGATTCGTCAGCAACTCCAAGTCCTGCGAGATGCCGGATTACTCAAGTTCGAAGGGCAGGGAACCTACGAGCTGACGTTCGCTCAGTAACAGCCAAGTAAAAACACGCTCGTCTCCCGACAGCGACCAAAATCCTGTCAAGCCCCCAGCCACCCTCCAAATCCCACAAACCACTGAAACCAAAGGAGAAATCCCCCAAAAATACTTTGCACATGTATTTCACCCAACTCCCTATAATTAAATCAGGCTCAAAAACACACATCCTCATACCGGAGACTTCCACCCCATGCCGCACCCCCTGAATGTACCTAAGCCAAAAACGCAACCCATTTCACATCAGGACTTTAGCTGAGAAAGTATAGGAGGGGGCCATTCCTGACCTCATAGGCTCTCGGGGGGTAAAAATCTTTCTTACCTGTCTACTATCTACTCTCTGCCTCTCAGCTACACTCAAACCCATGCCGCCCGCGATCGCCGCCCACGCCCTCTCTCGCAGCTTCAACAACTTCCTCGCCGTAGACAACATCTCGCTCGCCGTCGAGCCCGGACAGTTCTTCGGCTTCCTCGGCCCCAACGGCGCCGGCAAATCCACCACCATCAAGATGCTCACCGGCCTCCTCGCTCCCTCCGCCGGCAGCATCCAGATCCTAGGCGAAGACCTCATCGCCAACCCCGTCGAGGTCAAACGCTACATCGGCGTCGTCCCCGAAGGCATGGCCCTCTTCGGCAAGCTCACCGCCTCCGAGTACCTCACCTTCGTCGGCCGCATGTACGGCCTCGACAAGCAGACCACGCAGCAACGCACCACCGAACTCCTTGAATTCATGGGCCTTGCAGACCAACAGAAAAAACTCATCGCCGACTTCTCCCACGGCATGGGCAAAAAACTCGCCCTCGCCGCCGCCGTCATCCACGGCCCCAAAGTCCTCTTCCTCGACGAGCCCTTCGAGGGCGTCGACGCCATCGCCGCGCAGACCCTCAAATCCATGCTGCAAGGCATGATCTCCCGCGGCGCAACCATCTTCCTCACCTCCCATGTGCTGGAGATCGTCGAGCGCCTCTGCTCCCACATCGCCATCATCAACAAGGGACACATCGTCGCCAGCGGCTCCCTCGACGAGCTCCGCGCCGGCGTCCAGGCCCGCCTCGCTCCCGGCCTCGAAGCCGATTCCAACGCCCGACTCACCCTCGAGCAAATCTTCCTCAACATCATCGGCGGAGAATCAGGACCCGCTCGCCCCGAGCAGGAGCTCACATGGCTGGGTTAGAACTTGCGCCCCCGGAAAAATGGACCGCCGCGCAAACCCGCGCCCAGTTCGAGGCCATCTCCCGCCTCCGCTGGCGCATCTTCGTCAACGCCTTCCGCCGCAAAGGCGGTGCGGGCGAACTGGTCAGCCGCATCATCCTCTATGTGTTCTTTGCTGGATTCGCCTTCGGCGTAACCTTCACCGCCGGATTGCTGGCCTTCCTCGGCGCTTGGAAAGGCCACTTGAACTGGCTCGACATGCTGCTCTGGGGAACGTTTCTTCTCTGCCAGCTCACCAACATCCAGCTCGGCCAGTCAGGAACCACCTTCGATCCGACCCAGCTCATCCGATTCCCCATGCGCGTCGGCAACTACATCGCCATCCGCCTGTTCTTCGGCCTGCTCACACCCGCAAACGTCATCGGCGCGCTGATCTCTCTGGCCATCGCTCTCGGCATCACCATCGCGCTCCCTTCGCTCTGGTTCTATGCGCTGCTGGCCCTCGCGGTCTTCGCCATCGCCAACGCCTTGTTCTCGCGGATGGTCTTCGCCTGGATCGATCGCTGGCTCTCCACGCGCCGCGCCCGAGAGGTCTTCACCGGCTTCCTCTTCGCCTTCTCGCTCGGCATCCAGTACCTCAACTTCACCTTCAACCCCGCCTACAACCACCATCA
>Ga0302313_10001516_pt1 | contig 17539 bp, 18 predicted proteins | sample III_Palsa_N2_2_FD_200454 | JGI IMG/M metagenome (GOLD analysis project Ga0302313, IMG submission 200454) | Peat permafrost microbial communities from Stordalen Mire near Abisko, Sweden - III_Palsa_N2_2 | ecosystem: Environmental > Terrestrial > Soil > Palsa > Peat permafrost | place: Sweden...
AGCAGGATCAAGAAGCCGATGTGGGGGAATGCTGTGGCGCCGAGGGCTCCGCCGAGGAAGAACAGGGTGACGAGGATGGAGAGCAGCAGGAGGTGGCGGCGATCCGAACGGACGGGGCGAAGGTTGTGCGAGCGGTTCCAGTAGAAGGCCCGGCCGAGTTCGATGCCGATGTCGGTGATCATGCCGGTGACGTGCGTGGTGCGGATTTCGGCGTTGGAGATCTTGGTGATGATGGCGTTCTGTAGGCCCATGGTGAAGCTGAGCAGCGACAGGGCCAGCCAGGGGTGGTGCAGCGCGGCAGGAACGGCGAGCGAGGCTAGCAAAATAGCTTCCAGCAGCACAGGGACAGCGAAGAGGCTCTCGCGGTCGCGGCGGCGCTCCCAGTTGATGAGGAGGGCGCAGAAGGCGGCTCCGGCAAGGAAGCAGCCAAGGACCACGATAGGGCGCAGCAGTGCGCCTGGACCGCGTGTACGCAGCTCGGCGGCCATTGCGGCGACGGTTCCGGACATGTGCGAGGTGAATTGGCCGAGGGCGAGAAAGCCGCTGACATCGACGACGCCGGCAGTAAAGGCGAGGAGCGAGGCGAGCTGCCAGTTGGCGGCCTTGGTGCGGTTGCGAGCTGTCAGTTTGCGCAAAGGCATACGTGGAAGCTCAGGCTTCGTGACTCTCGTTGATGCTACTCCGTCCACTTGATGCGGACGGTTTTCTTACCGAGCCGGATGGTGCCTTCTTCGCCGAAAGCCTCGCGCGAAAGCACCTTGCCGATGAACTTTTCGCCGTTGATCGAGACTGCGTTTTCGAGCAGCTTGCGGGTGGCTTCGCCGGTGGAGGAGGCCAGGCCGCAGAGTTGCAGCAGCTTGGCGATGCGAAGCTGCGGCGTGCCGCCGCCGTCTACCTTGGGTGCTGAGAGACCTTCGCTGGAGATCGAGACGGGGATCACAGGCAGGTCTTCGGCGACGCCCTTCTGCTGGAACTGCGTAGCCCAGTTTTCAGCCGCGGCAGTAGCTTCCGCCTCGGTGTGGAAGCCGGCAGTGATCGTGTGGGCGAGGTTCTTCTTGGCCTGCATCGGATGCAGGTCGCCGCGTACGACAGAAGCCTGCATCGCGTCGATTTCCGACTGCGGCAGGTCGCTGAGGAACGTCCAGTAGCGCCACATCAGTTCGTCGCTGATGCTCATCAACTTGCCGTACATCTCGGAGGCTGGCTCGTTGATGCCGATAGCATTGCCGAGCGACTTCGACATCTTCTGCACACCGTCGAGGCCTTCGAGGATGGGTGTCATGAGGACGATCTGGGGCTTCTGGCCGAAGTGCTTTTGCAGGTCGCGGCCGCGCATCAGGTTGAACTTCTGGTCGGTGCCGCCGAGCTCAACGTCGCACTCCAGGGCGACCGAATCGTAGCCCTGCGCGATGGGGTAGACGAGCTCATGCAGCGCGATGGGCTGTTCGGAGTTGAAGCGCTTGTGGAAGTCTTCGCGCTCGAGCATCTGCGAGACGGTGAACTGCGCGAGCAGCTTGACGAGGTCGTAGTAGCCGAGCTCTTCGAGCCACTCGGAGTTGTAGCGGACTTCGGTCTTCTCTTCGTCGAGGATCTTGAAGACCTGCTCTTTGTAGGTGCGGGCGTTGGTGTCGATCTCTTCGGGCGTGAGGGGCTTGCGGGTGACATTGCGGCCGGTAGGGTCGCCGATGAGAGCGGTGGAGTCGCCGATGAGGAAAATGACGGTGTGGCCGAGGTCCTGGAAGTGCTTGAGTTTGCGCATGAGCACCGTGTGGCCGAGGTGCAGGTCGGGCGCGGTGGGGTCGAAGCCGGCCTTGATGCGCAGCGGCTTGCCGGTGGTACGCGAGTTTTCGAGCCGCGCGATGAGGCCGTCGGAGCTGGTAGCCCCGGCTGCGGGGATGAGCTCGGCAACGCCCTTGTTGATGAGATCGAGCTGCTGGGCTATGGGCAGGAACTCCTGCTTTGCGGCGGTTGTTGCGGATTGGGGCTTGGTGGACATGCTTCTTGAAGTATAGAGAAGTTGTTCGCTGTCAGCGGATGCGAATCATTACTGACAACCGATGACAGGAGGACTGCCTTATACTCTGGCGCATGGATGTCGAACGAGCCCGTGCATTTCTACTGTCGCTGCCACACGTCGTCGAGACGCAGCAATGGGGCGACAATCTCGTCTTCTGGGTTGGCGATAAGAGGGTTGGCGGCAAGATGTTTGCGCTGATCGACCTGAGCGGCGGCCTGGCGAAGGGCGTGGCGATGTATTCCGCGGGGCCCGAACGCTATGCAGAGTTGGTGGAGTGCGAAGGGCTGATTCCAGCGCCGTATATGGCGCGGATTTTCTGGGTTGCGGCGGAACGGTGGGATGCGCTGCGGAACTCCGAGTGGGAAGAAGGTCTACGAGCGGCACATACGATTACGTTCGACAAGTTGCCGAAGAAGACGCGCGATGCGCTGGCGCTGCCTGTGAAAGCGCAGGAAAAGTTGATTGCCGACCGCAAAAAAGTGCTGGCGGAAAAGGCTTGCGTGGTGGACACGGCGGAAGCGAAAGCAACGCCGAAGAAGAAAAAGCGGCAGGCCAAAGAAGAAAAGCGGCAGACTGCGAAGTGATCGCGAGTCTGCCGCTTGGGTCTTCAACGGCGATTAGGCGGTTGGCGTTGCCTTGTAGGTGAAGATGCCGGCAAAGTTGGCACGGTAGGCGTAAATCAGGATGATTTCCAGCAGTGTCGCAACCAGACCCATGCCAATGCCCTGGCCTCCCATAATCGTGATGTGGAAGATCAGGATGTTGACGATGATCGGGCCGAGAATGCAGAGCCCGAGCGGCAGCGTGCCACCAATGAGTACGAGGATGCCTCCGAGGAGTTGGAAGAAGCCGACATGGTGCATCCAGCCGCTGGGCCCCATGACGCCCATGAACTGAGCTGGGAGCGAACCGGGGGGTGGCGTTGGCATCGGCATGAACGGATGAAGTGCATTGGCGCCAAAGACAACGAACATGAGGCCAAGCAGGATGCGGCAGATGAGAGCAACGATCTTCATGATGGAGGAAACTCCTGAAATGAGATGGCGAGCAGGGCCGGACGTCGGCCCAAAGCATAGCAGCGCCGGGGCAACGTGTGCGAATCGGATGTCCGAGGGCGCCAGGTCGACTCGCGAATTTTCTGTGGGTTGCAGTTGGCCGCCTGAGCCGATAGGGTTCAGCGTATGGCAGAGATCGAATCGAGCAGCGGCGTGATGCTTTCGCTTACTGGGAAAGTTGTTTTGGTGACGGGTGGTTCGCGCGGGATTGGTGCGGCGACCGTGAGGCTGTTTCGGCAGGCTGGGGCGCGGGCGGTGTTCAGCTATCGCGCGGCGGAAGCACAGTCGGCAGCGCTGGCGGCCGAGTGTGGTGGCGAAGCAGTTTGCCGGGCCATCAAGCAGGAGCTGGCGACGGTGGAGGATGGGCAGGCGTTGGTGACGGCGGCTGTTGCGGTATTTGGGCGTATCGATTGTCTGGTGGTGAATCATGGGATATGGCCGCCGCACGACCAGCCGATCGCGACGATGAGTGTGGAGCAGTGGCGCGGGACGCTGGGGGTGAACCTCGATAGCGTTTTCGGATTGGTGCAGGCGGGAGTCGCCGTAATGATTGCTCAGGAGCCTGACGACAAGGGTGTGAAAGGGCATGTGGTGTTGGTGGCGTCGACAGCGGCGCAGCGCGGTGAGGCGTTCCATGCGGACTATGCGGCGAGCAAGGGGGCGCTGATTTCGCTGACCAAGAGCCTTTCGAGCGAGCTGGGACCGCAGGGGATTCTTTGCAACTGCGTCGCGCCGGGGTGGGTGAGCACCGAGATGTCGGCTGGAACCCTTGCCGATCCAATCGCGTCCAAGAAAGCGTTAGGGTTGATCCCGCTGGGACGCGCGGCCGAGCCGGAAGAAATTGCGGGGCCGATTGTGTTTCTTTGCACGCCGTGGGCTGGGTTTGTTTCCGGCGAGGTGTTCAATGTGAATGGCGGGGCTGTGCTGGCAGGTTGAGTAAGGCTTGACGCAAAGTTTAAGAACAGGTTCGCGAAGAAGGTTGGTTGATGAAGATTGGGGCGATGATTTTCGGGGCGGCGGTGCTGTTGGGTTGCAGCGGTGCGGCGGAAGCGCAGGCTTCGGCGATTCCGAGTGCGCAGGCCGCGCCGCAGGTTCAGGGAGAGAATCGCGGAAGCAAGCTGCTGAGCGAGATGATTACAGCACTGGGCGGCGATGCCTGGCTGAACCGGCAGGACTGGAAGATCGAGGGTCGTGCGGCGAGTTTTTATAAGGGTCAGCCGCATGAGGGCGCTCCGCAGTTTGAGGAGTACTACCGTTTGAAGCCGTTCGGCGAGCGGGTGATCGTCATTTCGCATTATGGGGTTTTTATCGCGACCAATCACAGCGACATCGCCGAGGTGTGGACGCCTGACAACGGCTATGAAGTGACCTACAAGGGCACCAAGCCACTGCCCGTGAAAGATGTCGAAGAGTACAAGCGGCGGCGGGAGTACTCGCTGGAGAACGTGGTGAACAACTGGCTGAAGCAGCCGGGTGTCGTGGTGACGTATGAAGGCAGCGACATGGAGGCGCGGCATTTGGCCGACAAGGTGAGCGTGTTGACGACAAGCAACGAAGGCGTCACGCTGGAGCTCGATGAAAGCACGCACCTGCCGCTGAGCCTGACATTCCAGTGGCGCGATCCGGTGTACAAGGACCTCAACACCGATGTGGAGCAGTTCGACGACTACCACTCCATACAAGGCATCATGACGCCATATACCATCACGCGGCTGCATAACGGCGACATGACCGGGCAGCGCTTCGTGACGAAAGTGGCTTACAACCTGAACCTGCCCGCGGACCTGTTCGATCCGAACCGGCCGCTGACCAAAAAGGCGAAATAGCGGCCTCGCAGTGTTATTCTGGGCCTCGCTATGAGTGATTCCCTCGAAGTTCCAGAAAGCGCGGAAGCTGCGCCGAAAATCGAAAAGACGACGATGGATATCGTCGAGATTATGGCGATCCTGCCGCACCGCTATCCGTTCCTGCTGATCGATCGCGTGGTCGAGATGGAGCGCAAGACGCGTATCGTTGCGATCAAGAATGTCTCGGTAAATGAGCCGCATTTTGTGGGGCATTTTCCGGATTACCCGATCATGCCCGGCGTGCTTCAGGTTGAAGCGATGGCGCAGGCCGGCGGCGCTCTGCTGCTGACGGAGATTCCCGACCGCGAAGACAAACTGATGGTCTTCACCGGGATTGAAGAAGCGCGTTTCCGGCGCCCCGTGCTGCCGGGCGATCAGCTGCGCATCGAAGTGACGGTGGTGAACTGGCGTTCGCGCGCAGTGAAGATGGCGGGCGTGATCACGGTCGACGGTAAAGTGGTGTCGGACGCGACCATTACCTGCCAGCTTGTGCCGCGCGTAAGAAAGCCGAAGACGGACGAGGCCGCCGCGCAGTGAGCATCCAGCGGATTCATCCCAGCGCGATCATCGCCGAAGGCGCCGTGGTGCCTGCAAGCTGCAAGGTTGGGCCTTACTGCACGATTGGGCCGAATGTCGTGCTGGGTGAGGACTGTGAGCTGGTGTCGCACGTCGTGCTGGATGGGCATACGACGTTCGGCAAGGGTAACCGTATTTTTTCATTCGCATGCGTCGGGATTTCGCCGCAGGATTTAAAGTATGCCGGTGAGCCAACGCGGGTGGAGATCGGCGACGACAATACGATTCGCGAGTATGTGACCATTTCACGCGGAACGGCTGGCGGCGGCGGCACGACACGGATCGGTTCAGGCTGCCTGATCATGGCGTATGTGCACATCGGGCACGATTCGTCGATCGGCAACGGCTGCATCCTGCCGAATGGTGCGACTTTGGCAGGGCATGTGACGGTAGAGGACTACGCTACGCTGAGCGCGAATGCGCCTGTGCACCAGTACTGCACCATCGGCCGTTATGCCTACATAGGCGGCGGGACGACGATCACGCAGGATGTGATGCCTTACTCGCTGACCTCGGTTGAGCGCGACAACCATGCGTATGGGCTGAACAAGGTTGGCCTGCAGCGGCGTGGTTTTACGGCGGAAGAACTGCGCGAGCTGACGACTGCGATGCGACTGCTGACCAGTGGCAAGCGCAATACAACGCAGGCATTGGAGGAGATCAACGACATGCTCGCCCAGGGTGCGGGCGGCGAACATGTGAAATATCTCGCGGAGTTTGTGGCCAAGAGTGAGCGTGGCGTGATCAAGTAAGATTAAGATATCCATGCCTACAGTGCTGAGAATTGGGCCGTACAGATTTTTCTTTTACGCAGACGAGCGTCAGGAACCGCCCCATATCCATATTGTGGCTGCGGAAAAGGAAGCGAAATATTGGCTGCTTCCTTTACAACGGGCCTGGAATGATGGATTCCGTTCCGGTGAACTGAAAGAGATTGAAGCAATCATCGCTGGCAACCTAAACTTATTGTTGGAGGCTTGGAATGACTTCTTCAGTGGTCGATGACGCTTTGATACCTGTGGACGTGCAGGTTGACGACAATATGATCCGTGTCCGCTTCCAAAGCGGCCTGGAGATTGCGACACCGGTTGCCCGCTTTCCTCGATTGAGAGACGCGGAGCCTGAAAAGCGGGCCCGCTGGCAACTCAATGGCAGGGGTTATGGAATTCACTGGCCGGATGTTGATGAGGATATTTCAGTGCGTGGTCTGTTCGCAGGCGCACGGACGCAGCCCCAATCCGCCATTGAACAGGTCCCAGCTCTGGTAGGAGATCTTTTGCGAACTACAAGAAAGCTGAACGGCTTGTTCGAGGGCCGTCCTTTCACGCCTGACGGCCACCTAGTGGGCAGTATCGGTGAAGTCGTAGCCGAATACATTTACGAGATCAAGCTTGAACCTTGCAGCACACCGCATATCGATGCCTACACGGTGGATGGACACTCGGTTCAAATCAAGCTCACCGGCGAAACTGGCACAAGCTTTGGCGTACGTTGGTCAAACTCGCAGACAAAAAGTCCGGCGGATTTTCTTATCTGCCTGAAGCTAACCACGAAAGGATTCGTCGAAATTTATAACGGTCAATTTCCTGTCGAGTTACTCATAGGGCGGAAGGACAGCAGCAACGGTCAACTGTCGCTTACGGTCAGTAGGCTCACCGCTATGAATCCAAGCCTCCTGCCAAAGAAGAACTCTTTTGAAAGTATCAACCGTTGGTTCACGCCAGATTTGACCGATGTCGCCTAACCTCGGTCTCATCGCCGGCAACGGCCGCTTCCCTTTTCTGCTGCTGGAAGCCGCGCGGGCGCACGGCCTACGCGTGGTTGTCGCTGCCATCAAGGAAGAAACCGACACGGAGATGGATGAGTTGGCGGCGGCTGATCCGGAAAACATCCGCGTGCATTGGATGTCGCTCGGCGAGCTGTCGAAGCTGATCGAGATGTTTCAGCGCGAGGGTGTAACGCGGGCTGTGATGGCTGGGCAGGTGAAGCATAAGCAGATTTTTTCGAGCATCCGGCCGGATTGGCGGCTGGCGAAGCTGCTGATCAATCTGCGAACGCGCAACACTGACATGCTGCTGGGCGCGGTGGCCAAGGTGCTTGAGGATGAAGGCATTGCGCTGATGTCGTCGACGGCGTTTCTGGAGCCGATGCTTGCGGTCGCAGGCGTGTTGACGGCTCGCGAGCCGGATGAAGTCGAGCGCGGCGATATTGAGTATGGCCTGGAGGTCGCGCGCGGGATTGCCGGCTTCGATCTGGGGCAAACCGTGGTGATCGCCGCGGGAGCGTGCGTTGCGGTCGAGGCGATGGAAGGCACGGACGCGACGATCGCCCGCGCTGGCGCGTTGTTTGCCGGCATGGCCGAGGAAGCCAGCACACTGGCGCGGCGGCTGACGGTCGTGAAGGTGGCTAAGCCTAAGCAGGACATGCGGTTCGATGTGCCGGTGGTTGGATTGCCGACGGTGGAAGCCATGCGCGCGGCTGGTGCGACCTGTCTTTGCATCGAGGCCGGGCGCACGTTGTTGTTCGATCGCGTGGCAATGGTGGCGGCTGCGAATACAGCTGGGATTTCGATTATCGCCGCGCCGGCCGCGGCTCAGTGACAAAGGAATGATATTTCGACCGCGCCAGGGCGGCGGCGTGGCGCGTAAGATTGAGGTCATCCGGCAGCGGACCAGTAGCAGAAGCCGCGCGCCTCACAGGAGATTCATCATGCTTCGTAAAGGAAAGATCGTAGCAGGATTGGCAATGGGGCTCACGTGCATCGCGATGCTTGCCCCGGCAACGGCCCGGGCTGCGCGCGACACGGCAGCCGTAGGCACAACCGCACCGGCGTTCTCGCTGCCCGCGCAGGACGGCAAGCCGGTGTCCCTGGCTGACTACAAGGGCAAGTGGGTGGTGCTGTACTTCTACCCGAAGGATCAGACCAGCGGCTGCTCCCTGGAGGCGCACAATTTTCAGCGCGACCAGGACAAGTACAAGGGTCTGAACGCCGTCGTGCTTGGCGTATCGCTCGACACGGTTGAAAGCCACGCGACATGGTGCACGAAGGACTCGTTCACCTTCAAGATGCTGGCTGACCCCGAGCACAAGGTCGTCGACGAGTACGGTGTACCCCTGATGACACGCGGCCCCGTCAGCTATGCGCAGCGCACCACCTTCCTGATTTCGCCCAGCGGCAAGATCGTGAAAGAGTGGGTCGTGAAGGACATCCAGGGACACAGCGATGAAGTGATGGCTGCGATCTCGTCCAAGTAAAAATCACTCAGACGCAAAAACGCCCGGGCCTCGTGAGAGGTTGCCGGGCGTTTTTGCTTGCCTAAATGTTTACAGCGGTTGAGAAGAGAACTACTTCTTGGCGGCCTTCTTGGCAGCCTTCTTCGCTACCTTCTTTGCTGCCTTCTTAACTACCTTCTTCGCTGCCTTCTTAACTACCTTCTTTGCTGCCTTTTTCGTTGCCAAGGTGAAACCTCTCATAGTTGATTTTTTGTTGCTTGTGCTCTTGTTGCCAGCTGCCTTTTTAGGGGCCGCTTTACCGCCGCGCAGAGCACGTGAAACTTTCGCGGCAGAACTTGAAAACTTTTTGCCCGCGGCCTTCTTCTTGGAGACCAGCTTGGCGGGAACTTTTTTGGCAGCCTTTTTGACTGCCTTCTTAACGGCCTTCTTTGCGGTGACTTTCTTCGCAACCTTCTTGACCGTTTTCTTCGCTGCTTTTTTGACCACTTTCTTCGCAGCCTTTTTCACTACTTTTTTCGCGGCCTTCTTAGCCACTTTCTTGGCGGCCTTCTTTACAGCCTTTTTCGCAACGGCTTTCTTCGCCACTGTCTTCTTCGCCGGCGCTTTCTTCACGGCGACAGGCGGTGCGGGAGTGGGCTCTTCAGCAAGTCTTGTGGGGGGCTCATAAGGAGCGACCGGTGTGGAGGGAAGGGCGAAGAGGACAGCTTCCTCAATATGAATGCTGGTCTCTTCGGGCATGTCGTCCAGATCTTCTTCGACGCTCAACTCTTCTTCCTCTTCTTCATCATCATCGAAGTCGCGTTCGATCTCTTCTTCGTCGTCGACTTCATCGTAACCGGCTGCATAAAGCTTTATCGTCTCGTCGTCGAAGGCCATAAAACTCTCCATCAGCTGGTCTGCAAAATTCGCACTTTGCAGCCTGCCGTTTTGCTCGCTCTGAAGTTTTTTGCAGAACCCGTGCGTACGACGACGCACAACTTCATCACAGAGCCAAGAACAGGATTACCCCGCGGGCACATAAATAGCAAGCACCTTTTTTGGTGCAAGTGCATTTTTCTTTTGCCGCGGTCGCTGTAATTTTCTAAAATTCCCGCCTCGTTCCGTCATGCGAACACTCGCAAACAGGTTTCAAAGAACCGCACGACACATTGCGGACATAGCAATGGGCCTTATTTGACGGGCCTTTTCGCTCGTTGCTTGCTCTTGTGAGTGGATGCAGCAGAAGCGGACGCAGCATGCGACGAGCCGGATTTTCCCGTTCCGCGCGAAGCCGTGTGCGAGGAACCCGATGTTGCACGCATCGAACGATTATGTGACGTGGAGCGAGCGCGAGTACGTGAGGAGCGCATACCCGGCGCCAGACGAAGGGGCTCGGTGACGTAAATAGAACGACCCGGCGTGACACGATTCGCGGTCAGATGATTCCAGTTGCGAAGCTGTTCGACGGTGACACCGAAGCGATCAGCCACTGTGATCAGCGTATCGTTGCGGCCAAAGGTGTAGCGCTCCTGCCCGGTGGCCGAAGCGCTAACGCCGGCAACTGGAACGATAAGCTCATCACCCGCTTCAAGCGGCTGTGCCGATGTCACATCGTTGTACTCGGCAATCTCCGCGGCGCGGCCATGCAGCGCGCTGGCAATCTGGTCGATCGTCTCGCCGTCCTTCACGACATGGAACCGCCAGCTTGCCCGGTTCTCTTCCGGGATGTCCTTGAGCCTGTCGAGGAACTCATCATGCGTCCCCGGCGGCAAGTGCAGATCGTAGGGGATGTCCTGCGGCGTGATCAGACGGAGCAGTGCGGGGTTAAGCCCGACGATTTCCGGTACGGTCGAGCCGGTAAGGTCGGCGACCAGGCGCAGATCGATAGCGTAGCTGGTCGTCACAGTGTCGGAAAGCACGGGCGGATCGGGAACAATGTCCGTGAGGTGATACTGCGCCGGGTTCTTAGCCATGATCATCGCAGCGATGATGCCCGGGACGTAGGCCTTTGTCTCGGCGGGCAGCGCGTTGCGGCGATAGAGCTCCCAGTAGTCGGCGTAGCCTGTGCGGCTGACGACGCGCTGCACGTTGCCCGGGCCCCAGTCGTACGCGGCCATCGCAAGGTACCAATCGCCAAACTGGTTGTAAAGCGTCTTCATGTACTTCGCGTAGGCGATGGAAGATTTTTCCGGATCGAAGCGTTCGTCGAAGTAGCCGTTGCGTGTAAGGCCATAGTTGCCGAACGGCATAAACTGCCACATGCCGCCGGCGCCAGAGCGTGCATTGAGCGCCTGCGGCTGGAAGCCGGATTCGGCGACGGCCTGGTAGATGAGATCCTGCGGGACGCCGTACTGGCGGAGAATCCGCGAGATCATGTCCTTGTACTTGCCTGCGCGCTCGAGCGATGCCTTCAGATGCGCGTGGCCGGCGGATGAGTTCGAGAAGTAGCTGATCCACCCGGCGACATAATCGTTGACGACGAGCGGGAAATCCGACTGCGTCGTTTTCAGTTCGGCAGCTACGCGACCAACCAATGCGGGGTCGGAGGGAAACGTAACCTCGTTGGCGGCATCTAGAGGCGCGGCTTCTACCGCCGGCGAAAATCCATTGCCCTGCTTCAGCGCGATCATCTCCAGCGAGTTGATAGCCGAAAGCAGGTGGTCGAACTCGTCGGCCATCTGCGGATCGTTCTTGAGATCGAGTCCGCTGTTCAACATGCCGTCGACAGCCGCGTCGAAGTCAAGCCGCGCGGCGTCGAGGTGGTTGGCGTTGTAGTTCTCCACGCCCGAGCGGTAATTCGCCTCGGAGCGGTCGATGGTGTCCTGCACTTTTTTCGCGTGCTGTTGCGCAGCCAGCGCCGCGGCGTTTTGCTGTTGCAGGGCGATCTGTTGGGCAGAAGGAGTTTGCGGCGCGGTGGCCGCCAGCGGAACCCGCCCAGGCGCTGCGGTAGCGGTCGTGTCACCGGGGCATCCCGCAAGCGCAAAAAGCAATGGCGCACAGGCCAGCGCGAGCGCGCCTCGAAGCAGCAGGGTCGTGTTTCGGTGGCTCGCCATCAACCTGTTTATTGTACGGGTTGAGCGTGGAAACTGGCCTGTCGTCCTCCGCCTCAAAAAATCTCTGCAAGAAACCGGCGATGGCGCGTTCCTCTTATAGCGGCAGAAAAAAAGCACGGCACTTGCGAACAATCGGTCGCCGGCGAAGTCTAAAATTCGTTTCCAGCCGCGCGATGTTGTTCAGGAGAGTGTGTATGAACCGCTGGTCTATAGCTCTATCGATGCTCGTTTGCCTTCCGGTCGCGGCTCAACTGCCGGACGCCGCCACGCAACTCACCATCTATAACGACAACTTTGCCGTGGCGCGCACGACAGTGCCTCTCGATCTGCACGCGGGTTCGAATGAGGTGTTGACCACCAACGTCACCAGTCAGCTCGAGCCCGATTCCGTCATACTGCGCGACGCCAGCGGCAAACATCCGATCCGCGTCGCCGAACAGAACTATGACGCGGGTGTGGTCACCCAGCCCTGGATGCTGGAGAAGTACGAAGGCAAAACCATCGACTTCCAGGTCACGGGCCAGCTTCCCGGCGAGACGACCATCGTGCAGGGCAAGATCGTCCGTGCCGGCCAGGACCCGTTGATCGAAGTCGCTGGACATCTTCAATTCCAGCTTCCCGGCCTGCCGATCTTTCCCGCGACCACAGACGGCCTACTCCTGAAGCCGACGCTGCGCTGGCAGATCGATTCGGAGAAGCCTGCGAAGTTCGACGCCGAGCTGGACTACCTTACCAACGGCATGAGCTGGCAGGCCACCTACAACATCGTCGTCCCCGAGCAAACCGTCGGCACCGGCCCGGAGCTGGCGGACGTAACGGGATGGGTGACGATTCAGAACAACTCCGGCACAGACTTCCCGAAGGCAACGATCCAATTGATGGCCGGCGATGTGGCGAAGATTCGCGAAGACCGTTTCCGGGGCGGTGGATTGGAACAGTATGCAGCCCTGAGCGAAATGAGGGCCGCGCCGGTGGCTGTATCGCAGAAAGCCTTTGACGACTTTCACCTCTACGATCTGCATCGCACCGTCGCTTTGCGTAACGGAGAGAGCAAGCAGGTGCAGTTCCTCGAAGCCGCGAACGTAGCCGTGCAGCGGAGCTATCAGTTCGACGGCAGCAACGGCCAGCCAGTGAACTTTTATCCGGGTTATCACGACATCAACCGCGGGCTTGGCAACGCTGCGAACACCAAGGTTGCCATCCGCGAAGAGATCACCAACTCCGAGGCGAATCATCTCGGCATGCCTTTGCCTTCAGGGCGGCTGCGCCTGTATCGCCAGGAAAAAGATGGTCAGATGCAGTTCGTTGGCGAAAGCATGGTGCAGCACACGCCCGCCGACCAGACCGTGCAGGTCGTCAGCGGCAACGCCTTCGACCTCACCGCCGCTCGCCGCCAGACCGACTTCCACGTCGATAACAATGCTCACACCATGGACGAAACTATTGAAGTCAAGCTATCGAATGCAAAAGGTCAACCTGTCACTATCCACGATGTGGAGCACCTGAACCGCAGTCAGAACTGGGATATCACCGAAAAATCGTCTGACTTCGTTAAGCGCGATAGCAACACTATCGACTATCCCATCGTCGTTCCAGCGAAGGGCTCGACTACTCTGACCTATTCGGTGCGCTACACATGGTGATACTTGCCCTTCTCTTCGCTCTGAGCCCACAGGTATCTGCGGCGCAGATACCTGTGCAACAGAACCCCGATACCGCACTCTTCGATGTCATCGATCATGAAGATGCATCTGCCTTGCACGATGCCCTTGTCGCTGGAGCCTCACTTCACGCGTTGGATCGCTACGGTCACACGCCGCTGGTGAATGCAGCCGCCGAAGGCAATGCGAGCATCGTGCGCGATCTCCTCGCCGCCGGCGCCGACGTCAACGAAGCCGACCGCAACCACAACACGCCGGCCACTCAGGCCGCCTTTGACAACCAGATCGACGTCCTCCGCGTTCTGGTCCAGCAACATGCCAACCTCGATGCGCAGGATGGCCGTGGCGACTCCGCGGTCGCCTATGCCGTCAACCGCCGCAACATGGAGATTCTTCAGCTTCTCATTGGAGCCGGCGCTAACCTCAACCTCGTCAATCCCAACACCCACCACAGTCTGCTCACCACGGCTTATGTCGATAACGATGACTATGATTTCGTTCAGGCTCTACGTGCAGCCGGGGCTCACTTCGCCGATGCCACCGACGAGCTCTTTGCCGCTTCTGCCTATGGCGATATCGCCGAGATGCAGCGCGCGATTGACGCCCACGCTGATGTCAACTTCGCCAGCCGCTTCGGCGAAACCGCGCTCTGCGTCGCTGCCCGCAAGGGCAATACCGCCGCTGTTCGCCTGCTTCTCCGGAATGGAGCCGATCCTGCCGCCACCGGCAGCGATCGCCACACCGCGCTCGAGTGGGCACTCTTCAGCGCTCACCTCAGCACCGTTGAAGTCCTGCTCGACGCCGGAGCCGACCCCCGTGCTCGCGTCTCGGGTCAACGCTCGATGCTCTATATGGCCGCCTGGAGCTTCGATGAACCTGCGCTCCTTGATCGCCTTCTCCGCACCGGCGTCGACGTAAACGCCCGCGATATAACGCGTCAGACTGCGCTTTTCGGCGCTGCGCAGGCTGGGCATGAGCACGCCGCAAAGTTCCTGCTCGACCATGGCGCCGACCCTACCGGCACCGACACCTACGGCAAGACCGCTATGGATTATGCCGCTCAAAGCCACCACGATACCGTCGTCAATCTCATCGAACGCGCCCAGAAACGGCCTCCAGCGCCGTCACACTGATATCCTAGAGGTCTATGCGCTTTTTGCGCCTCTTTTGCTGACCTCATGGACCCAAAGTACATACGCAACTTCGCCATCATCGCGCACATCGATCACGGCAAATCGACCCTCTCCGACCGCCTCCTTGAACTCACCGGCTCGCTGACCTCGCGCGAGATGCAGGCGCAGGTGCTCGACGCCATGGACCTGGAGCGCGAGCGCGGCATCACCATCAAAGCTCACACCGTCCGCATGATGTACAAAGCGCACGACGGCGAAACATATCAGTTGAACCTGATCGATACGCCCGGGCATGTCGACTTCAGCTACGAAGTGTCACGCTCGCTGGCTTCGTGCGAAGGTGCGTTACTCGTTGTCGATGCATCGCAGGGCGTGGAAGCGCAGACGCTGGCAAACGCCTATCTCGCGATTGCGGGCGGGCTGGAAATCCTTCCCATCATCAACAAGATTGACCTGCCCAGCGCTGACATCGAGCGCACCAAGGCGATGATCGAAAAATCCGTTGGGCTACCTGCCGACGACGCCGTGTGTGTATCGGCGAAGACCGGCCTGAACGTCGCCGACATCCTTGAGGCAGTCGTGACGCTGCTGCCACCGCCAAAGGGCGATGCCGAAGCGCCACTGCAGGCGCTGATCTTCGATTCGTGGTTCGATGCCTATCGCGGCGTGATCGTGCTGGCGAGAATCATCAACGGCCGCCTCCGCAAAGGCGACAAGATCAAGATCATGTCGAACGGACGCCAGTTCGAGGTCGATTCGATGGGCGTGATGACACCCAAGCCTGTCGTGCTCGAAGAGCTCTCCGCCGGCGAAGTTGGCTTCTTTGTCGCGACGATCAAGAACGTTGCGGATACCAAGGTGGGCGACACGATTACGCATGTCGATCGGCCTTGCGCGGAGCCGCTGCCAGGTTTTGAAGACATCAAGAGCATGGTCTTCGCCGGGCTTTACACGGTGGATACGCACGAGCACGGCATGCTGCGCGATGCGCTCGAAAAGCTTCGCCTCAACGACGCCAGTTTCAATTTTGAGCCTGAATCTTCCGTCGCGCTGGGCTTTGGCTTCCGCTGCGGCTTCCTAGGCCTGTTGCATCTGGAAATCATTCAGGAGCGGCTGGAGCGCGAGTACGACCTTGATCTCATCATCACCGCGCCCGGCGTGCAGTACAAAATCACGATGACCGACGGCAAGGAGCTCATCGTCGACAACCCTTCACGCTGGCCCGATCCCACCGAGATTGAGCAGATCGAAGAGCCCGTCATCATGGCCAAGATCCTCACCAACGAAGAGTACGTCGGCAACATCCTCAAGCTCGTCGAAGACAAGCGCGGCCGCCAGCAGAATATCGAGTACGTCTCCGAAACCCGCGTGATGCTGACCTATGAGCTGCCGCTGAACGAGATCGTCCTCGACTTCTATGACCGCCTCAAGTCCGTCTCTCGCGGCTACGCCTCACTCGACTACCACCTCGCCGGCTCGTGGATCTCGCCGATGGTGAAGATGGACATCCTCATCGGCGGCGACCCGGTGGACGCGCTTTCGATCATCGTGCACAAGGACGCTGCCTACGACCGCGGTAAGGCGCTCGTCGAAAAAATGCGTGAGCTGATCCCGCGCCAGATGTTCGAGGTTGCGATCCAGGCCGCGATTGGCTCGAAGATCATTGCGCGCTCGACCGTGACCGCTATCCGCAAAAACGTGATCGCGAAGTGCTACGGCGGCGACATCAGCCGCAAGCGCAAGCTGCTGGACAAGCAAAAAGAAGGCAAGAAGCGCATGAAGCGCATCGGCAAAGTCGACATCCCGCAGGAAGCGTTCTTGGCTGTGCTGAAGGTCGGCGAAGAGTAGCGCTCTGCTTTGAGAACCGTATGATAGTCAGCAGATTCCGAACTATCGAGGTTCTGCCATGCATGAAATCTCTCTTGTCCGGCTGTACACTCTTCGGCTTTGCTATCTGATCCTCGCCGCCGGCCTTGGCACCTTCATCTGGCCGTCAGTCATCCACCACACTCCGGAGTTCGCCGTCGAGTACGGCATCCGATTCTCCCTGCTTGCCGGCCTCGGTCTCACGGCTGCGCTCGGCCTGCGCTATCCCATGCAGATGATCCCCTTGCTGCTCTTCGAGCTCATCTGGAAGGCGATCTACCTTCTCGCGTTCGCCGTGCCTCTCTGGCGTGCTCACCAGGTCGATGCTGTAACCGCAGAGGACATCCGCGCCTGCCTCATGGTCATCATCTTCGTCCCTCTCATTCCCTGGCGCTACGTCGTAAGACACTACATCCTGCAGCCGGGCGATCGTTGGAAGTCGAATTAAATTCCTTTCGGGGAGCATAAAGCTACCATGCAAGCTACCTACGCCAACGAACTCGAACGCACCCTAACCGGCGACAGCTTCGCCGCTCCGCCATCGCACATTCTTGAGGGGCTCGATGAAGAGCTTGCCCATCGCGAGTTCCCCGGCGTTCCGCGGACCATCTATTCGGAACTGTGGCACATTGCCTTCTGGCAGCAAATTGCGATTGACTGGACAACAGGCAAGCCAACGCCAAACCCCGGCACCGCCGCTGCAGGCTTTCCTTCAGCAGCAGATGTGGCAAAGGAGAGCTGGCAACAACTCTGCGCTCGTTTCTTCGCCTCAAGCGAAACAATCGCCGCCATCGCCCGCAACTCTTTCCGATTCGAGCAGCTCGTCGAGTGCCCCTCACCCGCTGGCCATCCCACCCGCTACATGACTGTCCGCGAGCAGCTCGAAAGCGCCACCGCGCATAACGCCTACCACTTCGGGCGCATCGTCCTCATGCGACAGATGGCCGGAAGCTGGCCACCGCGATCCGGAGGATTTACGTGGTAATAGCCCGGTGGATTTACCTGGTAGCCAATTCATACGCCACAAGAAACAGCAACGGAGGCCCGAAGGCCTCCGTTGCTGTTTGTCTTAACTGATCCGAACTACTGCTTCTTCGGGGTCGTTGTCGTCGAAGGAG
>Ga0302313_10001518_pt1 | contig 17506 bp, 12 predicted proteins | sample III_Palsa_N2_2_FD_200454 | JGI IMG/M metagenome (GOLD analysis project Ga0302313, IMG submission 200454) | Peat permafrost microbial communities from Stordalen Mire near Abisko, Sweden - III_Palsa_N2_2 | ecosystem: Environmental > Terrestrial > Soil > Palsa > Peat permafrost | place: Sweden...
GGGAGACGAGTCGGATGCGCCGCAGTATGTAGAGACGATTCCACGACGTGGCTACCGCTTTCTGGCTCCGGTGGAGATTGTGCAGGAGATTTCCGAGCTACTCCTCGTACACGAGAGCGCGACTGCTCACACCACGGCCATGGCGCCCACCGAGGCGATTCCGGCGTGGCCGGAAGAGGCTGACGTTACGCTGGCGGAGACCAGGTCCAAACAGGGCCGAAGGAATGTTGCGCTGATGACCGTTGCGGTATTGGTTGTGATCTGCGCCGTAACGGCGTGGCTAGCGTATGGGCGGCCGGTGCTTTCCTTCAACGAACGCGACTCCGTTCTGATTGCGGACTTCGAAAACCAGACGGGCGATCCGCGATTCGATCATGCACTGGAGACCGCATTCACGGTAAGCATGGAACAGTCGCGACATGCCAATGTCTTTCCGCGTGTGAGGCTTCCGGAGGTTCTGGCACTAATGGGCAAGCCTCCTCAAGAAGCAATCACGCCGGTGGTTGGACGGGAGATATGCCAGCGGGAAAATATTCGCGGACTGATCAGCCTCAGTATTACGCGGACTGGCGATGAGTACCGGCTGACGGCGCAGCTGATCGATCCGCAGACCGGTGAGACCGTGAAGTCCCACGTGCAGCGATCGAAGGGCGAGGGGCAACTCCTGGATGCGTTGGATACCATTACGGCAGAGGTGCGAAAGGATCTCGGTGAGTCGCTTTATCAAATCCACAAGAACACGCGGCCACTGCCGGAAGTGACGACTGCGTCGCTGGCAGCGTTGCAGGAGTATGCCGATGGAAGCTCGCTGTGGCACAAAGCGCGATACAAGGATGCCGTGGCCCTGTTGAGCACGGCGGTCCAGACAGATCCGGATTTTGCCATGGCGCATGCGGCACTCGGTAATGCTTATTACAGCTACATCTATAACGACACGATCAAGGGAGGTGAGGAATACCAGAAAGCGCTCGCGCTCATCCCGCGAGCCACAGTGCGCGAACGGATGAACATCCAGGCAAACTATGCAATCAATCAGGGACACGTGGAGGATGCGGAGCGGTTATACCAGATTTCTCTACAGCACTATCCGGACGACTGGGGAACGCGCCTGACTTACGCACGACTGTTGCGCACGAATGGACGTGCCGAGGAGTCGATTGCGCAATATCAAACGTTGCTGCACAGCGCTCCCGACGATACAAGGACGCATGTAGAGCTGGCTACGGCGTATAACGCCTTGGGGCGTTCCAGAGAGGCCGTGCAAGAGTATGAACGGGCGTTCCAAATCGATCCGGCATATCGGGACTCGGGAAACGTAAGCCGAGAATATGGGATGGCGCTGATTTTGAATGGCGACTTACAGAAGGCTGAAACACTATTTTCCTCGCAGCTTGCGAATCAGAAGACTCGCGAAGGCGGGTTGCGGTCGATGGCGCTGCTCGATCTGTATCGCGGCAAATACGCGAGTGCCCAGTCGCTGCTCAACGAGGCAGTCGAGCTTGATGGGAAGGATGAGGCGGCCGTGAGCCTGGTACGGGAGCACTTGCAACTCGCGATGCTGGCGGAAGGCGAAGCGGATAGGCGCGGAGAGCGCGACCAGTTAGACGCCGCGATCAAGAACCTCAAAGCGGTCGACTTGAAGGTGATATTGGGTGCATGGATTGGATCGGTGTGTGCACGCGACGCATTTGTAGAGCAGGCCGAGAAGATCGAAGCCGCCATTGCACCGCTGGTGGATAAGAGAAGTCCGGAACAATTGGCATACATTTCTTTCCTGCAAGGCGAGATTGCACTCCGGCGCGGTGATAGCACAAAGGCGATCCAACTGCTCAGCTTCGCGGAACAGCAGAAGAGTTCACCTTTTGGTATGGAGGCGCTCGCGCATGCCTATGAGATGTCGGGCGATAGAGTTCGAGCGGTAGCGGAGTATGAGAGGTATGTTGCGGCCCCACAAAAAGCCTTGCTGTGGGAACCCCAGCAGCGCTGGCTCGCGGCGCACTATGTGTTGGCTTCGGATTACGTGGCCATGGGCGATCACACCAGCGCAAAGCGGGCGCTCAATCCCCTGCTTACCCTGTGGAAGGATGCGGATGCGAGCCTACCGATGCGGAAGGATGCCTTGGCTCTCGATGCGGAGATCACGAACTAAGGCTAAGGTTCAAGTGTTGAGTTCCTTCGGTACGTGTGCTTGGAATCTCAGGCTGATACCAAACCAGTCTAACCGCCGTGGCTTTATGATGGCGCAGCCGCCAGAACGAGCGTCTCAAGGCAGCGCCTTAACAGCCTCGAACGCTTAGACCGATCGGCGCAATAGGACCGCAAGGGATCTGCGCACAGTCGGAGCAAATGGCCTGGTTGCTCCCGAAGTTCCGCGTAAACGGCGTTATGGAAAGGCCGCGCGGCATGGATGCCCACCGGGAGGGTCCGCACTTAAGTGCGAGTAGAGAAGTTGAAGTTGCCGAAAACCCGACTTTAGCGGCACTTCGGAGCTTCCAAGTTTCTTGATGCTTGGGCGCAACTTGAAAACGTTGAGCTGGTATGAAGCTCGATGAGCGCGTTGGGATTTTGCACCACTTTGGGCTCGTACGGCGGATCACTTCCGAATTACCGATGATCCCACCCGGAAAACTATATGAGAAGACACTTCACCGGCCTCTGATCGTTTGTACTCCGCAGTCGCGTTGATTACACAAAATACGGACGCACACATCCGACGCTCTTCCGATAAAGTGATCCTGTTTCAACCGCATACCAGTTCAAGAGTGGCATGTCATCGCTGTTGCCGAGGTCGGTCGCCCATTTTCACTTCTTCTCGGGCGGCGGCGTCTGCTGATTCAACTGCTGCAGCTTTTTCTCCAGCATCATCTTTTCCTCCTGCTTACTTATCTTGGGAAACAGGAGTGCGATTTGTAGCCGCATGCCCCAGGGCGAATCACCCGTAGGATGTTTCGCGTTGCCGAAAAATTCCGCCTGGATGTTCACGGGCTGGTTTCCGATCTTCATGATTCTTCCCACACCGCCGCCGAACGGTACAGTCCAGACGTTACCTTTGGTTGCCTCCCAATTGGCGGTGATGATCGGCGCAGAGGTGACGTACCACCCATGCTTGAAGTTGTAGTTGATGAAATACTGCAACAGCATCTGGTTGACATTCGCCCGTTCATGCGGACCCTCCACCGAAAATATGTTGTTCACGAGAGTGCCAATGACCCAGTGACCCGGCATCGTCAGCGCCACTACGCCGGGCCCCATGCTGAATTTCCCCTGACCGAGTTGCTCGGCCGTGGCCCAGGGAAGAACAAATGTCGGCCCCGCGCCCCAGGTCAATTTGTGGGGCGCAGACGGAGAGAAGAAAAAGCTGGGGTTCAGGTCCCCGAAGCCGGTCCAGCCTTGGGTGGGTTGCGTCGAATCCGGCTGCACGATCTGCGGCCAGATAGTGCGAGTGATCAGGTTCCAATCTTTCGTAATGTGCAGTGGAATGACTGGCTCAATGAGCAACTCGTTTTGGGCGCGCTGATACGGGCCAATACCAAACGCAGTGTTGTTCTGGAGTGGAAAACTGATAAGGTCGGCGATCGGGTTCTGTGCAGCTTTTGCCAGCGCTGCCGTCTTGGCCTCCTCGGATTCCGCATCCGCTGGTTGTGCAGCAGCCGGCTTCGCCTGCGAAGCGGGATCGGGCATGTCCTGCGTGAATGCCGGCGCACATGGCAACAACGTAAAGAAAGATAAAACCAGTAAGTTTCGTATAAGCATTTTTCCGTCCTCTAGCGAGTACGCGCACCCGCAATCCTTTCGTTCAATTGATTCTCCCGATCTTGTACATCCTCGCTACTCCCGTCCGGGGCAGCCTTGTCCGGCTGCAGAAGGGAAACCACGTGAACCGGTTCTTGCCCTCTCGGTTTAGACCCAATGAGTTTCTTTGGCAGCGGGTGCTGCACGCCAAAATAGGCGTCGAGTGATCGCTCGCGTGACCAGGAGCAACGGCTGCGACGCGGCTAGTACGTTTGCACTTTGCCTATGCGTGGCGGCTTGACTGGGGCCGCCACCCCGTAAATCACAGTGAATCCAGATCCTCCACCCCAGGTCGAGGTGGGATAGGCCGGATTCGGGCCGGCCGCCGCTTCGAGAAGATTCCAATTGTTCGCCACCCAAACATTTCCAGCCGGATCGATCGCGACGTCGGTGACCATCTGGATGGTGCCACTTTGGAAGATATGAATGAGATCGCCGGCCTTCGTGCCAGCGGGATGCCCCTTGGTATTGTCGCCTGCCAGTAGCACTGCGGAGCGGCCCCACATATTGCCTACCCAGACGTCATCATTGCCGTCAACATTGATTCCCCACGGGATGCTCTCGCCCGGGCCAGTGAAGCCTTTCGGGGCGGCCTGGGTACCATCGGGGCGGATCATGTTAACTTGACCGGTGATTCGCGCCGGGGGCCCCATGATGTACTTGACCATGGCCTGCGTGATGAGCTTGAACTGCTCCATGATGGACGCGCCGGCGGGAATCTTCGGAACCGGCATTTTCAAATCCATGTTGTTCGCCACCCAGACGTTGCCCTTGGAGTCCAGGGCGAGGGCGCGCACGCCGATACCACAGTGGAAAGTCTGCGCCTTCGAAGGATCATCGCTGGGAAAACGCACAACGGTGTCCGACGAAGAGTTGGCAACCCACACCCGACTCTGGTCGTCAATAACGACGTCGAACGGAGACACCAGCCCGGCGGGCTTCACGATCTTCCCATCTTTGATTCGTCCGCCAGGGAAATACAGCAACTGATTGTCGGAACCATCGGCAATCCAGACGTCGCCGTTCGGAGCCACGCCGATGCCCATCAATCCGAGGAACTTCTCTTTGAACGGGAAATCGCTTTCGCTGGCGACTGGCTTGCCATCAAAATCCATGACCAGGATCTTCCCGTTGAAACTCGAGATCCACACCCGGTCTTTGGTCACGGCCGTGCCCCAGCCAACGCCGTCGATGCCCATGCCGGTGAAGCCGAAGATCGGCGGGGAAAGCGCGACTCCGTTGGGGCTGAACTTGCCCACGCCACCGCCAGTACTCTTGTTGACGCCGGATTGCGAGCCGGGCATCCAGTTCATGCCGCTCCAAAGATTGCCTTTCGCATCAAACATGAAGCGACCATTGGCATAATCTCCTCCGCCCGAGAAAGCCAGCGAGAGGGCGAAATCGGCTGGGGGATAGACAAGATACGGTGCGAAGGGTGCACTGCGTCGTCCATCGGGCGCCGGCAGGGGATAGGCTTCGTCGAACAACGTATAGAGGTCCTTCGGGTCGGCCCAGGGCTCGCGGGCGATACCGGCTATGGCATCCAGGGTGTTGTTTGGGGTCGCTCCGCCGGTCGGCGTCGCTGCTTTGTAGAAGCGGGCGCGCCAATCGTCGTTCGCCACCGTGAACGAGGCTGTGATCAGCGAGCCAAGCGTATCCAGATTCGCCATCGTCGTGGTCATTGAGCTGTTGAGCGGGTCAAGCAATACCTTGCCCCACTTGCCTGTCACGGGATCCACTAGGTTGGGAACGTTTCCGGCAGCAATCTTAAGTCCAAGCGGATTTCCTGAAATTGCTTCGCCCCTAATAAATCGCGCAGCCGTAAATGCGGAAGCCACCGTGGTGAGCTCGTTGATCGTCACGTCGGTTGGGGGTTCGTTGCCCAAAACCGCTAGCAGCGCGACGGCCGGGTTGTCAGCGTTGTTTTTGCTGGCCTCGGGTACACCACCCTTCGCCACCAGATAGAGGATGCCGTCGCCGTCTACCCCTTTGGTACGGACTTCAAAACGCCCATCCTCGTTCGTCTGGGTCTGAGATATCTGCTTTGGAGCGTCAGCGCTCGCCTGCCAAAGTGTCACCGTCGATTTGGCAATGGGGGCGCCTGCGGCCAGCACCTGTCCCTTAATGCTGTCGGCGGCAAACGCTGGTCCGGTGATGAAAAGAGTGGCCGCGGCAAGAGCGGCCAGTATCAGATTTTTGTTGTGTATTTCGTGAGTCATTTTCTTGCTCCTAACAAGGCATTCAACTGAGATTCGAACTCAGCCAGCGCATTCCAAGGGATGTCGTCTCACCAGAGAATCAAAATGTTGGGTTTGGTCCTTTTCATAATTCACTTTCTTAAAACTCCGTTGGTTACTAAGGAAAAAATGAGCGCGCCGCGTGAAGCCCAGGCGAAATGAAATGCAATAGAGTACATCTGCATTTACACCGTGCCACCTTGGTTGTTCCCAGAGTCAGCGAGAAAAAATTTAAGAAGATTTAGGCGTGGGGGATCGGTGCATAAGGTAACGGGGCGACGGAAGCGCCTACGAGACACTCGAACACTTCCCTAGGCGAAGGTGTGATTTCGCATAGAAGTCAAATGCGTTTGGATGATAAGGGGGCGCTGACATTGATGCGAGTTCCGTGATGGGGGCTGGAGCGAATAGTGCATTGGCCGCCGGCCAGATGTATCCGCTCGCGGATGCTGATCAGCCCTAATCCTGTCCCAAATCTCACGGCATCAACGTCGAAGCCTACCCCGTCGTCAGCGACTTCAAGACTAAGATCTCGATTCGTGCGGGTCATTGTTACCTGCATGCTGGTGGCATGGCTATGCTTGAGTGCATTGTGAATACCTTCCTGCAAAATCCGGAAGAAGGTGAGTGCCAATGTTTTATCCAGCTCATCTGTGACTTCCTCGCAGTGACAGCGTATGGGAAATCCAAGTTGCCGGGAGCATTCAAAGCAATGTGACTTGATGGCGGCACTCAGACCCAGGTATTCGAGCGCCGAAGAATGCAGATCGTGCGAAAGGCGGCCGACCCTATGGATGATTGCGTCCAACCTCCCGGCTAACTCCTTCAGGTCCGGAGGCGCTCCTTCGCGAGGATCGGAGGTTGGCTCACCGCAACGAAGCATCTGGATTTTAAGCACCGCAAGGGATTGTCCGATGTCATCGTGAAGCTCCCGCGACAGGCGAGTACGGTCGGCTTCCTGCGCGTCAATCATGCGGCGGCTCAGTTCTATGCGTGCCACCTCTGACTCTTTGAGTTGCCGGCGTAGCGTTGCAGAACTGACAGCGTTGTCGACCGAATTGAGACCGAAAGGCGGTTGGCGGTCTACTGCCCAGGTGGCGAGACTTCCGTTTTGAGCCATACTGTTTCTCCGTCGCCCTTCAGGTCGTGTACGTTAATCGCGGACCGAATCCTTCTCAATCCACGGGGAGAGTTAGACCTTGATGCCGTGGAGAAGGAGGATGAACGCGAGTGGTTACATCGTTGTGTACATCCGCCAGCCTCGATTGTTCCCACAGAATGATGGGAATTATGGCGGGCATGGCGGCTCTCGGCGGTAGACCAAAGGTCTAAAAAGTAACCTTGATGGTGAGCTGTCCCGAACGTGGACCGCCCACGGAATACAGAGGGTTCTGGCCGCCCCCAGAGCCGCCCGTACCCATGGCGAAGTTGGTGGTGTAACCCGGCGTCACCTGGCCAAACCCCGGAGATGCCGTTGGCCCCGACCCCCAATAGGTATAGGGCACATATCCATCTCCCGGTGCGCCGAACATTGGGTGATTGAAGACATTGAAGTACTCCGCACGGATATCGAGATTCACTCGCTGGGTGAGGTTGAATCGTCGCCGCACCGCGAGATCTGTCTGGTCGATAGAGTATCCACTGCGAAGGCTGTTGCGCGGAAAGTTTCCTGTCGCTCCCGGTGCCGGCGTTGTAAAAGCATTTGGATTGAGCGCCCTGCCATTCGGCTGCGTTGGATCGGGAATCCAGTAGGGCTGGCCGGGAACAACCTGGGCCTGGGTGCTATATTGCCCCAGTTCGGGCGAAGTCACCGAAACGGTAACATTGATCGGAGGCTGGGAGGCGACCCGCAACAAGCCATCGACGGCCCAACCTTTCAGGATCGCATTGCGTATGCCTCCGGAGAGCGGCGCGGGTATTTCGTACGAAATCGCACCAGCGAAAGTGTTCCGGAGGTCGAAATTGGCGGGCGCCAGGGGTGGCGGCACTACCTGGCTGATGCTGGCTGCGACCGCGCCGCTGGTATCACTCGAGCCACTGTCACTTGTTTTGGAAAGGTTATACGAGACAAGCGCCTGCAGGCCGCGGGATAGTAGCCTCTGGAACTGAACCTGGAGCGCGTTGTAATGCGAATATCCCAGGTTGTGAATCGCGATGATATTGCCAGCAAGGCCAAGATCCAGAAAAGCCGGCGGGAGGATGTCGTCCTCTCGCAGCAGCCGTCTGTCGTCCGACCCCACGTAGGTCGCGGTCAAGGTTTGCTTCGATCCCAGCGTTCTTTCGATGGCGGCATTCCACTGCATGGTCAATGGGAGTTGCAGATGCGGATCGAAAGCGACGATGTACAAAACGCCTGGTCCAATCGTGGTGGAAAATGGCGGAGGCTGGAAGAGCGTGCTACCAGGATTGAAAGGCCCGTTGGTAAATCGGTTGCGATCATAAGGAAAGTTCGAAGCGGCAACCCCTGCGTCACCGTAGCCCAGGTCATAAAAGAGTCCGTATCCTCCTCGGACTACCGTTCCGGGCGTCAATTGGTAGGCTGCGCCGATCCTAGGCGCAAGATTGCTGAACGTTGTACTCCATAAGTTCCCGGGTACAACGGCGGGAGGCAGCGAATTGAAGATTCCCTCGGTCACATAAAGTGGCTGCCCTGCTACTCGAGATGGCGGCGGATTGATCTCCCATCTGAGCCCGTAGGTGAGAGTGAGCCGACGCCCTGCCTTCCACGTGTCTTGAGCGTAGAGCGAGTAATTGTCAATGTTGACGGAGAGGTGATCGCTAGCGTCGAGCAGAATGAAATCTGCTGTACCGGCAATCAGCGAACTAAAGGCCGCTGGAAAGACCGACCAGCCAGTCGAATCGCCATTCGTCGGGCGCAAGTGTCGATAGTCGATACCCGTTTTCAGCTGGTGGGTGCCGAGGGTCCACGAGAAACCGTCTACGAAATTAAGCTGCCGCTGGGTGTTGAGACTTAACGCCCCCACTCGCACTTCCATGCCATCACCGTCGGGAAAGCTAACCAGCGCCTGCCCCATATTCGCGCTAAAAGGAGCCGGGAAAATCACTGAGTCGGAAGGAACAATTGCTCCGTGGAAATCGGTGAGATTGTGAATGACCGTCCCCGTGGCCCGGCTCCAGTTGACGCGGAAGTCATCGACCTTTGTGGGAGCAAACCGGATAGTAGCGCCCATAGTCGCGGTGTCGGTTGCCACATTGTCGATAAGCTCTTCTTCCCAGTGTCGGATCGATTCGCTTGACGGCGCATGGTCGTAGCGCCCGAAGAGATTGATCTTCTTATCGACGGAATAGTCGATGCGCAAGCTCGTGGCATTGAGTTCTGATGGATCCGAATAGGCGACGGTGAGCGGGGCGATGCATGGCTTGGTGACGTTATCGCAAGTGGGATCGACCGGCGGCGCGGTCGGCACAGGCAATGCATTGACATACGGCTTATAAGCAGGAGCGACAACCTGCCGCGCAGACGTCGTGTAGAAATAGGACGATGCGGTCTCGGGGATCAACACCCTCAGCCCTTCATAGGAGAAGAAAAAGAAGAGCTTATCCGTTCTGAGCGGGCCGCCCAACGTGCCGCCAAAATCATTCTGGCGCAGAGGTGGCTTGGGAAGCGGCGGCATGTCGAACCAGTTTCGGGCATCAAACACATCGTTCCGCAGATAGTCGAACGCAGAGCCGTGAAATTGATTCGTGCCGGATTTCGTAACGATCGAGATCTGGCCGCCGGGGCTGCGCCCAAATTCAGGAGCATAGGTGGAGGTCTGGATGCGAAACTCCTGCATCGCATCGACCGACACCAGGCCGTTGGTACCGCCGGCAGCGGTGAAGGCCGGTGTCGTACCGCCTAAGCTCTCAGTGATGTCATAGGTCGCCGCAACCCCAAAGTTGGCACTGACTCCGTCCACCATAAAGTAGTTCGCGTCGGGACGTTGCCCGTTGACTACGAACTGATTGTCCGCCAACCCGGTAGCTACAAACATCACACCTGGCGTGAGCGCGATCAGGGACTGAAAGCTGCGCCCGTTCAGCGGCATATTGTCGACAAACTGCTGATCAACCACGGTGCTGACCGTCCCCGATACGGTGTTGATATAAGCGATGTCGCCGTTGACCGTGATTGACTCTCCAACGGATCCGACCTGCATCCGGAAATTGCGACTCAGTAGATCCTGGACGTTCACCGTCATATCCGTCAGCGCGATCTCTCTGAACCTTGGCTTCTGTACAACGATGCGATAATGCCCGGGTTTTACGCTGGTAAAGACATACAGGCCCGACCCATTTGAGGATTGGCTGACATCGGTATTTGTCTCGACGTTGGTTAGTTTGATCGCGGCTCCGGCGATTGCGGCGCCAGACTGGTCGGTTATGTAGCCGGAGATCGTCGCCGTATCGGTTTGGGCGAAGGCCCGACCCACACAACACAGCGTCCCGATGATCAGGAGTACGAGCCAATGAGATTTCTGGGGATCAGCTGTGACTCTCATCGGGGCCATCTTATCCCCTTATCCGCACATCCATACGTACGAAACGGTGAAAAGTGATTCCTTAGAAGAAGGCTAGGCTACCGTCCCTTTGATCGCGAGGCTCACTCCGCTTCATCAAATTCAAGGGTGATTCGCTGGGGTGCCGAGAAAGGCGGTAAGGATTTTTTGCCCTTTGGGCTTCTCACCCGCAGTTGGCGTTGGCTCCAGCGTTACATATACCGAATCGATCTGCGATAGAACCTTCGCGTCGTTGGATTTGAAAACCCATCGTCTCTGTTCCGGGTCGTCGAGATGAAGAGATCCCAACGCGAGAGTCGTGTTCGGATCGCCCTCGCGATGTCCCCAGGCATAAAAGGTCTTTGTGCCCTTGGCACCCGCCAGGTCGTAGGCATAAAAGATCAGCGACTTTCGTTCGGTGTAGAAAATTCGGCCGAAAGGCTTTTTCACGCCGTTGTTGGTCACATCGGCCACATCGATGATGTGCAGATTCCGGGAAGCAATCACGTCACGCATTTCACTGCTGGATGAAACTTCTGCCAACGCTTGTTCCCTTTGTGCCGCCGTGCGCTGATCCGCGAGCTTGCCCTCCAGTTCGCGCAACTGAATCTCGGTCGCAGCCAGGTCGGCAGTCTTCTCATTTTCTGATGCCTTCAAAGAACGCAACTCGGCCTGGGCCGATGCGTTAGCATCCACGTCTTGCTGAGAGCGCGTCTTAAGCTGAGCAATCTGGCTGGCATCCTGATCTCTGCTACTTTGCAAGGCGGCGATGTCTTGCCTCAGCGCCTGCGCATCCGCTAACGCTTTGGTGCGCTCGGATTCAGCGACCGCGAGCTTCTGCTCCAAAGCTTCTTGCGAAGTGTGCAAAGCTGGGGCCTTTGGCTCATTGTTGGACGCGACCGCGGCGTCTAAGGGGCGAGACGTTGGAGCCGCAACCTGTCGAAGGGAGGCCTTTTGGACATCCGCCTGTCGAGCATGATTGTGCCTCCCAGCCTCAAAGCCCAGGAACGCAGCGATGAGAGCCATCGCCGCTATCGCCCAGGCTGGCGTGGGCCTAAAGATTACCTCGGATAGCCTGAGCGGGGTTCGGGGCGCCGTAATCCCGGTATCAACTTCTTCGGAGAACTGGGCTCCAGCCTCTCGCAACGTTTCGAGAATCTTAGCTCGCAAAACGACGTGCTGATCATGCATTTCTGGTTCCTGCTGTCGCGCCTGGGTCAACCAAACGGAATGTATATCCTGCAGCTCCTGGCGTAGCCCCTGACAGTGGATACACTCCCGGAGGTGAGTCTGAAGCTCGGCGAATTCCTCGAGCGAAATCTGTCCCGCAGCCGCCAGAACACACCACTCTTCGTATTTGGTGTGCTCAAGCATTCGTTCCTCCCGTTCCACCTTTTGTTCGGTGTCGTTTCGATTGCTCCGGTTGCCCCGGCTTCTCCGACAGTACCTCGCGGAGCCTCATCATCCCCCGATAATAATGATGTTTGGCGTTGGAAAGCGTTTGTGCCGTCCGGCTCGCCAACTCCTCAAACGTAAGTCCCTCTAACGAGATTAGTTCTACCGCCGTTCTTTGGTTCGGATTCAAAGTGTCCATCACCTGGCGCACGAGCCTGGACGATTCTCCCGTGCTCAACCCATAACGGGACGCGCCCGGGGGCATAGCAAAGACCACTACGTCTTCCTCGATCTCATCCTGATCGTAGAAGCGCCTGCGTTTCAGGTGATAGCGACGATTGATGGCCTTCGTGTACGCAAGTTGAAGAAGCCATACTTTAAGTGTTCCCCGCTGAGGGTCAAAAAGTTCCACTTTTTGGAATAAATCCAGAAAAACAATCTGGACAACATCTTCCGCCTCGCCTATGTCACCGACAATCCTCTTAGCGACACTCCAAACCAGGCGTTGATAACGGTCCACGATGACCGCAAGCGCGTCATGACGGCCCGACCGCAAATGAGCCATCAAATCTTCGTCGGATAACTTCTGTAGCGCGCAATACTCCATTCGATTGTGAGACCCTCTCTGCACGCCCCTAATTTTTCCATTCGGTTGGGAACTATGAGGTGCACGCGGTGTATACCCCATTGAACTGTCTATCCGAACTCTCAACGCAACTGTGACGGATCTGGCCCCACTGCTTTTTTCGGCTAGCGCTATCCGTCGCTGGAAACACAGCCGGCTCACATCTGGAATTTTCGCGGATCGAGCCGAGCTCTTAGGTTCACCTCCGATGGTGCGAGGAAGGACGGCGCCGCCGGTTTCGTGAAACTTAATTCGTGAAACTTGGCTAGATGAAATGAGTTGCCCCATCGATGCACTTGTGACTCTTAGAGCAATTCTTCAAGAACGAAATACGCAAGGCGGCCTGGGGCAGATCGGTTAGCCTAATGGGTCGCCGGTAAGTGCCCTTGAGCTCGTTGTCAGTGCGAATACGACCTAGGCCGTCACTCAGCACAGCCTACAGAGTCCAGAATTTCTTCACACCTGTCAGAACTGACAGTTGCCATGGATACGCACAAAGCGGAGGAGATCAATGCGCGGACAAATAAAAATGTCTTCGTGCCCAATCGCCAGATTCGGTTCTGCGAAGCCTTCTTTGACACACAATCGCAATCGTTCAATCTCACTGCGGGCATCCTCGAAATTAGCGATTGGGACAAAAGCAAGGGCGCCGGAGTTCCATATCCTGCTGCCGAACTACACGTGTTGCATTCAATTTATCGTCACCGCCGGAGAATGGTTTCGCGTTAGACCTAGCTCGAGTGTCAAGAAGACCGCCAGTAGGAACGCGACCCGGCCGACGATTTGTGACATCTCCCGAGCTTCGACGCGGCGCGTGAATCTCCGCAGCAGGTCATCGATACGCTCGGTTTTCCATTGACAGTCTGGGACTATCTCACATTCTGAGTCGGGGTTGCGCTCATCGCGGCTTTTCTAGCGATAGCGGAAGTCGTGCTTGGATTACCTGGCCGAATCGCGATCGCCCGAAAGCTTCCGGATGCCGAAGCCATCAATACCATGGGTTGGGCCATGTCGATTGGTGATAACAGGTCAATTCACTCATCCAGCGTCGCTTAAGGGGCCAATATTGGACCAGTCTCATAAACGCCGCAGGGTGCGATAGACCAATAATTGCGATCAGGATGATGCTGTTTGCCACGGCAAAAGGAGGCCGTACCGATGGCAAAGAGCAAGCCATGTCGTAAGCGGACACCCAAGCATGTTCTGAAACTCCCGGATCTTGAGCAATCGAAGTCAGCCGTGTTGAACAGCCTGACGTCTCGAAGTTCACAACGAACTTACGATTATGCAATCAGAGAATTCATCGAATGGTATTGCTCGGAACCCAGGCTCGCTTTCAATAAGACTGTGGTCACCCGGTATCGGATATTTCTTGAACAGCGGCACTATGCATCAACCACTATCAACCTGCGTTTAGCCGCCGTCCGGAGGCTGGCCTACGAGGCGGCTGATTGCGGTCTTCTCAGTGCAGACCTGGCTGCTGGCATTCGCCGGGTAAAAGGTGCAAAGCGGTTGGGAGTGCCCGTTGGCAATTGGCTCACGGCCGAACAAGGCAAGCGCTTGTTGTTAACAGCAGACAGCACAAGTCTTCGAGGCAAACGAGACTATGCCACATTGGCTATTCTGCTGGGTTGCGGGCTTCGCCGGGCGGAATTAGCTGCTTTGCGCGTTGAAGACATACAGCAGAGAGAGGAACACTGGGTCATAGCCGATCTTTTCGGCAAAGGCGGCCACATACGAACCGTACCCATTCCAGATTGGGTGAAAGCTGCAATTGACGCCTGGATGACGGCCGCCGGGATTACAACCGGCACGCTCTTTCGTTCGATTAATAAGGCTGGCAGGATTTGGGGTACCGGATTTAGCCCCAAGGTCATTTGGGGCGTCGTGAAACAGAAAGCAAAGGACTGTGAGATTCCGTCCCTCGCACCGCACGACCTCCGTCGGACGTGTGCCCGTCTTTGCCATCAGGCCGGTGGTGAACTGGAACAGATTCAGTTCCTGTTGGGACACGTCTCTGTGCAAACGACGGAGCGGTACCTGGGCTGCAAACAACGTTTCCTCAACGCGGTGAATGATCGGATTGGTCTGGAACCGGACACGCCGGAATCTTCCTAGATTCCACTCCGCTGGCCGACATATCGGTACGGATCCAGTCGGTTTCTGCTTTCCCGGGCGAGCGACGGGCAAGAGCCTACAATCTTGTCCATGCCACGCTCTCCATTCGCCCTGCTGCTCGCGCTTCTGATCGGTTGTGCTTCTCCTATTGCGGCGCAGAGCGCGGCGACGGGAAACCAGATCACCGTCCTCTACGATGCATTCTCGGACAAGCCTGGCCTTGCGCTCGATTGGGGTTATGCCGCGCTGGTGGAGTTCGAAGGAAAACGGATCCTGTTCGACACGGGCAACGATGCGGCGATGTTTGAAACCAATATTAAGCGCCTGCGCGTCGACCTATCGAAAATTGACCTGGTGGTGTTGTCGCATCGCCACGGCGATCATACGTCGGGGCTGCGCTATGTTCTCTCAGTGAATCCGAAGGTGCCGGTGTATGTGCCCAGCGACGAAACGTTCATGCAGTCGACGCCGACTGGGTTTTTCGCGCCTGCTGTCGAGGACCCTTCCTTGCCGGCGAAGATGCGCTACTTCGGAGGCACTCCGCCCACGCCATCACCAGCGCATGGCACGGCATGGCCTGCGGCCCGGTTCCGTGTGGTGACGAAGCTCACGGATATCACCCCTCATATTCACCTGATCAGTACGCTGTCGGGAACTCCGGGCTTTCGCGATATGTCCGAGGTATCGCTGATTCTGGACACGCCGAAGGGGCCTGTCGTGATCGTAGGGTGCTCTCACCCAGGCGTCGAAAACATTCTTGCGAACGTGGCGGCGCAGACACATACGAGCTCGATCTTTGAACTAGTCGGAGGCCTGCACCTGGTCGTTTCGACGCCGAGTCAGATCGATCACACGGTCTCCGCGCTGTTGGATACGTATCACGTGCACCGGACGGCGCTGGGCCACTGTACTGGCGAGAAGACGTTCGCGATTTTGCAGAAGCGTCTTGGGGAAAATTATCGCTATGCCGGGGTGGGTGAGGTGTTGGGGCTTTAGGCGCGACTCCCCCTATGGATTAGTACCGCTAAACGCTCTTCCCGTCAGCAATGCCTCTGGATTGATGGTGATCGCCGATGAGCTCATCGACGGACCAGTAACGAGAATTCGGCATGTTCGGATTCAACCGGTCGTTCTACGTTCCTGAATCTCAGCTTGTGAGCGCTCTAACGCATCAGCAATCAGCTTTTCATCGGGGAGAACAGTCCTATATTCCGCGGCAAGGACCTTGTTTGGCAGGTTATCGAGTGCGTAGTGAGCTTCCGCTACGCCCTTCTCCGTGCAAAGGATTAAACCAACGGGAGGATTCTCACCAGGCTTCATCCAGTGTTCCTTAGCGTAACTGAGATAGAGGTGCATCTGACCTGCGTCAGCGTAGCCGAACTTGCCCACTTTTAGATCGACGATCAGCAAACACCGCAAACGCCTATGAAAGAAGATGAGATCGATTCGAAACCAATTGTCATCCAAGCGCAGCCGACGTTGACGGCCCAGGAACGCAAAATCGTCGCCCAGTTCTAGCAGGAAGTCCGCTAGATGTTGGATCAGCGCTTCTTCGAGTTCTGATTCTGAGTATTCGTCTTTCAGGTTGAGAAATTCGAGTATGAAAGGATCTTTGATTGCTTCTTCCGGCGAGATCGCATCGCCGGATTGGGGGACGCCAGCCTTTTCAAGCATCGCTGTCTTGTTATGGGATAGCGCAATGCGCTCGTAGAACTGGCTGCCAATCTGGCGGTCGAGCTGGCGAACCGACCATCCGGAGCGCAACGCTTCGGCTTCGTAGAATTGGCGAGCCTCTTGGTTTCTCACCGAGAGCAGCCGTACATAGGCGGACCATGGTAACGGGAAGCGGTTCGCGACGGCGGTGATGTCCGATATGGTCGATCTCGCGGCAGGGTTAGCAGATTGTCCAGACGGCGTCTGGAGAATGTTCCTCTCCGGCCAGGTTCGATAAAAACCCCTCATCTGCCAAAGATTGGCTCTGCCGAACCCGCGTCCGAAACGCCGCGTGAGGTCCTTGGCGAGTTGCTCCACCAACTTCTCACCGTATTCCGCCCGGTTCTCTCCTCGCATCTCAGATTCAACGATGCGTCTTCCGATTTCCCAATACGTCGCGGTCATGACCGCGTTAATGCTGCGCGCTGACGCGACACGAGCGGCTTGCAACAAATCGACGATGCCGTTGCGAACATCCGCGTAGTCCGCATCTAGTCTGTCCAGCTTCTTCTCAGCCATATCTAGATCCATTGAAGTCATTTTAGTGATTGCACTCTTCTGGCTTCGCCAACCATGGGAGACGTTGCTAGCTGTGCAAAACTAAAGAATAGTGCTGAGCTGGCCCGCCACGACCCAGCTCACCCGCCCTTAAGAGTTTGTGTCAAAGTTTGTGTCAAAGACCGCCGATTAGGCCGGTTTTGCCGGTTTTGCCGGTTACTAACTGCTTTACCGTCAATAACTTAGCATTTTGCAAGTTCCATGGCATGGAAGAGGTCATCGGTTCGATCCCGATCAGGTCCACCAAACAACCCCATCTCAGATTTCTACAGGACGCAGCCACCTGCGAACCTATAGCCGAGCTCTTCAGTTAAGGCTAAAAGCCGCCCTTCTCAGCGGGCTTTCGATTCGTAGTGACAAACCCCATTAATTGCTTTCAAATGAACGACAAGCCCCCAATCGTTGTTCGACCAGCCACTTCTTGAAAGCAACACAGCATGCGACGACACCCCTCGTTCGACGGAATCCATCCGGCAACCTGTTCCTCGCTGAACCGGTGCCTGGCACGCTACTTACAGCCCATCACAACCCATTGCCTCCTTCCGTCGCTCCTTCTGTGCTGCGGTATC
>Ga0302313_10001520_pt1 | contig 17488 bp, 13 predicted proteins | sample III_Palsa_N2_2_FD_200454 | JGI IMG/M metagenome (GOLD analysis project Ga0302313, IMG submission 200454) | Peat permafrost microbial communities from Stordalen Mire near Abisko, Sweden - III_Palsa_N2_2 | ecosystem: Environmental > Terrestrial > Soil > Palsa > Peat permafrost | place: Sweden...
AGGATGATATCCTGAGCGTCTGCACACCCCTGTGCGTTCCGCGGGGGAGTTGGGCGCATAACTCAGCGGTAGAGTGCCACCTTCACACGGTGGAAGTCGTAGGTTCGAATCCTGCTGTGCCCACCAATTATCAACAACTTAGCCTCGACGCGAGAATCCAATAAGCGGTTTTGGGGCCAATAAAGGTCCATTAGCGCTTAGGCAGTCGTCTTCAGCTTTTCTCTTTGGCGACACAACTGACTCCGATAACGTGTATGCTTCGGCTGTTATCAGGCTCTCGGCACATATTTCGCTAGATTGGGTTGCTTAGACGAATCGGTTACGTCGCTAATTCGTGTTTCAGTTGCGACAGAATGCATTGCCTCAAATATCCTAAAACTCGATGAATAGGATTCGGGAATTTGGGGCTGTTGCTGCTGCTACGGTTTTCCCCGTATCCGCAAAAAGTCAGGAGATCTTGCACGCTGCGCTCCATCAGCCTCTGGACTGGGAGCATTTTTTTGCTGTGACGCAAAAGCAGCGCGTGGGCGGGCTTGTCTACCATTCGATTTCACGGCTTCCGTGCGGAAGCGTCCCAGAAGGTGTTCTGCTTCGGTTGCAGAAGACTGCAAAAAAAATCGCGTTCAACAGTTTGCGCATGACTGACCAGGCCAGCCGTCTTGTCCAAAGATTGGAGGACGTTGGCATCCCTTCTGCCGTGCTGAAGGGTTCATCTCTTGACGTTCTAGCGTATGGACAATTCGGGATCAGGCAAAGCAAAGATATTGATTTGTTTATCGGAAAAGAGCATGTCGAAGTCGCCGATGCCCTACTCCCCCAACTAGGTTTCGCGCGAATCGTTCCCCCCGCATCATGGTCGAAGGAGGATTTGCACACATTCCGCCAGCACCGATCTCACTACGAGTATGCAGAAACGACCACTGGACTGCAGGTCGAATTGCACTGGCGGTTGGCAAATAACCAACACTTCGGCCAACAATATTTGTCGCCCGATAACTGGCAGACTGTCGACCTTGGTGGGGGTCGCAGGCTGCAGACCCTGGGTCGGATCGAACTGGCTGAGTATCTTTGCATCCATGGAGCATCACATGCCTGGTGTCGGCTCAAATGGCTTGCCGATCTGGCTGCAATTCGTCGACAGGACGACGAATTGGACGCTGCTCTTATCGCGAAGGCTGAGCAGAATGGCACATCGCGGGCGGTAGGACAGGCACTGATGCTCTGTCGCGATTTGTATGGTCTTCCTTTGCCACGCTCAGCCGAATCGGGAACAACAGTACGCCTTCTGGCTTATCTCGCTCTCAAGGCCATGTTGACGGGAAACGGTGCGGGAGAGCTAGCTGAACATCGCGCAGTGAATACGCTCGTTCATGCTTCTCATTTTTTGCTCAGTGCAAAACCGCAATACCTCGCAACGGAGTTGCGCAACGAGATATTCACACCCCCGGCCTGGACCAATGTAGAAATTACTTCGGGAAGACGGCTGTTACACGGTCTTCGGACCGCCCTGCTTGCAACGATGAAGAAGCTGTCTTCCTTTTCCCAAAGCAAGAGTTAGCTCAAACTCACTTCGGATACTGGTCTCGGTTCGCGTTCTATTCGATTTCTTACAGATGCTGACAGCAGTGAAGCCGCGACTTATACAGGCGACTTCAACGCGCATAGTACCCGATTTCCACGCAGTCATACGCTTCCGGATAGCCGATAACTTCTACACCGCAGACGTCCAGCCACGCATGAGATGAGATCGTGGCACATGCATCTTTGACCACTCCGAAGTGGAGATGCCCCGGCAGCTGACGCCGATGAAGCATCTGCCAGGCCGCAAGACCTCGCGGCAGGCATACCATTCGAAACGGAAGCATATTCGCGGCGCGATTGATTGCCCAGGCTATGTGATGAATCGGATCTCGCTGGATGTCCTCTGGGATTGATCTAGAAGAAGGTGGTTGAAGCGTTCCAAGATATTTCCCGATCCTGGTGAATGGTATGCATGCGATGGCGGTTCGAGCGATCAGCAGCCATATCATTGCTTCAAGCACAAGAAGACGTCTGCTCCATGGAGACATGCGCGCCTGGTGTTGGTCTCTCATTGTTCGAAATGAAACAGGTTGTGCGACTCCGCCGTTCGCAGAAATTTGGTCACGTCTGCCATCGCTTCCTCCGCTGTAATGTCATATTCGCAGGAAAGCGCTTCGCAGAGGTCCTTCAATGTACGTGGAACTTCCAGCAACTCCCAAATGCGACTGCCTGTTGCGGACAGGTTTGCAAATTGGTTGCTCTTCGCATGCATCATGACAAGGTCATCTCCAACACGGCCCGCTAGCCAACCATCTTCGCGCGTAATGACAATGTCTTCGTGTAAACGTAATGGCTTCATAAAATATGGACCAGTTCAGGAAAATGTCTCAATTCGATCTGAAATCTGTAGGCCGAGGTTCTTCCAGTGTTCCTCCATCAGGGCAAAAAGTGCTTCGGTCTGGCCGAAATCTTTGGGGCGATACAGTCTGTATACGCTGGCATGCTGGAGCAAGCCTATGGAGATGCGGAAATAGTCCTCATGCACTTCCATTGCTTCTACAAGAGTTGGACGGTAAGCATTTCGTTTCAATTCCACGGCGGATTCGAGTGGATTCAAGTGCTCAAGAGATGGCTTGTTTCCTTTTTCCAGATCGCTGAGAACATAAATTGCTTTGATCGACTGCTTGTCCGCGATCTCGCTCCGCAAAGGTTCTACAAAGAACTTCTGATGCTTTTCGCTCACAAGTGTCCGTGCGTTCTGATTTAAATCAAGTTCCGCGACGGTTTCACTCCACAGCTTCAACATCCGGCTGTCGGATCGAAGCGAGTATTTTCCCCCATCCATTGGGCTTAACATACAGACATCTTCATTCAACAACGGATATCCTCGCATCCCAAGAAGGGCCGCCATCGTGGACTTTCCTGCACCGGATGGGCCACAAAACAGGACAGCATGGGAATTTACAGAAACAGCACTGGCGTGGAGAATTAGATATCCGCGCTGTTGCAAGAGCACAGTAAAGCAGGTGCCGAGCACAAAGAGTCCGATGTCACCAAGATCGGAGTTGCCGTCCGGGTCGAACAATATCTCGCCTCCGGAGCGCATAAGGAATTTTCCAAGGCTTTCTATGTTCAGCAGAAATTGCTCTCCGTTCGTCTCCCATGCGGGCCCTTTCCGAACTGCTTGGAACAATTTTGGTTCAACCGGCGCACGGCGGACAATAATATCCGGGTGCGAACTGCCGCCATCCCATTGCGATGCGCCAGGCAACAAAATTTCTGAACTGACCACCAGACCTGAAATTCGGTAGGTCCATTTCTGTAAATCGGTCAACTTTCTCAAGCCTCATCCGCAATTGGACACACGAGAAATTATGGCATGCCACGCTCCTTTGCGGGTTCGATGCCAAATTCATGGGGTCCGTCTAGCTATTGCGAGGAGTCGCGCTCCGCGTAGAAAGCCTATGAGAAACGCGCCAATCGCGGGCGTGGGAAGAAGCCGGATAGGCATGTCGTAATTCGGCAATTGCCTGAAGCACGTCGTTCACATCGATTCTATGTGTGTGATAGCCGACTGGAAGATCTTCATACTCCTCACCGCGAATGATGCGGACGTTTTTCTTATTCAAGGGCATCCATTCGAGCGGCTCCTGCCATGCGGTTCCAAGCACCACCATGGGCAGGTCGGTTGATCGAGCTACATGCATGATCCCGGTATCGAGAGTGACCAGAAGATCGCAAAGGCACAGCACGGCTGTCAGCTCCGGGATGGACGTCCTGCCTGCCAGGGAAGCTCCATAGCCACCTGCCAGAGTTCGAACCCGATCGATCCTTTCGGTGTCGGAAGCGATGCCCAGGAAGACTGCACAATATCCCAGCGAGCGGACATAGCGAAGAACCTCAGCGAAATGTTCTTCGGGCCAACGGCTGCTTTTGGGGCCGCGGCCCTGAACAACAAATCCTACGAGTGGAAGATCTGCCGGATTTACTTCGCGAAGCAACGCTCTTGCAGTGTCGAGATCGGCTTCCGAGAAATATATGGCGGGTTCCAGATGCGCGGACTCAGCACCTACTAGGGGAGCAAGCCGCAGCGTATTATCGAGAAGACTCAGGCTGAGATCATAATCGAGATGTATGTCATACAACAGGGGAGCATGTGCAAATCCCGCGGTGGGAGCAACGCGCAGGACCAAGGCCAAAAGAGCATAGCTTCCACCTACGCTGGAAGCATCTTGCAGGACGATATCGGGCTGCAAGCCCTTTTGTCGCAGCCTCTTTCGGAGGAAACCAGCAATTGCGAAAACCTTCCATCGAGAGGTCATCGCCGGTGTTTCAATGAGGTGGTCGATATATGGATCGTGCAGCAGTGCAGCTAGTCCATTGCCATGTGTTGCAACAATAATCGTTACATCCGGACGCGCCGATCGAATAGCGGCGAGCAACGGCGTGCCATGAACACAGCATCCCACCGGCATGGCATATTGGAGCACAAGCACTGTTTGCGGAAGACCCTGCCGACGGCGCGGTCCTCGCGATGCCTTCATCAGGACGAAAAAAGTACGAAAGCAAATCTCGGTGAACCGCATACGTATTTAGCAGAGCTATACTTGGATCAATACTGCATTAGCCATGGAACGATTATCCTTCAAAACGGAGCCTTACAAATGAAGAAGACAGCTAAAGAAAATCTGGAGACTGCAGTTTCACCCGAAACCAAGATCAAGCGGCAATGGCAGACTCCTGAGATGACCGTACTTCAGGTAAACCTCACGGAAACATTGACATCGGGCACCCACCAAGATGGCGTATCAATGCACATCTCCTAAACCGCTAGGCTGGTCTAGCAGGTTGCAAATATTCATGTTGAACTCGCGCCTGCGGTTTTAGATGGCATTCTTTGGAAGCATATCTCCTCAGTCCCTCAACGAACTCAGGCGACGTGGTGACGGTGTCCCGATTTCGTCAGCTCCAGGCGATGGGACCGGCAATTTCTGGGCAGCCAATAGCAGCCTGATGTTTGTCGAGGCCGACAGTGGCATCACTGTTATGCTCGACGGTTGCGTCCACAATCTGGACGAGTTGCAGCAGCTTACAGGCAGCCCTCATCTTTTGGGAGCTATTTTCGCCGCATACCAGAAATGGGGCAGCGAGTTTGTCTCACGTTTGAGAGGGGATTTTTCCCTGGCCGTCATAGATCCCGTGAATGGTTCCGTTCTCCTGGCGCGGGACATCACTGGCCGGCGGTCGCTCTTTTATCGCATTGATGGTGACAGGTTCTACTTTTCTACCGGCCTGCGTTACCTTCCGAGGCGTGAACTCGACTACGAACACGTTGCAGGTTGGCTGCTTCTCGCTCCCGAGTCAGAGACAAGTACATTCTTTCGCGACATTCAAACTGTTCCGTTGGGTTCGACCGTCGTGTGGCGTTCGAATCGCACAATAGAAGTGTCTGCTTACTGGGATCCGTCTGCAATCCCTCAGCTTCGATTGAAGAATTATCGCGATTATGTCGAGGGATTGCGCTCTGTTCTAACTATTGCTGTCAGGGATCGTGTAGCGGGACCTGAGGCTCGTATAGGAGCGCAGCTAAGCGGAGGCTTGGACAGCTCTTCTGTCGTTGCGCTGGCAGCAAGCGAGCTGGCGTCCCGCTCCAGCAGTCTGATCGCCTATACAGCGGTGCCGGAAATAGAGCCCAATTCTTCATCTTCTTACCCCGGCCGCTTTTTCTTACACGAAGGACAGAATGCCGCGGCGGTAGCGGGTCTTTATGCGAATGTCCACCATCGGTTCATTCTCAATCGCTCGAGAACCATGCTTGAGGCCATCGATACTCTTGCTTCGACAGAGATGAAACCTGTACTGAACCCTCAAAATGCTCAATGGCTTTATGGCATGTATGCCGAAGCGCGGTCACACGGGATCGACACCATGCTGACAGGGGCGAGCGGCAATTTGACGATCAGTTACGAAGGCTCGACCGCAACGGCAGCTCTTTTACAAAAACGCAGATATTTCACTCTTCTGCGCCATCTGCGTGAACGGCATCAACAAGGCGCAGGCTGGAAGGAGATAACGCTTAGCATTTTCGGACCACATGTTTCGCCGCATGCGCGCCGGCTCTATCGGAAGCTGCGCCGCGCTCCGGAATCGAGACTCGAAGATATCAGCGCCATCTCTGCAGAGTTGCTCCAACGCACCGGACGGAGTAGTCAAAGCGCGAATGAGGAAAGGAATTTCGCGCATCGTTACTATACCGATTCCAGAAAACTTCGCATGGCCGCCTTTGCACGAGGCGACCTGGGAACGCATATCGCAGCAGTCCATGAGGTCTATGGCGTGCAGCTCGTCGACCCTACTGCCGATCGCCGCGTCATTGAATTCTGTCTTTCCATTCCTGACGAATGTTTTTGCCACCGGGGGATACCGCGTTCTTTGCTGCGTGACGCAATGAAAGACCTTCTGCCGGATACTGTCCGGCTTGAGCGCCGCCGCGGTCTGCAAGGGGCTGACTACCATACGTCGCTGCTCACAGAGCGGGACTCCATTCTCGATGAAATTCAATTGATGGAGAAAAGCACCCTGGCTTCTGCCTGTCTCGATGTACCTGCTTTGCGCCGGCTCATGGAAACACTACCCCCGGCAGGGGCTTCTATGGATTGGAAAATGGTTGAAAGCTATATGTTGAAGTTCCCGCGTGGGCTTTCTCTGGGACGTTTCCTGCGCCGCTTTGAGGACGGCACTCTTTAGCTCCCCATCTCGGTGTCGCACGATTTCGTGGTGACTATCTTGTTTGTTTTGGATACCAGATGCGATAGCCATCCGAAGTCTGAGGGCTGGGAATGTAATTACGTAGAACCGCTTCTTTCAATACCTCGTAGTCATAAGGTGTATGTATTGGCTTGGGTATGTGGATTGCCAGCACATTGGTATCAATATTCGCCGGATTTGCTTCGATCACAGGGAAAACATCTGCCATAGGGCGATCCGGAAGAATAAGAGGCTGCAAAGGAAGAGAACTAATGTCCGAGGCTTTTTTCTGGATTGCTGAAATTGTAGCTACATTCCAAAAAGAAAAGTAAAAGCCAACATCCATGCAGTCTTGCCGTGAATTGCGCGCAGGCGATGGAACCACACTCGGAGTGCGGTAATACACGGTACAGACATTTGCCGGATGCAGCGTATCGGCGAACGCATCAAGGTTTTTGCGAGGCTGCATCGTTGGCGCGTTACCTGCTGGTGACGCAATATGAAACGCTGAACGATAGTCCACAATGAGAAATACCAAAGGCAACACAAATAGCATGCAGGTTGCGAGTGGAGACCAGTAGCGGCGAATTGCCGGATGAGCTTCTATGGTCGCAACGCCAAGGATGAAGGCTCCCGAGGCCATCTGCAGGTGGAGAAGATCGCAACGTCCAAGAGCAATAGGAAGCAGGCTGAAGCCACCAATCCCCAGAGGGATGGCAACTGAGTTCCATCGGTGTTGCCTGATTCTAAGAAAGAGTGTGCATGCTGCTGCGATATAGGCAAAGAGAATAAGCAACAACAGAAGGCGATGGCAAAAGTGGAAGAGCGAGAGATCCATCCCGGAAGGCCAAAAACGTATCAAGTTCGTGGAGGTGGTAGACCACCGTGAACGCAAGAGCTATCGCTCCTATAAGAACAGCCAGAATGGCAGCATGCAGAAGAAAGGGTTTCTGTCCGCGGGATAGTAGAAGCCAGGCGATCAATCCGCAGGAAACAGAGATTGCCTGTTCCGGCGATATGCCGAGCGCAAAGACGATGGCCATAATGGCAATCACCACAAAGAAGAATGAATTCCAGCGACCACGTCGAAGCTCAAAAAGAAGCACAAGAAAAAATGCGGACCCGATTGTTCGAACTGGCGTGTAAGCAATGCCCTGACCGTGAAGGTTGAGTATCTGAATCGCGAGTAAAACCCAAAACAAATGTTTTCGACGACTGATCGGTAAATCGATCTGCCGTATAACGAACCAAAGCATGGCCGTTCCGGCAATCCATTGGATCGTCCACCAGAGGAAATAGCCAGTAACTACCGAGCTATGAAAAATCTTCGAAAGGTAGAAAGGGATGTAAAGATGCAAAGGACCATAGGCATATTCAAAGTCACGGTAGGGCTTTAATCCCGTAGCCAACATTTGCAATCGATTCACGCTATATTTCGCTTCTCCACCAATCGAGTGATGAGCCAATCTTCCCAGACAGAGCAAAAGGATCAAAGTAGACGCAAGGGCAAGTGATGTTAGAGGAAGTTTCTGATCGATAGCAGAAAGCCGCCCAAGCTTTCCTCCACATAACACGGCAAAGGCGGCAATCCCGGCAACAAAGAGCAAAAGTGCCACATGGTTGTTAAAGCCCACCACATAAGAAACGGAAATGACTGGGTGAACGGCAACCAGATACGGAACAGTAAATAGGGTACCTGCCAGTATCAAAAGAAAAATTGCTTTGCGAGGAGGCGTGGAAAGCAGGAAACGTTTCTCTTCTTTGTTCACTACTCGATGCATGTCCGTTTTCGACGTATCGACAAGAATGTCTGCCGATTCAAAATCGCGGTCGTTGGGAGAGATACACGTTTGCTATGCCATTTCATGCCATGCACACTCCGATACTACTGTCCAGACTTTCAATCAAAACACAGGAGTAGTCCAGTATTGCTGGAAAGCTACTTCTCTATATCGAGAGGGATCAGCCATGATGGGACTCGGGTGCGAGAGGCGCGATATTAAGTTGAGGAGATTGCATGGGAATGGATTCAAAGCGGTTTCGGCCGTGGTTTTTGGCTGAGTAAAGGGCTTCGTCGGCAGCTTGGATGAGGAGTTCTTTGTCGCCGGCGTGAGGAGAGTGGCAGCTGGCAATACCGGCGCTGATAGTAATAGGGCCGTGGAGCAGGTCAAGATTTTGAACAGCTTGGAGCATACGTGTGGCGACGATCTGGGAACGATCGTGATCGATGGCAACCAGGATGACCGCAAATTCCTCTCCGCCATAACGGGCCAGCAGATCTCCGCTGCGCGGTAGCGCGGCGCGCAGAGCTGCGGCAACTTGTGTAAGGACGGTGTCGCCGTAAGGGTGGCCGTGGAGATCGTTGATCGATTTGAAGTGATCGACGTCGAGCATGATGAGGCTGAGTGGCGATTGGGAGCGAACAGCGCGGTTCCACTCGAGTTCCAAAGTCTGGTCGAAGCAGCGGCGGTTGGCGATGCCGGTCAGGGCGTCCTGAAGTGAGATGGCTTCGAGGCGGTCTCGGGCTTCATTTAGTGATACCTGTACGCGGATATAGCGGCTCTGCAATGTGGCAGAGCGGATGACATAGATGATGAGGGCTATGACGATGGAGGAGACACCGAGATAAAAGTGTCGCCGAAGTGCGAAGACACCGAGCGCAAGCATGGCGAGCGTGTAAAGAATGGGGCTGGCGTTGTCGAAAAAGAGCTCAATGGGGCTGCTCGCAGAGGACGGGGCGGAGGTCTGGATTGGCTTCGGGCTAAGCGCAGTAATGGTGAGGAGCAGGAAAGGCAGTGTCGGGATGATGTCGAGCACGCCCATAGGCTGTTGCGCATGAAGAGCTACGCGCACGTAGAGGATGTTGTAAAGGCTGGCACAGATAGCATAGGTCCAAAGAAAGACCGTGAGAAGTGCATAGCGGGCGCGGATTTCGCCACGATCAGAGAGGGCGGAAAGTCGGAAGTTGGCGATCCCTGCAAGTAGGAAGTTTTCGATGTTGTAGGTCAAGACCAGCAAAGTTGAGGAGACGGGCTGCATTGGTTGGCTGAGGAACGGGACCGAACCAAAAAGCTCGACGTAAAGGAGCAACGTGGTGAGAGCGGCCTGGATGGTATCGAGCCAAAAGAAGATCGGGAGCCGCTCCGATGCCACAGGCAGTGAAAGTATGAGCAGTAATGGAGCGCCATAAAGGAAGTAGCTGAAATCTGAAAACCAGGCGATGGCTCCGGGGACGTGCTCGGCCATGTCTTCCCAGGCAGAGAGGGACATGCCGAGCGTCCAAAGCAGGAGCGCGGTAGCCAAAAGCGCCCAGCCAGTGCGAGCTCGGCCGATACTAGTTTTGGCACGGTAGACCGATGCAGCGCTGGAAAAAGCCGGAGCGAGGATGAGAAACGGATAGGAAGCTGCGTCGGGGTGTGATTTGCCGACCAGAATGCTGAGGATATGCAGACAGATGAATACGCCAAGGTAACCGAATAGAAAGCTTCGCGAAATCCGTCGGGGTGGATACTGCAATTCGGCCTCTTGCTTGCGCAAGCCGCGCTGGGCATCCAGCATAGCACCAATGCTTGAAACATCAGAGCAAGATGATGAAGTAGCGTCCGAACTATTTCCGATGAGGCTCTACGTTTGACGAGATGCGCCGAACGACATTAGTGGTGATCACTAAGCGTCGATCTTATCGAGTGATGTGCCCGTCGTCTCCGGTACAGCCAGGAAAATGAATATTGCCCCCAGAAAGCAAATGCCGCTGTATACAAGAAATGCACCCGCAGAGCCAACCACACGATTCAGGATTGGGAAGGTGTAAGTCAGCACGAACGATGCAATCCAAAGTGCCGCCACTGAGATCGATACGGCGGTTCCACGGTATCGGTTCGGAAAGATCTCCGTGATTAGTACCCAGGTAATAGGCGCAAGCGTCATGGCATAACAGGCGATTGCGCCCAGTGTGAGCGCGAGAATCCAAAAGCCATGAATCTGCATGCGGTAGGCGATAGATGCCCCAAGGTGGCACATGCCGATCAACACGCTACCGAGCAACATGAGGCGGCGTCTGCCAAAGCGATCTACCAGAAGCATTGCAAAGATGGTGAAAATGAGATTTATGCTGCCCGTAACGACGATGTTGAAGAGAATGTCATTTACGCCATAGCCCGCGCTGCGATACACCTCTTCGGCATAATTGAACAAAATGTTGATACCGCTGCCTTGTTGCAGCACCACTAAACCAATGCCCACCAACAGCAGGCGCAAAATTTTGCCGTGTAGCATCTCGCTCCACGTAACTTTCTCGTGCGCTCCGGCGAGTGACCGTTGGATACTCTCCAGTTCTGACTGGCCGTATCGTTTCCCACCGATCTTGCAAAGTACGTGGCCGGCAGATGAAAGCTGGTGATGCGCCACCAGCCATCGTGGACTTTCCGGAATGAAAGGAGTCGCAACCATAAAGAGCAGAGCGGGTATGGCTACAGCCGTAAACATCCATCGCCAGCCATATTGCACATTCCAGGTTGCGGCCATGGCCTGCGCGCTCAATGCTGCTGGAACGGGCCGTGCGATGCGCCAGTTTACGATCTGTGCTCCCAGGATGCCGATGACAAGAGAAAGTTGATTCAGGCTAACAAGACGTCCACGCCACTCTGCCGGGCTGATCTCTGCGATATATGTTGGCGAAACATTCGAAACAAGCCCGATAGCAACACCGCCAAGGATGCGCCAGCAAATGAAAGCCGTAAAGCTAAAGGCCCAACCCGTAAATAACGACGAAACGGTAAACAACAGCGCCGCGAAAAGCAGCGCCCGTTTGCGGCCAATGTAGTCGCTACAGCGGCCACCCACAAACGATCCGACAAAGCAGCCGATCAGAGCGCAGCTATTCGCCCAACCAATCTGAGCTTCGCTTGTTAGTCGAAAGTACGACTCATAGAACGGCTTTGCACCGCCAATGACGACCCAGTCGTAGCCAAAGAGCATGCCACCAAGGGCCGCAACAAACGCGATCATCCACAAATAACGGAAGTTGATCTCCGCGTTTGCGGATGGCGATGCGATCGAATTGGATGATGGACCGTGCATCAGCGACTGGCAGATCCATCTCTGAGCGTTTGTTCCTGCGCGAGAAGATCCTGCGCTCCGGGATGATTCACATCCTGCTCCAACACCCAATGCAGCATCCTCCTGGAAGAGTCCACATCGCCCAAACCGAATAGTGCCTGCGCTCGGAGGAACCGTGCATCGATGCGGATTCGCTTCTCAAGATCATCCTCAAACAGGAGCATCGTCGGAAGGGAAGTGGCAAAGTAGTCGATCTTCGGCTCTGTATTCTCTAACTCGCCAGCGTATTCGAGCACCTCGCGGAAAACCTGCTGTGCCTCATTGGTTTGTCCCATGCGCTCCAGCGCTAAACCGTTCCAGAACGTCATATCAGATACGTTCCGAACACTCATTTGTTGGAAGTCGCCCTTGTACTTCACAGCCTTCCGATACCATTCCTGCGCGTGTATTTTCTGCCCGAGCGCGTCGTAAACCCGACCCATCCAGAAATAAATATCATTTTGATTTGCCAGGAGGTGCTTTGCCTCACTCAGGTTGTGCGGTGGCTTCAATGCAGCCTCAAAATGAGCCAGTGCAGTTTGGGGTTCGCCGCGCTGCAACGCATATTGGCCCAATAACAGTTCTGTGCGGACATACTGTCCGAGGATCAGTCCTTCTCCGCCTTCCCATGGCTGAAATTTACGCCCCAACAATATCTTTAACGCCTCTTCCGGTTGATTGAGCTGGTTGTAAAGCATGGCAAGTTCCAGTGAGAGATCGTCTCTAAGTTCGACGAGTTGCCGATGTTGCAAAAGAACAGCAAGCCGTTCGCGGGAAGACCGACCAATACGTTTCCAAAGCTGATCTCGTTCGTAGAGGACGCGTCCATCAGAAGTGTCGTTTACAAAGGCACGATCGAAGGCTTCTATCGCAGCCGCGGGGTTCTGCTGTATGTTGAAGTACGCGATTCCCAGATTGCGCCATACCGTGGGCCAAGCGGGTTGAAGCTTCGCCGCCGATTCCCACGCAGCAATTGCCTCCTCGTGTCTGCGACGGTCGTAAAGTAAATTGCCCAACAGGTATAGAGCAAGCGCATGATCGGGATGTCGCTCAATAGTGTGCTGCAGCAGTAGCATCTCTTCTAACCGACTGGGAAAAGTCAGTTCATGTGAGGCCTTTTCGAGGAGATCAAGCGTCTCCCGTTCTTTCCCGGTGCTCAGCAAAATATCCAGGTCGGCTCGCGCCAGCAACAGGATGGAAGATGTCCCATCTGTACGCTGAATGTCAGCTTGTTGTAGCAGTTGTAGTGCCTCTTCATTGCGACCAGAGCGAAGCAGGTCAAACGCCAGATCGAGAACAACTTGTCCTTCTTTGGGAACAACACCGGTAGCCCACAATGCCCCCACGTCCAGGGGATCCAATTTCAACGTCTCCTGCGTTAGAAGATCAGCTTCGCCGCTCTGTCCCGACATACGCAGAACATAGGCCAACAGGTTGCGTGCGTTCAGATTGTCCGCATCAGCGCGCAGTGAACGACGTAAGTGCTCTTCTCCCCGTTTCCAGTCAGTACGTGAGGCGTCAATTTCCGCCAACGCTAAGTAAGCAGGACCGCGCCATGCAGAGTTCCATGTTGATTTATAGAAAGCATCGTAGGCACCCTCGCTGTTCTTCAGGAAGCGGAGCGCTAGGCCCAGGTTGTAGAACGCTTCACCGTCATAGGGGTTCGGGTTCAGGCAGGTCAGGCGTTGGGTTGCTTTACGAAAGTGCTCGGCTGCCTGTTCCAGTTCGCCTCGTCGAAGATGCCAAAGACCAAGCGCATTCAGGCAACGGCTTTCACCGGGATCGCGCCGAAGAGCTTCTCGCCAATACGTCTCCGGAAAGCGTGTTGCATGCCGATATTGTTCCAGATGCAATCCAGTGAGATATAGCTCCTCGATATTTTCTACCTGCCCTGGCGGGAGAGGCTCCTGCGCTACTTGTGGTGGCTGTGCCGGCTCAATCTTTAGAGGATCGAATTCCAGAATTCTTTTTCCAGCTGCGATTACTTTGACAGCGAAATCGTCAATGATTCTGTTTGACTCAGCCTGGATTGATTGATGAAATGTCTCTCTCACGCGAAGATCTGCAGGCCAGGTGCGCCATAATTTTCCACCCTTAAACAATTGAACTTCACCAGCAGCGAAATCCCGCGTCACGGCAACGGCAACCGAAACCACACCCTCTTTCATGCTCAAGTGGAGGGCAGCTTCCGTATTCACCATCTGTGGCACGCCTGTGTCGCGAATCGGATACCAATGCTGTACAAACGTTTTCGTTTCCCACGGAGTGAGATAGGAGAAGTCCGGCTGATTGTCTGTATAAACACCCGCCATCAGCTCAATGTATGGGCCGTCGGCATCGGTAAGATTGCGGTCCCACGCATAGCCGAACTCCTGATTTCCCCACGTCCATTGCTTCTTGCCTGGTGCGATGTGGTGATTGGCCACATGGACCAGTCCTGCCTTGACGTGGTGATCGTAGCCACCACAGAAATCCTGACTTGTCCCAGCTATCATGTAGCTGGTGGGAACCGGTATGTTGGCATACCAACTCAGGTCATTGGCCGCATACGAACCATCTGGCTGGAACTGGCTTGGAAGCTCATCCGCAGGAACACCATTCTTCGCTCGCTCAGGGTAGTCCACACCGTAGTATGGTTTGTCGCTCAATGGGAAAGAGGTGATTGCCCGTTTGGCATGATCCGCCACAAAGCGCACATCCGTCGGGAAGAAGGATTGGTAACCCTCATGCACGCGTGTAGCAACATTCGCCCACCAAAGAAACGTCTGCGTAAACTGTGTGCGGTTGTATAGTCGCACCTTCAGCTCCGCAACTGCGCGACCGGGTCGGAGGCATAATCCGTGCATGCCTTTCAACCGCAGCATTGGATCATGATCGCTGCACCAGATAGTCGCTTCGCCATCGTCGCCGTACTCAATCTGGGTTTCCACCGGCATAAAGGTTGCAGGACGATGATGTTGCGGCCAGTTGAATTCCACGCCGCCTGAGCTCCATGGTCCTGCCAGACCCACCAATGCTGGTTTGATTACGTTCTGGCGATAGAAGAAGTCATAGCCGCTTACCTTGTCGTAACCAATGTGAATGCGGCCACCGATCTCCGGCAACACCATCAAACGTAGATATTCGTTCTCAATGTGGATGGCATCCCATAGGCGTTCAGTGGGTTCCGAAGCAATTCGATCAATGAAAGGCAACGGATACACGCGCCCACTGCTGCCTTGATAAACTCGCCGCTCCAGAAACATGGGATTCTTGTTCGGAGGCTCCGGCTCGTACGTCACGATGGATACAGGTTCGCGCCACGCTTTCACGGCTCCCGTCAAATTCTGTGGCGGATCGGGCAGCACAAGAAGGCGAGAAGGTGATGAAGGAGCGTGAGTTTTCATGGACACCAGAATCTCTTTACGGTAACGTACACGTAGAACTGTAGAGTCAGTGGATTTGCCTTGTCAAGCTCTGTGCGAGGGAATTTAAAGGGTCACGAGGTGCCCCAACTCTAGGTTCCCAATGCTTCCATAAAGAGCGAAAGATTGCTGCGCAGGATAATGTGCGGTGTAAGGTGCGTATTTACTTTAGGAACCTCGCCGAGTATCAAAAATGCACAGAGCACTTCCACCGCGATCTTTCCTTGCGTGCGCGGCCTTTGATACAGCGATGCGCTCACATCTCCGCGTTGCAGGTAAGGTAGCAACTCAGGAAACAAGTCTGTCGTTATGGTGCGAATGGATTTCATGCGGCCTGATTCCGAAAGTGCTTGAAGGACGGGGATAGAGTTCGAGGTGTTGACATAGATCCCGCGAAGCTGCCGATGGCTTTTGAGCATTTTCCGCGCTGCTTCGTAAGCAAGCTGAAAGGAATCATGACATTCCACGGCGGGAGCCAATCGCAGTTGTGGCGCCTGCAATGCAAGTGTTGCGGCGAATCCTCGCAGCTTATCCGCGTGATCCTGCACCTCTAAATCGCCAGTAAATACTGCGACATCACCATCATCGGCGATCCAGCCGCCCAACAGTTCCGCCGCCATTGCTCCGCTGACAAAAGAGTCTGCCGTGACTGCGGCCAACCGTGACATGCGTGCTGCATCCGTTGTGACACATACGATTGCTCTATTGTGCTTCGTTGCCGCGCGGGAGATATCTGTCAACTGGTTGGGATGCCCCGGAGCAAGGATCACACCGTCATACTGTAGCCAGTTCGTCTTTTTCATCACCTCCAAATCACCTTCTCCGAGACTCGGATAATTATGGAAATCAACATCGATATGCAAGGTCGCTTCACTTTCCGCGGCGTACCGTATGCCCTCGCGAAGGGTGTCATAGTACGAAGCGATCTGCGCCGGCAGATAGACGCCAAGTCGAAGCCTGCGATTGAGCTTCAGATTGCGTGCGGCAACATTGGGTGTGTAAGAAAGCTTGCCCGCCATCTTCAGCACCTTGTCGCGGGTCTTTGCGCTGACACCACTGCGATTATGAAGAGCCCGGTCTACTGTGCCAATCGAGATACCCAATGCATCTGCAATTTGCCTGATTCCGGAAGGCTTGCCCGCATCATTCTGTTTCATGCTTGTCATTCTATGGAACGCCAAGCCTCTCGAAAAAGAATATGTAAGTGTTTCGTGTCATTTCTTGAAGCCGTGTACGTACACCTTTAGTCGACAATGCTTGGCTGCAATTCCTGCGATGTAGGTGACGCTACACAACATCGACGAGAGCACGGGCTTCGGGATATCTTCCATCAGAGAAGACGTCCGCATATCGTCGTCGGAACTTATGGCCGCCTCGGTTCCGTGGGTACCCACCAGGAAGGTACAATCCTGGGAAAGTGAAGCTTCTGGGCGACGGGAAGCCATTGCGGAGCAAACTCGCGAGAGATATTCGAGATGACGATCCCCAAGAACTCTGTGCCTATGCGTTGTCCGGCGTGGGAAGCATCATTGAAGCCGGGCGGCAAATAGGCCATGCCGACAAACCCTCCAGCTGTGGCGCTCGTGAAGTTGGAGGATGCGAGCGTACGGCCGCCTGAGTCGTTCCTGTCGACGAAGGAGAAGGCCACGGCATGGAAAATCCTTACGCCGGCATTTGCTCCATCAGGTGCAGGCAGATAGCGCGGATCTTCATGGAGCAGTGATTCTGCGAGGAATCCAGCCGTTCGTTTGGAGGTTTGTGTGGCGAGAGCGCTTCCGTAAAGTCGTCCAAACGCTCCTCCACCATCGACCCAGTCGTGAGGATAATTCTTCGGAGGATCGGCCATGCGCAGTCCAGCTCCTAGAGCTGGGAAGACTAGTGCGGGCGACCAAACGCCTGATGCGCATAAACCGTGAATTTATTGCGCAGCGTCAGCGGGGTCTTCGTCAGCAGCGGCGGGATGGGGCCAATCGGCCCCTCATAGGCTTGAGTCGCCGATGAGGCCGCGGTATCGGACTGAATGGAAATTCCATTCGTGTTCTGGGAAGAAGGTGCGTCCGGAAGCGTCGCATTCACGGCATCATTCGATGAGGGTGACGTCTCGTTCATTGTCAGTTGAGCCGATGTAGGGAGCCCGGCCATGGAAGCGAGAAGAAGCAGCTTAGTCAACGTAGAAACGAACCGTAGTACAAATTCTTGAGACATTTATCTCCCAATAC
>Ga0302313_10001522_pt1 | contig 17471 bp, 2 predicted proteins | sample III_Palsa_N2_2_FD_200454 | JGI IMG/M metagenome (GOLD analysis project Ga0302313, IMG submission 200454) | Peat permafrost microbial communities from Stordalen Mire near Abisko, Sweden - III_Palsa_N2_2 | ecosystem: Environmental > Terrestrial > Soil > Palsa > Peat permafrost | place: Sweden...
AACTGCGAGCGAAGTGTCGAAGGACCTGCTGTCGATTTCGACGGCCTATGTCGCGTTATCGCCCGAGAAACGTGCAGCGTTCCGCGTCCGTGTGAAACAGCGCGGCATCGACCCATTGCGCTTGCCGATCGTCCCGTTTCCCGGCAGCGAACGGCGCTTTGCGTTGTCGCATGCGCAGGAGCGCTTATGGTTCCTGTGGCGCCTTGATCCCGCGAGCGCCGCGTACAACGTCACCGGCGCGGTGCGCTTGCGCGGCCGCCTCGATGTGCCGGCGCTGCGCGCGGCGCTTGATCAGGTGGTCGATGCGCATGAGAGCTTACGGCAGCGCTTCGACGAGGTCGACGGCGTGCCGTTCCAGAGCGCCGGGCCGACACAGTATGGCTGGGATGAATTCGACCTCGGCGGCGCTCGCGATACTGACGCGGCACTCGCAGCGCTGCTGGCCGGCCGGTCCGCGCTGCCGTTCGATCTCGAGCGCGGTCCGCTGCTGCGCGTGGCGCTGATCCGGCGCGCGGCAGATGACCATCTGTTGCACATCTCCGTGCATCACATTGTCGCGGATGGGTTGTCGATCGAGGTGTTTGTGGCCGAGTTTGCGGCGGCTTACCGTGCTTGCGTTGCGGCTCCCGGCGCGACGGTGATGGGCGCGCCTGACACAGCATGTGCGTCTGTGCTTGCGCCGCAGGTCCAGTATGGCGACTACGCGCAATGGCAGCGCGAATGGTTCGACGAGGCCGCGCTCGAACGACAACTCGACTACTGGCGCAACCGTCTCGGCACCGAGCATCCGGTTCTGGAACTACCGCACGTGCGTTCGCGATCCGGCTTGCGCAGCGGCGCTGGCGCGAGCGTAGTGCGGGTGCTACCGGCCACGCTGCGCACGGCGCTCGGGCAGCTTGGCGAGGCGCACGACGCCACGCTGTTCATGGTGCTGCTCGCGGCCTTCGACCTGTTGCTCGCCCGTTATAGCGGTCAGCGCGACATTCGGGTCGGCGTGCCGGTCGCCGGGCGCGACCGGCACGAAGTGGTGCGTGCAATCGGCTTTTTCGTCAACACGCTGGTGGTGCGCGCCGAGCTCGCGGGCCTCGCGACCTTCGTGGATCTGCTGGCACAGGTGCGTGAACGCGTGCTCGAAGCACACGACTGCGCCGACCTGCCGTTCACGAAAGTGGTCGATGCCCTGCAGCCCCAACGCAGTCTGGGCCACACACCGCTTTTTCAGGCGATGTTCAACTACCTCGGCGCGAATCGCGATATGCCGCATCTGCCTGGCCTCGAGGTGTCCAATCATGAAGTCGGTACGCAGACCGCACGTTTCGATCTGGTGCTCGCTGCGCGTGACCGTACGCACGGCCTCGAAGTGGCCCTGACCTATGCCGAAGATCTGTTCGATGCTTCGGTAATCGAACAGATGCTCGATCACTACGTTGAGCTGCTCGAGCAGATCGCGCGAAACGTCGCCGCGCCGCTTGCCAGTTTCGAACTGGTGCGCGAAATTCCGGCCACGCCCACGCAAAAAGCTTTCGGGTCAGTGCCGGCGCGCTTTGTGGCGAGCGCCGCACGGCAGCCGCAGGCGCTCGCCGTGCATTGCGAAGGGGAGCACGTGACTTACGGTTCGCTCGATGCGTGGGCCGGACGGATTGCAATGCGTCTCGTCACGGCTGGTGTGCGCGCTGACGAACGGGTTGGCATCTGCATGACGCGTTCCATCGGTATGGTGGCGTCGCTGCTCGGCACACTCAGATCGCCGGGCGCGTTCGTGCCGCTCGATCCGACGTATCCGGCCGAGCGTCTCGCGCTGATGATGGACGATGCGGGTGTGCGCGTGCTGTTGATCGATCGAGCGACGCAGGAGCAATGCGGCGCATTGTTCGATGGTCGTACGGTGATTGATGTTCATGCGCTGGATGATGATTCGTATGAAGCGGCAGATGCAGCCTCTAGCGAAGCCGTAAGCGCTAACGCAACCTCAACCTCAACCGCAGCGCCTGTGTACGCACCGCATCCCGAGCAGCTTGCCTATGTGATCTACACCTCAGGGTCGACCGGCCGCCCGAAGGGCGTCGCGATCACGCACGGAGCGTTTGTTGCCCACCTCGACGATTTCATCGCGGCTCACCGGATCGATGCAAACGATACCGTCCTGCAGTCCTCAACGATCAACTTCGACGTCGCGTTGCACGAACTGCTGCCGGCGCTGCTGCGCGGCGGCAAGGTCGAGATGCGTGGCCCGGAGCCGTGGGACATCGAGACGATGAGCCAGCACCTGATCGATGCACGCGTGACGTTTTCGCGCTTGCCTACGGCCTATTGGCAGCAGTGGCTGCGCACGCCGCCGTCGGCGGACGCCCTCACGGCGCTGCGGCAGATCACGGTCGGCGGCGAAGGCTTGCCGGGCGACGCGCTTGCGCAATGGCGCAATGGACCGCTCGGCCATATTGGCCTCGCGAACCTGTATGGCCCGACGGAAACAACTGTGGCCTGCATGTATCGCGCGACCACCGCTGACGACGCCTCGCAACCGATCGTCTCTATCGGCAAACCCTACGCGTCGCGCACCGCTCGCGTGCTCGATAGCGATGGCAACGAAGCACCGGTTGGCGCGCTGGGCGAACTGTGCATTGGCGGTCACACGCTCGCGCGCGGCTATCTGGACCGGCCGTCGCTGACAGCCGATCGTTTCGTCCCCGACCCGTCGCATCCTGGTGCGCGCCTGTATCGCACTGGCGATTTGTGTCGTCGCCGTGCCGACGGCGCGATCGACTTCCTCGGCCGTCTTGATCAACAGGTCAAGCTGCGCGGCCTGCGCATCGAACCTGGGGAAATCGAGGCAGCACTGCGCCGTCAACCAGGCGTCGCCGATGCAGTGGTCGTCCTCGCGAAGGACCTGGGTGCGCCGCGCCTCGTCGCCTATGTGGTCGCGAAACAGGGCGAGTCTTTACAGAGCACCGCGTTGCAGCATGCACTCGCGCAGCAGTTGCCGGCGCACATGGTGCCCTCGGCGATTGCACAGCTCGACGCGTTGCCGTTGATGCGCAACGGCAAGGTCGACCGCGCGGCGCTGCCGGTAGTCGGTGCAGAGGAAAACGAACAAAGTGTCGCGCCGCGCAACGATGCCGAGCGGCTATTGCTGACGCTATGGGAGGCCGTACTAGGGCGCGACGGCCTGGGTGTCGAGGACGATTTCTTCGCCGCTGGCGGTGACTCCATTCTGAGCCTGCAACTGATTGCCCGGGCCCGCGCGCAGGGTTGGCTGCTGACGCCGCGTCAGGTATTCGAACATCCCACGATCGCGCGTCTTGCGATGGTGATGCGTCCGCTCGAAGATGGCGGCGGCGAAGTGCTGACCGAGGTACGCGATGCGTTGCCGATGACACCGGTTCAGGCGTGGTTTTTCAACCGCTATCCGGACGGTGAGCCGCATTGGAATCAGTCAGTTCTGCTGGAGGTGCGCGGCGAACTGGAGGCCGACGCGCTGGAGCGTGCGCTGAGCGCCGTGGTGGCGCGTCACGATGCGCTGCGTCTGCGTTTCGAGCGGTATCCGGATGGCTGGAGCCAGCGGGTGCTGGCCGATGCGCCACCGGGACTGCTGAGCGTCAGTGATCTGCGTGACGCATCGTACGCGCCGGGCGGTTGGCAGGAGGCATTGGCCACGCAAGGGCAGATTGCGCAACAGAGCCTCGATCCACAGGCCGGGCGTCTTGTGAAGGCGGTGTACTTCAAGGTGCCCTCGGCGGCGCACGGCGCGGCGCAAGCCACGGCGTCGGGCCGTCTGCTACTGGTGATTCATCACCTTGCCGTCGACGGAGTGTCGTGGCGCGTCCTGTTGGCCGATCTTCAGGAAGCCTACGCGGCGACACTCACGCGCAAGCTGCCGTTGCTCGGTCCGAGTACGCCGTGGAGCGTCTGGGCGGATGCCCAGCGCAAAGCCATTGGCGATAGCCGGGTGACCGCGGCGTTGCACGCGTGGCAAAACGCGCTGACCGGCGCCGCGCCGGGACTGTCCGCACCATGCGGCACATCCGCGTCGAGTCGCCAGATCGATTGGCGCCTCGACGCCACTGCGACCGCTGCGTTGCGCCATGCCGCACCACGTGCGTACCGGCTCGGCATCGACGAGCTGTTGCTAACCGCGCTCACTCGCACGCTGGCTAACGCATTGGGTAGCAACGGCGTGCTGCTCGCGCTGGAGGGGCATGGTCGCGAATCGCAGACTGTATTGGGCACGCGCGAACGCGGTGTCCCAGGTATGGACCTGAGCCGCACGGTCGGCTGGTTCACGACGCGCTATCCGGTCTGGCTGTCCGCGCAACCCGAAGCGGACGACGCGGCCGCGCTCATTTCCACCAAGGAACGGCTACGCTCGCTGCCGGACGACGGCGTTTCATGGGGCTGGCTGCAGGCCTATGGAACCGCAGCCGTACGTGATGCCCTCGCTGGTTTGCCTATGCCGCGCGTCAGTTTCAACTACCTGGGCCAGTTCGATCAAAGTCTCGGCGCCGATGGCCCGTTTGGTTTTGCGAACGAACCGGCGGGCGACCCGCAGCCGGACGACGAACCGCTCGGCTACGCGCTCGATCTGAACGGCATGATTGTCGGCGACTGCCTGTCGCTCAGTTGGCGCTACGACCCGGCGGTACTCGCGCAAGCGGACGTCGAGGCGTTGCTGGCGACGTTCGACCGCGAAGTCGCGAACCTCGTTGCGCATTGCACCGTCGCGACGCCGCGCGTGAGCGCTTCGGATGTCCCTCTCGCCGCGCTCACGCAGAGTGAACTCGACGCGCTTGGCTTGCCGCTCGCGACGATCGAAGATCTCTATCCCGCCACGCCGCTGCAGCAGGGCCTGATTTTCCACACCCTGATGGAGCCAGATGCGTACCTGAATCGTAAGCGCTTGACGCTGCGCGGCGCGCTCGACGTCGACGCAATGCGTGCGGCGTGGCGCACGGTTGTCGCACGTCACGCGGTTTTGCGTACGCGCTTCGTGCGTGCGCATGGCGGCGCGATGCTGCAGGCCGTGTATGCCGAGGTGCCGGAGCCATTTGTCGTGCACGACTGGAGCGACCGCAGCGATTACGATGAAGCGTTTGCGCACTGGTTCGAGTTCGAAGCGCCGCATCTGATCGATCTCGACGCGGCTCCCTTGATGCACGTCGCGCTGATCAAACGGCCCGATGGCGCACACGATCTGGCATGGATCAATCACCACGTACTCTCCGATGGCTGGAGCAGCGCACAGTTGCTTGGCGAACTGAGTCGCGCCTACCACGCGGCCAGCCGCGGTGAAACGCCACTACTCGATCCCGTCGTACCGTATCGTTCGTACCTCGAATGGCTGCGCGAGCAACCTGATGCAGGTACATGGTGGCGTACCAGGCTGGCACGCGTCGACCGTCCGGCGCTGCTGCTCGATAGCGTGCCGTCGCTGCCGGCGACTCGTACGTCGCGTACGTCGCGCGGCACGTACGCGCGCGCTGCATTTGGCCAACGCGCGCAGACGCTCGACGTTGCACTGAGCGCCGCGCTCGCGCAGGCCGCGCAAAGTTACGGCGTGACGCTCAATACGTTGATTCAGGGCGCCTGGGCGCTGGTGCTGGCACGTTTCGGCAACCGTCGTCAGGTCAGTTTCGGGGTGACCGTGGCGGGGCGTCCGGCGGATCTTCCAGGGGCGGCGTCGATCCAGGGACTGTTTATCAATAGCCTGCCGCTGTGGGTCGATGTGCCGGCGCAGCAGCCTGTCGCCGAGTGGCTGCGCGAACTACAGACGTACAACGTCGAGTTGCGTCAGGCCGGTCATGCGCCGCTTTCGTCGATCCAGCAATGGGCGGGACCGAGCTTCGGCACGCTGTTCGACTCTCTGCTGGTGTTCGAGAACTTCCCGGTCGATCCTGCGTTGAACGACGGATCGCTGGGCTTGAGTGTCGCGTCTTCCGAGTCGTTCGAGCGCACGCACTATCCGTTGACGCTGGGCATCGTGCCCGGTGAGCGTATTGCGTTGGAGTGGAGCTGGGACGTGCAACGCATCCCGGAGACAACACTCTCCACATTGCAGAGCGCCTATGTGGATCTGCTCGCGCAGTTGGCGCGAGTTCACACTCAGGATGCCGCGCTGGGTGCGTTGCGTGTGGCTGGGCCGGGCGCGTTGAGCGGCGCGGCGACTGGCGCTGCGCCGCACGTCTATCGTCCGTTCGTCACGCGTTTTGAGGCCGCGATGCGGCAGCAACCGGATGCGCTGGCGGTGCATTGCGACGGCGCGACGCTTAGCTACTTTGAACTGAACCAGTGGGCGAACCGGATTGCTCACCGCCTGAGCGCGGCGGGCGTAACGCGGGAGGCCCGCGTCGGCGTTTGCGTCGAGCGTTCGCCCGCCCTGATCGCCGCGTTGCTGGGTGTGATGAAGGCGGGTGGCGCGTACGTGCCGCTCGATCCTGCCTATCCGCGCGAACGGTTGCGCGACATGATCGACGATGCGCAATTGACGACGCTGTTGACCGACGCGGGCACTCGCGCAATGCACGCCGAACTGTTCGCTTCGACTGTGTGCCCGGAGGTCCGGGTAGACGAGACCACGGCGGAACTGGACCACGATCGCGAGTATGCGCTGCACGCTGAGCAACTCGCCTATGTGATCTATACGTCCGGTTCGACTGGCAAGCCCAAGGGCGTCGCCATCACGCATGGCGCGCTGAGCCTGCATCTGGACGACTTCATCGCTGAGAACGGTTTGTGCGCGGAAGATCGCGTACTGCAATTTTCAACCGTCAATTTCGACTCGGCGGTGGAGCACATTTTTGCCTCACTCGCGGTGGGCGCGTCGCTCGAATTGCGCGGACCGGTGCTGTGGAGCGGCGCTGAATTCACGCGTGTGCTGCAGGAACGCCGCGTCACGGTCGCGGACTTGCCGACCGGATATTGGAAGCAGTGGGCGCAGCAACTACCTGACGATACCGCCGGGCTCGCGTTGCGTCGTGTCACGGTAGGAGGCGAAGCGTTGCCCGGTAGCGCGGTCGCGCAATGGTTCGACGGACCGCTTGCGGATATCGTCCTCGTGAATACCTATGGTCCGACTGAAGCAACCGTTACCGCGTCGGGTCAACTTGTCACAGCCGGGCATGCCGAAAATATCGCGGTGCCAGTAGGGCCGCCGTGGGCTTCGCGTATCTACCGGATCCTCGATGCGGATGGCGAGCCGGTGCCCGAAGGCGGCCTCGGCGAACTGTGCATCGGTGGTGCGACGCTGGCGCGCGGCTACCTCGGCCGAGCCGCGCAGACCGCTGAGCGTTTCGTACCTGACCCGTTGGGGGCTCACGGCTCGCGTGTTTATCGAACCGGCGATCTGTGCCGTTGGCTCGCCGACGGCAGCGTGGCGTATCTGGGCCGGCTCGACGATCAGGTGAAGGTACGCGGCTACCGGATCGAACTGGGCGAGATAGAACGTGCCCTGTGCGCGCACGCTGGCGTGAAGGAGGCGGTGGTAATCGCACGAGGCGATCACGAAGCGAAACGCCTGCTGGGTTATGTCGTTCTCGCGGACAACGCGGCCGCGATCAATGGTAGCGCGCTGCGCGAGGCGCTGACGCGCACGCTGCCGGCCTATATGGTGCCGGCGTCAATCGTGACGCTCGACGTGCTGCCGACTCTGCCGAACGGTAAGCTCGACCGCAAGGCATTGCCCGATGCAGATAGAGATAATACGGATTACATAGCACCTGAAACACCGCTTGAAAGGATGCTTGCCGATATCTGGCAGGCAGTGCTGGGCATTGAGCGGGTCAGCGCACTCGATGATTTCTTCGCGCTCGGTGGGCACTCCCTGCTGGCGCTGCAGGTGGCGGCGCGTTTGCAACGCGCGCTCGACCGGGAGGTCGCGCTGCGGATGTTGTTCGAACATCCGGTGCTGCGATCGCTTGCGTCCGCACTCGATGAGGGAGCACGCGAAACCCGTCATGCACGCAGGCTGCAGCCCTTGCTGCGCCTGGGTCGGCGCGAGACGCCGCCGACGCATGGACAAGAGCGCTTATGGTTCCTCTGGCGTCTGGCGCCCGACAACCCGGCCTACCATCTTTCATTGGCTGTGCAGATTGACGGCGAGCTCGACGTGACGGCACTGCGTAAGGCGCTCGATAGCGTGGCGCAGCGCCACGAGATGCTGCATAGCCGCTTCGAGGAACGCGACGGCGCGCCGTGGCTGATCGTCGATAAACATCTGGGCTGCGAATGGTCCGAGACGGTCTTCCCGGACGTAGACGACGCAGCCGATCCGACCGTTGCTGCGTGGCTGCGCGATGGTGCCTCCAGATCATTCGATCTCGCACGCGGCCCTGTGCTGCGCGCGCAACTGGCGCGCCTTGGCGGTGGCTCACACGTGTTCGGGCTGGTGGTGCATCACATTGCCGCCGACGGCTGGTCGATGAATCTGTTGATCGACGAATTGCTGAGTGCCTATGCGGCGCATCGCGCCGGTCGCGCACCGGCGTTTGCGCCGCTGCCGGTCCAGTACGCGGACTTCGCCGCCTGGCAGCGCGAGACGCTCGACGCCACCGCACTCGAACAGCAGCTCGACTATTGGCGCATGCGTCTCGGTGACGAACAGCCGGTGCTCGAATTGCCGACGGATCGTCCACGTCCTGCGCTGCGCAGCTCGGACGGCGGACAGGTCGAAGGCGTGCTTGACAAGCCGCTCGCCGACGCGCTGGAAGGCTTCGCTCTTCGGCACGACGCGACGTTGTTTATGACGCTGCTAGCGGCATTCCATGCGTTGCTGCACCGCTATGGCGGCCAGCGCGACATCCGCGTTGGGATTCCGCTGTCGGGCCGGGAGCAACTGGAGATCGAGCCGTTGATTGGCTTCTTCGTCAACACGGCTGTGATCCGTTCGGACCTCACGGGCTCGCTGCCGTTCGACGCGTTGCTCGAGCAAGTGAAGCAGCGGGTGTTGGAGGCGCAGGTCAATCAGGATGTTCCGTTTGCACAGATAGTCGATGCGCTGCAGCCGGCGCGCGCGGCAAATCACACGCCGCTCTTCCAGGCAATGTTCAATCTCGACGTGCCGGCGGGTCCGCTCGACCAGCACGCCGGAACGGCGCTGCGGTTGCGGCCGCTGGTTGATCAACGTACGGCTGCGCAATTTGATCTGACGCTCAACGTATCGATTGCCGAGCGGTTGAGGTTGTCCTTCAGCTATACGACGGATCTGTTCGACCGCGCCACGGTCGAACGTTTGATGCGCGATTACGTGAGCATGTTGACGCAACTGGTGCGGGAGGACACGCCAAGCGCGCCACGGTTGCGAGACTTTGCGCTCGAAGCACGGTCTGTCGCGCAACGCGGTGCGAGCGACCCCCCTGTTTTGACGATGCCATTTGTGCCGGTGCACGCTCGCATTGCTGAACAGGCATCGGGCTCTCCCGATGCGATCGCGCTGCGATGTGACGGTGCGACGCTCAGTTATCAGCAACTCGAACAGCGGGCGACGCGACTCGCGCGGCAGCTTCTTCGCTGCGGTGTTACGGCGGAAGCGCGCGTAGGTGTGTGTGTTTCCCGTTCGCCGCAGATGCTCGTGGCGATACTTGCCGTGCTGAAGACCGGTGCCGCCTATGTGCCGCTCGATCCGGCCTATCCGGCGGCGCATCTGGCCGGCATGATCGACGACGCGCTGCTGACATGCACACTCGTCGATGCCGCGGGACGCGAGCGTCTGGCGGACATCGGGGGAGATCATATCCTCGTCGGGGCCGACGGCGGCGCAGACGGTCAGGATCAAACCGAAGTGGAACACGATGCTGCGTTCGCAGACGCGAACGCAGCCGGGCAGCATGTTTGCCCCCTGTCGTCTGCACCGGTTCGAGCCGAGCAGCTCGCCTATGTGATCTATACCTCGGGATCGACAGGCAAACCGAAGGGCGTTGCCGTCACACACGGCGCGCTCGCGCGTTTCCTCTCCAGCATGCAAGCTCGCCTTGCGCTGAATGTTGACGACGTCTGGCTCGCCGTCACCACGCTGTCTTTCGACATCGCTGCGCTCGAGCTGTATCTCCCGTTGCTTGCAGGTGCCACGATCGAACTCGCGACGCGGGAAACCGTCGCCGATGGCCGTCGCCTCGCCGCGCTCGTCGACGCGTCTCACGCGAGCGTCATGCAGGCGACGCCGATGGGTTGGCGTGTTCTGCTCGATGGCGGCTGGCAGGGTCGACCGGGCACGGGCACGCCGATGCGCGCCTTGTGCGGCGGCGAGGCGCTGCCGGCGGATCTCGCCGACGCGTTGCAGACGCGCGGCGTGCAGCTATGGAATATGTATGGCCCGACCGAAACGACGATCTGGTCGAGCGCCGCGCGGCTCGATGCCGCCGGCGCACCGATTACGCTCGGCGCACCACTCGAATATACGACGCTGATGGTGCTCGACGCCGACGGTAATCCGGTGCCGGACAACGGCATCGGCGAGTTGTGCATTGGCGGCGCCAATCTCGCACGCGGTTATACGCGGCGCGCCGGACTGACCGCCGAGCGCTTCCTGCCAGACCCGCATGGCGCACCAGGCGCACGTCTGTACCGAACCGGCGACTTATGCCGGATACGCGGCGACGGACAACTGGAGTACCTGGGCCGGGCCGATCAGCAGGTGAAGCTGCGCGGCTTCCGGATCGAACTGGGCGAAACCGAAGCGGCATTGCGCACGCTTGATGGCGTCGCCGACGCGGCGTGCCAGATACAGGGCGAGGGTACGTCGCGGCGCCTCGTTGCATTCATAACCGGCGAGGCCGATCCGGCGGAGTTGCGCCCGCTGCTGGCGAACCGGCTGCCCGCGCAGCAGGTGCCTGCGCAGATAGCGCGGCTCGAAGTGCTGCCACTGACGTCGAACGGTAAGCTGAACCGCAAGGCACTCCCGTTGCTGATATCCGGGACGACGGACGCGTATCGCCCGCCTGTCACGCCTACGGAGGTCCTGCTCTGCCGGACCTGCAGCGAGGTGCTGGGCGTGGCACAGGTTGGGCTCGATGACGATTTCTTTGCGCTAGGCGGACATTCGCTGCTCGCTGTGCGGGTGGCGTCGCGTGTCGGCGAGGCGCTCGGCCGGAAGATCGAACTGGGACTGCTGTTTGCGCATCCATCGCTCGTCGAGGTAGCCGCACAACTGGATCGCAGTGCCGCCGCGGATGGCGATGGGGCGGACACGCTCGATGCGTTGCAAGATCTGATGGATTCCTTATGAACAGACTGCTCACGAGCGCAATAGTCGGCATCGTCACGCAACTCGCTTGGCGGAAAGCGTGGGAAGTTTGGGAAACGTGGGATTCGCAGAACTTGCCGAATTCGCAGAAAAACAGGAAACGATGAACGTGACGGATCACTCTTTCTCTGCGCCCGGTGTAAAAGACGCACCCGCAGCGCCCAATGCATCGCCGGCCGCGGTTCGCCGGCCCGACGCATTGCGTCTCGCGCAGCAGTACGCGGCGCTTCCGGAAGACAGGCGCGCACTGTTTCGCGCCCGCGCACGGGCTCAGGGGCTCGACGTAGACACGCTGCCGGTTGTTCCGCTTTCGCCGAGACCGGCTCGCTTTCCGCTGTTGTTTGCACAGGAGCGGTTGTGGTTTCTGTGGTGTCTCGATCCGCATCACGCGGGTTATCACATCACGCACACGCTGCGGCTGACAGATGCTCTCGATGTTGACGCGTTACATCGCGCATTGCGCCAACTGGTGCGCCGGCACGAAGCGCTCACGCTGCGTTTCGATGCAGAAGAAGGAGTGCCGACGCAATATCCGGCACCCGATGCCAGCTATGGTTTCGTGCAGCGGAGCCTGGCGGACGACGGCGCGACACTCGCCGAGGCGCTACGCGATTTCGCCTGCGAACCGTTCGATCTCGTCAATGGTCCGGTGCTGCGGGTCGCACTGCTCGAGACGGGTGGGCAGGGCTGCGTTCTGCAGTTCGTCGTGCATCACATCGTCGCCGATGCGTGGTCGATGGATGTGCTGTTCCGCGATCTGCTGGCGTTTTATCACGGCGCGGATGACCTGCCGCCATTGCCTGTGCAACTGGCAGACGTCGCATTGTGGCAGCGGGAGTGGTCCTCCAACGATCTGCTCGAGCGGCAGATTGGTTATTGGCGCGACCGGCTCCGCGGTGCACCTGCCGCGCTTACGTTACCGCGCGACGTGCCGCCGCGCGCGAGCCGTTCACATGACGGCGGCCTCGTCCGGCTGTCGATTCCCGCTGCGCTGGCCGAGCCACTGCGTGAGATTGCGCGTAGCCGGCGCACGACGCTCTTTACGGTGATGCTGGCGGTGTTCGATGTGCTGCTGCACCGCTATTCGGGGCAGCGCACGATTGTGGTCGGCGTGCCCACCGCAGGGCGCGGGCGTACCGAGCTAGAAGGGCTGGTTGGCTTCTTCGTCAACACGTTGATCGTACGCGCGGACCTCGCCGGCGGACAGCCGTTCGATGCACTGCTGCGCACCGTCCATGAGCGCGTCCTCGAAGCGCAGGCCCATCAGGATGTGCCTTTTGCGCGGCTTGTCGAGGCGCTTGCAATCGAGCGCGACCTCGATAGCTCGCCACTGTTTCAGGTGATGTTCGACCTTGCGGCCGATGCCGCTGATACGACTCAGGCGCAGTCCGCCAAGGGCGCCGGTAGTGGCGCTCTCGCGATCGAGTCGATACTCGACGTTGCGCTGACTGCGCGCTTCGATCTCGCGTTGAATGCACAGGATCGCGGGCCGGGTGGCAAGTTACAGCTTGCGTTGACCTATTCACGCGACCGCTTTGTCGAAGCGACCGCGCAGCGCATGCTCGACGACTATGTCGAGCTGCTCGAACAGGTCGTGGCGGAGCCGCAGCGCAACGTGGGCGATCTGGCGGTGCGCCGAGGCATTGGCGACCCCGTGCGGAACGGCGCATGCGGTGGCAGGATCAGCACTGCGACCGATATCGTACGAGTAGCAGTGGATGGCACCTCGCCGGACGTTCCTCGCGGTCCCTTTGTCGCCGCACACCAGCGGATCGCCCAACGTGCGCGTCAGTGTCCGACTCATGTCGCGCTGCGCTGCGGGGGTGAAGCGTTGACGTACGCTACGCTCGACGCGTGGGCTGAGCGCATCGCGCTCGCGTTGCGCGCAGACGGCATCGTTGCGGGCGAACGCATCGGCTTGCTGCTCGAGCGCTCACTAGCCTTGCCTGCGGCGTTGCTAGGCGTCTTCAAGGCGGGTGGCGCGTTTGTGCCGCTCGATCCCGATTACCCACCGGCGCGGCTGCAGGCGATGATCGCCGATGCAGGCGTGACACGCGTGATCGTCGACGAAGCGACCCGGAGAAACTGTCACGCGTTGCTCGCACCGCTGCGTACGGTGCTTGCATCCGCGGTACGGCCCGATGCTTCCGATAGCGCGGCGAGTTGCGACGATGCCGCATGGCCCGCGCATCCCGACGCGCTCGCCTACGTCATCTACACCTCCGGCTCAACAGGCATGCCAAAGGGCGTGGCCATCACGCATCGCGCGCTCACGCTGCATCTGGATGACTTCCTGCACGACCACCGGATTGCCGAGTCCGACGTCGTGCTGCAATCGTCGACCATCAATTTCGACGTGGCCTTGCATGAACTCTTGCCGGCGTTGATGGTGGGCGGTCGCGTCGTGATGCGCGGTCCGCAAGCCTGGGAGCTCGCCTCGCTGAACCGCACGCTTTGCGACGAGCACGTGACGTTCGCGCGGATTCCGACCGCGCTCTGGCAGCAATGGCGCATCGCGTTGCCGCCTGCGGAGGACATCGCGCTGCGGCAGATTACGGTGGGCGGCGAAGCGTTGCCAGGCGACGCGCTGCAGCGATGGTACGAGGGTCCGCTGGCGCACGTTGCGATTGACAACCTGTACGGTCCGACCGAGACCACCGTGGCGGCATTACACCATCCGGTCTCGCGCGACGATACACAGCATGCCATTGTCGCGATTGGCCGTTGCTATCCGGCGCGTCAGGCGTATGTCGCCGATCTCGACGGTAACCGCGCACCGGACGGTGCGCTGGGCGAACTGTGCATCGGCGGCGCGACGCTCGCGCAGGGTTATCTGGCGCGGCCTGCGCTTACCGCCGAACGTTTCGTGCCGGATCCATATGGCGAGCCGGGTTCGCGCGTCTATCGCAGCGGCGATCTATGCCGTGCGCGTGCCGACGGCATCATCGATTTCCTCGGGCGGATCGATCAGCAGGTGAAGCTGCGCGGGCATCGCATCGAGCTTGGCGAAATCGAAGTCGCACTGAGGCGCGTTGCGCAGGTCTGCGAGGCCATTGTCGAATTGAAGGGGGAAGGGGAGCGCAAACGCCTCGTCGCCTACTTCACCGGTTCCGCCGATCCCGATGCCGTGCGCGAAGAACTGGCGCGCACGCTGCCGGCCTCGCATGTGCCGTCGGTTTGTATCGCGCTCGATGCGTTGCCGACGCTGCCTAACGGAAAGCTCGACCGGCGTGCGTTGCCCGAGCCGGACGACGCGGTGCAAAGTGCCGCGATAACTTCAGAAGGGCCGATCGAAACGGCGCTGCTGGCGGTCTGGCAGACGGTGCTCGGCCGCACCGACTTCGGCGTAACCGATAACTTCTTTACGCTCGGCGGCGATTCGATTTCGAGCCTGCGCGTGATTGCCCAGGCGCGCGCCGCGGGCTGGGTCGTCTCGCCCCGCCAGGTATTCGAGCATCCCACGGTGCGGGGTCTGGCGCGGGTCGCGCAGGCGAGCGTCGCACCAGCAGCGGATGAACCGGTTGTGAGCGTGCCGTTCGAGACGCCGCTGGCGCCGATGCAGCATTGGTTCTTCGAGCACTATCCCGATGCACCTGCACGCTGGAATCAGGCAGTCCTGCTGCGTAGTGCCGAAGCGCTCGACGTCGAAGCGCTGCGCGTAGCGTTCGATGCTGTGCTCGCCACGCATGATGCGCTGCGCGCGAGTTTCGGGTGCGATCCGCAGACGGGTGAGTGGGTACAGACCATTTTGCCGCCGATGTCTTCCAACGACGTATTGCGCATCGTAGATCTGCGAGCCTCTGCCGATCCGGTGGCCGCAATCGATGCTGTCGCGGACAAAGTGCACGACAGTCTCGATCTCGCCACCGGCAAGCTACTCCACGCAGCCTATATGAGCACAGCGGATGGCGCACGACTGTTGGTCGTCGTCCATCATCTGGTGGTCGATGGCGTGTCGTGGCGCATCCTGCTCGACGATCTGCTGAATGCGTATGAGGCGGCACGCTTGTCCGGCACACAGACGCTGCTGCCGCGAGCCAGCACCGCATGGAGTGAATGGACCCGACGTCTTGCCGAATACGCTAGCCTGCCCGAGCATCTGAGCGAGCTCGCCTGGTGGCAGAACCAACTGGGGGCGACCACGGATGCCGTTCCGTCAGGCCAACTCGCGACCGCTTCGTCCACCACCCAAGGTCACACCGAGCATCGCAACTGGACACTCGATGCGCAGACGACGCGCTGTCTCACCGATTCCGGCCGGCGTATAGACGAAGTCCTGCTGACTGCGCTGACCCAGGCATGTGCCGAACATTTGCCGCAGATGCCCGTGATCGTCGAACTGGAGGGGCATGGCCGCGGAGAATGTATCCCTGAGCTCGATTTGAGCCGCACTGTGGGCTGGTTTACTACGCAGTACCCACTACGCCTGAGCGCCGCGCCGCAACTCGATTCGACGCGCCGCCAAATTGCCAACCTGTTGCAGACGGTGCCCGCGGAAGGCATGCATTTCAACCTGTTCCGCTACAGCGGCTCGGCTTCGACGCGCGCCGCGCTGGCGGCTTTGCCGCGCACGACGATCGGCTTCAACTACCTCGGACGTTTCGAAGAACGGCTCAGCGAAGGCTACTTTACGTTTGCTCCCGAGGATAGCGGCAACGGCATCGGCACGAGCGTAGCCACCGGGCCGCGTCACGTGCTGGACCTGAATGGCCTGATTGCAGGCGGTTGCCTGAAGCTCGAGTGGAGCGTCGACTCAGATGCGCTCGATGCGGGCCAGCTTGACAGGCTAATGGACGCGTTCGGTACTCACGTGCGAGCGTTGGCTCAACCGGTGGGTCAGTTGGTCGGTGCCTCGCAAAGCACATATTCATCGCACACGTCCGCCACTGAGATCAATGAACCGGGACTTAGAATACCTAAGCGGCATCTGTTCAGTGGTCTGACGGTAGCGTCGCAAACGCCCGTATCCGCAGCCGATCCTGCGCAACTTGATGCGTTCGAACTATGGCGTCAGCGCTTTTACACGGAAGCGTTGCTGTGCCCGCCTTACGGCGCGGCGAGCGATACCGACATGCAGCCGCTGAACGCCTGCGGTGCGCCGCTCACGTTGTTCTGCTTTTATCCAGGCTTTGGGCTTGTCGGCGAATACCGTTTTCTCGCCGCTGCGCTGCAAGGGACCGCCAGCGTACTCGCGCTGCGTTCGCCGGGTTTCGCGATTGATGCAAGGGACGCGACGAGTGAGGCGCCCAATGTAGCAGCACTCGCACTTCACGATCAACCGGCCAGTTTCGAAGCACTTGCGCAAGCATGCGTCGAGCGCGTCCTGAAGGCGCAAGCCGAAGGGCCATTCCGGCTGCTTGGCTGGTCACTTGGCGGGCGCCTCGCGGTGGCGGTCGCCGCGCAGTTGCGCGCGTGCGGTCATCAGGTCGATTTCCTGGGACTGCTCGACACGGCGACGCGTACCGCCGATGCAGCACCGGACGAGGACCACGCACAGGCCGACCTGTCTGCATGGCTGGAACAGCGGACGAACGGCGCACAACTGCAGGCGCTGTTCACACGGGCAGCCGAACTGGACGCATTGCACTACCGCTTGCGCCTCGCCCACACATTGCCGCCCCTCGATGTACCGATCACATTCTGGCACGCCGCCCGCGATAAAGTACCGGGCCGCGAGCGCGACTGGCGTCCGTATACAACCGCGGCAGTCGAAGAGATCCAGATCGAAGCAAGCCACACCGGAATCGTGCATCATCCGGCACTCCACGCCAGCGTGAAAGCCCAACTGCAAAGGCTGCTGAGCGTACAAGAGGCACAGACGCGTACAAGCAAAACAGATACCTCATCCTGACAACCTAAAACCGGGCCACAGCTTTCGTCATGCAGTCATCAGGCGGTTCCTCGCTTTACCAGCTCTCCGACGTCGATTTTTCAATCGGCGACCGGCCGCTGCTGCAATCCATTTCGCTCGATATCGCACCGGGCCAGGTGGTGGGCCTGATCGGCCACAACGGTTCGGGCAAGACGTCGCTGATGCGACTGCTCGCGCGTCTGCATCAGCCGACGCGCGGCACGATTTATTTCGACGGTGCTCCGCTAGAGAGCTGGTCGCATCGGCGCTTCGCGCAGCAAGTGGCGCATTTGCCGCAGTACACGCCATCCACGGACGGCCTGCAGGTGCGCGAACTGGTCGCCCTCGGCCGCTACCCATGGCATGGCGCGCTCGGCCGCGTCACGGCAG
>Ga0302313_10001527_pt1 | contig 17417 bp, 8 predicted proteins | sample III_Palsa_N2_2_FD_200454 | JGI IMG/M metagenome (GOLD analysis project Ga0302313, IMG submission 200454) | Peat permafrost microbial communities from Stordalen Mire near Abisko, Sweden - III_Palsa_N2_2 | ecosystem: Environmental > Terrestrial > Soil > Palsa > Peat permafrost | place: Sweden...
CACTATCTTCAATGCGAATAGTTACTTCTTGAATCAGCAAGGACAACGGCGTCCGGAGTTGAACCAAAATCAGTTTGGCGCATCCATCGGCGGTCCGATCCTCAAGAACAAGCTGTTCTTCTTTTTCAACTATCAAGGCACGCGACAGATTAACGGCTATCCAGGCATCACGTCGGTGAATCTCCCACAGATCCCAACCGACCGTTCTGTGGCGTCGCTTGCGGCTTTCGGCAATTCGCTTGGCAAGACATCCTATACGGGCCCAACGATCTCGACCACCGGCTCGAATCTGAATCCTGTTGCGGTGGCCTTGCTGCAGCTAAAGTTTGCCAATGGAAACTATGTGATTCCATCGCCGCAGACGACCAATGCGACGGGTACAAACTATGCAGTTTCTACACCGGCTACATTCAACGAAAATGCGTACGACGGCTCGTCGACCTATCAGCTATCGAAGGTCGACAACATCGCATTCCATGTCATCGTCGCACAGCAGCCTCAGTTTCACTCGGTATACTCCACGCGGTTCCTTCCCGGGTTTGGCCTCGAGCAGAACCTGGCAGACCGCTTGTACTCCATCGCGGAAACCCACATCTTCTCGCCCAATGTGGTCAACGAGTTTCACTTCGGACTGAATCGTTCGTTGGGCAAGACGGGCTTCCAGAATCAGGTACCCCTCGCTTCCATCGGTATGAGCCGCTTCAACTCGGGAGACTTCCCGGACATCCCGGAAATGGAATTCTCCGGATCGTTCGAGATGGGCTACACCGTCAGCACGGACCAGCAGGACACCGAGAATACCTGGCAGTACTTTGACAATGTGAGCTGGCTCAAAGGGCGGCACAACATGAGCTTCGGCGTTGAAATGCGTCGCTACCAGGACAACTATTATTCGAATGACGACATGCGCGGAACGTTGGACTTCATCAGCTTCCAAAATTTTCTTCTCGGCCTCAGCGGTGCGCCGACTACGCAGGGAGGCAACGGTACAGGGCATAGTGATATCTACGAAGAGACGGTAGCCTCCGGTGTGGTGCAGCGCTATGACCGCCTTCGCGACGTCGCCCTTTTCGGTCAAGACAGCTGGCACCCCTTGCCGCGGGTGACGATTAACGCAGGCTTGCGTTGGGAGTACATTGGGCTTCCAACGGATATTTATGGGCGTAACGGTTCGTTCGATCCGCGCCGTTATGTTGCTCCCATCGGCACGACTCCATCCTCGCTGGGCTTTGTGCAGGCGGGCAACGCACGTAATCCGGTGCCCGGTATCGCCAAGGTCTCCAATACGCTCACGGACACGGTCGGCAAACTCAACTTCGCCCCGCGACTTGGTATTGCCGTGCAGCTGAACAAGCGCATGGTCTTCCGCGCCGGCTACGGTCTTTTTTACGATCGGCTTTCCAACCAGCTGGGTCTCCTCGAATCGCTGTCTCTGCCCGGCTACGAGAACTCCACGGCGCTAAACACCAGTGGCGCGACGAGCTACTTCAATCTGAACGGCTCTCTTGCGACCCCGTTCCCAAACTTGCCGACGCGTAGTCAATTTCCGCTTCTTCCGCAGTTGTACGCGCAAAATGTTGCCAGCGCCCCCGCACCGATCGGCATCGACGCGGTCGACCCAAAGATTCGCACGCCGTACTATCAGCAGTTCGGCGCCAACATCCAGACGCAGCTTAGCCGCGGCTTCCTGCTTCAGGTTGGTTGCGTCGGCGCTCGTGGCGAGCATCTTCCCGTACAAACGCAAGCCAACCAAGCGGTCATCGCAAGCCCCACAAGCCCCGTCAATGGAGTGACGACCAATAACACCGGAGTTACAGACTCTGCAGCGGCGCGCGCGCCTTACATCGGCTTTTCAAACAGCGGCTTCCTCTTCCTGCAAACCAACCAAGAATCTAACTTCAACTCGCTGCAAACCACATTGACAGAGCGGATGGGAAGCTCAACTTTGTTGGCGACCTACATGTACTCCAAGAGTCTGGATACCGGATCGGGTTCAACAGACGGCACAGTCTTCAGCGGATCGAGCGGCGATCAAACGAATCCGCTTCAAGCGTATGGCCCTTCAGACTTTGACCGTACCCATCATGCTGCCATTCGTTTCACGCAACCCATCCCTGCACCCCACTGGAGCTTCGCCAGGAAGGGGATTGGCGCGCGTGTATTTACCGGGTATTCCTTCGCGGGCACTGGCGTTATTCAGAGCGGCACACCGTTTTCGATCACAAATGGAGGAGGTGCTACGTATTACGGCACCAGCACCAGCCGAGCCAGCTACTATCTCGCCGGAACCGCTGCTCAGGCCGTTAAACACGGCTCCGTAGAGAATCGTTTGACCGCTTTCTTCAACAACGGAATCTATAGCACCACGGCCGGTTCCGTGACGCAGAATGACACCAGCACGGGCGCTGCTCCGGTATTTGCGACAGCCGGCAACTACTATGGCAATACCGGCCGCAACATCTTGCGTGGGCCGCTTCAACGCGCCCTCGATATCCAGTTTCAGAAAGACACCGTGATTCATGGCGGCTATAGTGCCGAGTTCCGCGCACAGGCATTCAACGTAACGAATACGCCGAGCTTCGCGAACCCCAGCAGCGACATCGGCACCGCCAGCAGCTTTGGTGTCGTCACCGCTACGATTGGCAACCCGCGCATTCTGCAGTTTGTGCTCAAGATCAAGTACTAGCTTTCATCGGTCTCCCGGAAGGATGATTTTTATGGCAACCCGTTTTTTATCGTCTCTACTTGGAACGCTGATTGTGGCGTTCGCTGCCGCCATTGCCCAGGCACAGACGGCGCCCACTGCTTTCCCCGTGCCCTTCAATTCGGCGATTGCAGGCCTCGGGTCGGCTGCATCGTCAAACTGCGCAGCAAACATCCTGGCGACTGATGGCGCCAATTATGGGGATGGCTGTATAGGAACACTCGCGCGCCTTTCGTCGCCGCAAGGTGCCGCAGTCGATAAGTATGGCAACTTCTATGTAGCGGATTACAGTGACCGCCTGGTGCGTGTTACCTACAACGGCGGGGCAGCTCTAGCCGCGGCGATCACCGCCGCCAATAGCGGCTATGCAGTCTCAGCCTCCCGCAGCGCGCCGGCGACGGTGCCCGTCGTGGGAAACATCTATACACTTGCCGGTCTCGGCGCGGGATTGGATGCTCAATTCAGCAACTCTTCGCCCACATCTCCCGACGGCAAGTATCATTGCGGGAATTACGGCGCCAACGCTGCTGCCATAGACAGTGTCGGCGACGGGTGCCCTGCTGCAGCGGCGTATATTGGTCCACGCGATGTGAACGTCGATGCAGACGGCAACCTCATCTTCACGGATTACACGAACAACCGCATCCGTATTATGTGCGTGAACTGCGCAAGCACCACGCTGGCCGCGAAGCTGATCGTGCAGCAAAATGTTGGCACAACGCTCACTCCGACAAATGGATATATCTACACGGTCGCGGGATACGCCGGCGGCTATCGTGACGTCTATCCGGGCTTTGGCAATCCTAGCAATCCCACCATTGCCTCCAGTAACGTCGCACTCTTTCGCAGCCCGAGCTCCTCTGCGGTCTCACCATCAGAAGATATTTTTGTCGCCGACAATCTGAATAACGCGGTGCGTGTTCTTTACAACGGTGGAACCGCAGCGAAAAATATCCTCACGGCCGAGGGCTATACGCCGCAGCTCGGTTACGTGTACACCATCGCCGGTGCTGGTTGCGTATCAGCGTTGACGACAAAGCTGGGGTCCACCACCAGCGCGAACTCCTGCCTTACTGCCACCGGCTCCGACACGCCTGGTCTTGGCACAGTGCCGGGAGCGACCAATACCACACCCACAGGAGGTGTTGGGCTTAGTGTCGCCTGGACGGTTTATCTCGATGCCAACGGCAACGTCTATTATACCGACGCTGGAAATGCTCGTGTGAAGGTGATCTATGCCGGCATCGGCGCGCCACTTACGTTCCCGGACGCGATCTATACAACGCTACAGACCGGATATACCTATAGCTTCGCGGGGCAGGGGACACAAAGCGTAAATGGAGTAGCGCCGAGTAAGCTAAAGCTCACGACTCCGGAAGGTCTCGGCGGCGATACAGCCGGCGACATCTTCTTTATTGATTATGCCTCCGGCGTCTTCTACGAAACTTACGCGCAGAGTGGAATCACAGCCATCATCGGCGGAGGCAGCGGTATTGCAAGTCCTGCCGCCAACGCGCATTGCAACGGCGGAATATCTGGCCCGACTATGTCGGACGCATTCTTCGATGGCTGCCCTCTCACGCAATCTACATTAGCCAGCCCTCGCGGACCGCTTGTGGCTGACAGCAGCGGCAATCTTTACTTCGGTGATTCAGTCGGATACTTCCTGCGCAAATTTAGTTACAACAATGCCTTTCCTGTAACTCCAGTCGGCAGCGCAACCCCTTCGCAACCGTTGGCTTTCACCTCTGCTACGTTGGTAGGCACTGGCGCGATAACGGAGGGTGCGACTGCTGGATCTGATTTCTCAGACGCCGGCGGCGACACCTGCCCGACTACGGTGGCCGGCATGACGTGCGTGATCAACGTAAGCTTCAAGCCTTCCGATCCCGGTACTCATACGGGCGCGGTCTCCACCGTTTTCTCGTCCGCAACGCAGGGGTACGAAACGCTCAATGGCACTGGCTCCGGCCCCGCGCTTGCTGTTGATCCCGCCACGGGCACCACGACGGGAACCACGCTCACGCCGAACGCTATTGTTGTGGATGGTTCCGGCCATGTGTATGTCGCAGACGCCGCGAGCAAAACGATCATCCGTTACGCCGGGGCCACGGCCACGACGGTGGCGTCGGGATTCACAGCTCCCTCCGGTGTCGCGGTCGATGGCGCTGGCAACATTTTTGTCGCGGACACAACGGCGAACACCATCACGGAAGTGTCCGTACTTGCACCAACAACGCCGTTTGTTCTCGCATCCGGCCTGGGCAATCCCCACGGCATTGCGACGGATGTTGGCGGAAATCTCTACGTTGCCGACACGGCCAACAACCGCGTCCTCCTCTTTGCGGTGGGAGCTCCTGCTGGCAAGTACACCGTCGAGGCATTTACTGGTCTCAGTGCGCCGCAAGATGTCGCCGTCGATCTAAACGGTAATGTCTACGCAATCGATAGCGCCCACATCGTGAAGCTCACCACCGCGGGCGTACAAACCACAGTTGCTTCTGTAGGAGGCACTGCACTGGCGGTCGATGCTGCCGGAAATGTGCTGGCAACAACGTTGACGGCATCGCTCGTGGAGTATCCCGCTGGTGGAGGCACTTCGATCACACTGCCTGCGACTATCACGACTCCGGTCGGCCTCGCTCTGGATGGACAGGGCAACGCTTACATAGCGGACAATAGCCTGAAGGGATACTACGAGCTGCAGCGCATAGCCGGATACTACAAGTTCCTCAACAACCCCGATAGCACCACGGTTGAGCTTTCCAGCATCGGTACGTCCGCCGTGAGTTCGACGGCATTTACGCAGTCGGACTCGGTAGACTACTCGCTCACTGCTGCAACCACTAACGGATGCAGCGGCTCCTTGGCCTCTGGAACCACGTGCGCTCTTACAGCGAAGTATGCGGGCTCCAGCCCGTGCGTCGTGCCGGACAGTGTCGCGTTTACGGCGCCTGTCGGCAATGGATCTCCAGGACTGATTCTTACGTCTGTCTCCGTGGTTCCCTGCGTTTCAGTAACGGCTTTGCCTGCCAGCATTGTCTATGGTGCAACGGAAACGCTTACAGCCAACGTGACCGGACCCAGCAACACGAGTGGAACGGTCATCTTCTACAGCGGCACTTCGCAGTTATCATCGGTTCCGGTGAACGCTTCGGCTTCGGCGACCTATAGCTATATCCCGGTCGCCAACACTTACTCCGTCACAGCGACCTTCACCCCAACCGGTTCCAGCGCGCCTACCATTACCTCTGCACCCGCAACATTTGCCGTCACCAAGGCCACACCGGGCATTGGGCTGGTGACATCGGCAAGCAGTGGCTATACCACCAGCAGTTTCACGTTCACGGCCACAATGACCGCGGCGTACGGTGCTCCGACCGGATCTGTTAATTTTTACTCCGGAACAACGCTGCTCGGATCCGCGACCATTTCAGGCAACACGGCGGCGCTCACGATTACTGCACTCGCAGTCGGCACGGATTGCATCATGGCTACCTATGAGAGCGATCCCAATTTCAACAGCGTTACGACTAGTTCCTGCACAAATCTTTCTGTCGCTCCAGGGTTCGGCGTAACAGCTTCTTCGGCTGCGTTGAGCTTTCCGTCCAACACATATCAGGAAGCGCAGGCCTTCCTGACCATCCAGCCGGGTGGACGCACAGACACGCTGAGCTTCTCCTGCACTGGCCTGCCGGCAAAACTCAGTTGCGCTTTCAGCCCAATATCGCTGCCTCTCAGCGGGCTCTCCGGCGCACAGTCTGTCCAGCTGCTCGTCTCCAACTCTAGCGCACACGCTGAGGTCGCTCCCGCAGGACGCAGCGCGACGGGACTGATCTCGTTGGCTGCATTTCCGATTGCCGCATTGCTACTTGCAGGACTTCGCCGCCGGCGACTGCCTGCGATATTGTCCTTGCTGCTCGCGTTTGCAGGGTCTGCTGCCATCACCGGCTGCGGCAACTCTCCCACGGCGGTCAATCAAACTGGCGGCACCTATAACTTTTCGGTTGTTGTAGGCAATGGAAGTGCAACCTTGCAGACCCTCAACTTCACTCTCACAGTCCCCAACTAAGCTAAGGTAAAACGATGACGTGCCGCACCCTTTTCTGTGTTCTCTCGGTCTTTCTTGTCGTACCGTCCGTCCTCGCTTTGGCGGACGATACTGGAAGCAGCGATAAGCCTGTCAAGGTGATAGCTGATCAACAGCTACCGGTCTCCAGCGCGCGCGGAGCAGGCAACCTGCCGCTGTATGTGTCGCTGAATGGCCGCTCCATCGACCTCGCGCAGCCGCAGCCAAAGGTCACGCGAGCGCTCGTGATTTTTCACGGAAAACTTCGCAACGCCGATATGTACAACGAGTCGGGACTGCAGGCGATCAAGACGGCTGGCCCCGACGCGCAGGCGACCACGCTATTGATAGCGCCGCAGTTTCTAGCGCAGGTAGATATCGACGCCTTCCATTTGCCCGCGACGGTACTTCGTTGGGCGCCGGAGGCGTGGATGGGCGGGATGAACGCGATCGACGCAACCCGTGCGGAGACTGGTCCAAGTTCTTTTGACGCGATCGACGCCATCCTGCTGCGCCTCGCAGACCGCAAGATGTTTCCCAACCTGAAAAATGTCGTAGTAGCTGGCCACTCAGGCGGCGGCCAGGTGATGCAACGCTATGCCATCGTAGGCCGTGCGGGGGATGCGTTGATTCATGCGGGTATTCATGTGCGCTATGTCATAGCGAACCCATCTTCGTATGCTTATTTTTCCCCCGAGCGTCCGGTGCTCGATGCGAAAAAAGACTTCACTTTCGCCGTGCCGGCCAAGAGTTGCTATGGAAAGTTCGATAGGTGGAAGTTCGGCATTCGCGAGCCACCGCCCTATGTCGGAGAAGCAAGCTTCAGCGATCTGGAATCGCGCTTCCTGCGTCGCGATGTGGTCTATCTTCTCGGCACAAACGACATTGACCCAAATCATCCGGCGCTCGACAAAACCTGCGCAGCGGAGCTCGAAGGGCCGTACCGCTTCTTCCGCGGCAAAGCCTATTTTCGATATCTGGAGTTGCGCCATCCCGAGCTGGCCAGTGACGCTGCTTCCCAGAAGTTGGAGTTTGTTCCGGGCGTCGAGCACGATGGCGACAAGATGCTCAACTCAGCCTGCGGCCTCAACGCGCTCTTCGATAGCGGTAGTTGCACCACCCGAGTGTTGGACCCCAGGCCCTAAAATGATTCTCGTATGAAATTCCTGCTCAGCGTCGCTCTGTTCTTGGTAACACTCTCGGCTCCACGGGCACAGCAGATGGCTCCCGTAGCGCCGCCGGTCACCGCATCGTCGCTCTGCTGCGGGGCCATCACGCCGGAGGGCCATCGCCTGGAAGCTCTTATCGACTCCCTGGACGTAGAACATCTCTGGCTTGCACACCAGCATGTGAACTGGGAGACCGGACAGCCGGATGAAAATGCGGATTACGAAGGACCTGGCCGATCGACCCATTGCTCCGCATACGCGGCTGCCCTGGCGGAGCATCTGAATATCTATATGCTTCGTCCTCCGGACCACGGCCAGATCCTGCTTGCGAGTGCCCAGGCACGCTGGTTTCAAGATGACAAGGCCGTGAAGGATGGCTGGAAAGAGATACAGGGCAAGGACCACGAGCGTTGGGCGCAGGAGCTAGCGAATCAGGGCAACCTGGTAGTCATCGCGTACGAGAGTCCCGACGCTCACAAACCAGGGCATGTTGTAATAGTCCGGCCTTCTGAAAAATCTCTCGATGCCTTGCATCAGGATGGACCTCAAATCACGCAGGCAGGTACGCACAACCATGCAAGTTCCATTGCAGCGCGCTCTTTCACCGGTCATCCCGGAGCATGGCCTGACGGTGTCAGGTACTACTGGCACTTCGTTGATTGGTCAGCTACAGGACGGCCAGATTCGGTATTGAAACCGTGACCTCGAATGTTTCCCGCAATTAGTGGCGGTGATCTAGTCTCCACCGAATTCGTCTCCAACTGTTCAGTCGATGTTAACAGGGAATTTAATACGGAATTCGCTTTCTGTGATCTAAGCGAGGGCTCCAAATACCGATATAAATACCCCTCCAATGGATCTAATACGTTTCGACCGTTTCGAATAGCTTCGTGACATAAGCACTTATCTCGAAGATTTATTCCCTCGGAGGAACGTTTCCATGAAGCTTCAATCAGCAACCTTCAGCTTGTTCCGGATTTCCATTCTGCTTTCGTGTGTGCTGCCTCTTACCCGCAAGTGGGCAGAGCAGTGCGATACAACCAATTCATAACGTAGTTCTCGTGCATGGTGCATGGGCCGGCGGGTCAAGCTGGGCCGAAGTGGTGCCCTGCTTGAGAAGAGAGGCCTCCAGATATTCGAACATTATAGCCTTGAGGTTTGGGTATCTTAGAACGCAAGCCTCATCGCAAATTGGATCACTCTCGGGTTTGTGCTCATAGCGGTAATCGTGCCAATAGCAGCACCGCCATAGGCCAGGTTGGGAACGGCAAAATTGGGATGGTTGGCGGCATTGAAGAAATCTGCCCGGAACTGTGCACTAACGCCGTGCCAACCTAACTGCTGCGTCTTGCTTAGAGAGAGATCGACGTTAATCTGACCAGGTCCCCGCACGATGCCCGTAGAGGTGTTTCCGAATCCCGTGGCGATACCATCGTCACCAATGACCGCTGGAGTTGTGAGGCAAGCGGCATTGATGTAGTTGTTTATTCTCTGATTTGGCGATCCCTTTGTTGGCAGGCTCTTTGCAGTACAGCCAGGAGCAAAGCTTGGCCGATCTGTTGAGATGCCATAGACGTTATTGGTGTTGTTGTAGCTAAGGCTCAGTTGCTGCCCGTCCTGCAATACCGTCACAGTGCCAATATTCCAACCGCCGAGTGTGCCTGACAGAAAGGCGTGGGATTTCCCGGGACTGGGGAGAGAGTAAATTGCAGCGAGTACAAACCGCAGCGGCCGGATATAAGGATCAGGTCCGTAGCCCGACTCGTGCGCGTGTAGCGCATGCTGATCTCCGCCGGGGCCTTGGTTCGTCCCCAGAGAGTTTCCCGGTACCGGGCTTAGCAGATTTGCCCAGGTGAAGGAGGCTTGGTACTGCAAGCTGTGTTTGTACTGTTGCGACAGTGAAGCTTGCATGGAGTCATACCAAGCCTCTCCGAAGGTTCCAAAGAGATACATCGCATTCGTTGTCCAACCGAGATAGGGTGCTCGCTGGGCAATGTTTGTAATGGTATTTGTGGTTTGACCGCGAATAGGGTTTGTCGGAGATGCGAGAGACGCCTGGTTGATCGAGGTGCCCATGATCTGATGCAGGGCGCGGGCTCCGGCGTATGTTACGTCCAGAACTGGACCACCCGGCAGTTTTGCTTGCATGCCGAAGCTGTAGTGGTAGATGGTCGGAGGACGAAAATCCGGAGTGAGCGCATCCATGGTGAAGGTGGTGGTGGGGGAGTATGGCGTAAATGATGGGAACGTTTGAGAGACCGGGAAAGGATTCGCGTCGGTTGCATTGGCGTTTTGCGTTCCCGCCGTATTGCTGAAGAGACCCCAGGGCTGTTCCGCAGACAACTGTAGATTCAACTGGCCCTCGGGTGTAGCGTGATACACGCCGATGCCCCCGCGAAGTACAAGTCGATCCGTGCCGGGCAGCATGTAGGCAAACCCGAAGCGTGGATTCCATGTGTCCTGACCGTCACCGTCGAACCCAAATGTGTTCTTTTGTTTGATTACGCCCGTGGGTATGGCCGGGCCATTATAGTTGGACGCAACCGCATAGCCGTTGAAGCTACCCCCTGCCGGCGGGTTGGGATCGAGTGCAGACACGATCACATTGCCTGCCTTCCCTCTGGCTTCCCCAAGGTCGCCGATGTGCTCATAACGCAGGCCGAGATTGAGCGTGAGGCGTTTCGCGATGGCGAAGTTGTCCTGGATGTAGCCATCGATATTCTTGTAACGCCAGTCACGCACGTGGTCTCCGAGACCGTCAAACGACTCGTAGATATTGCTATAAGGAACTCCATAGGGCACGTAGCTCTGTCCGATCAGGAAGTCCGCCCAGGTAAGAGGGTAGATAGAGGCCGAGTAGTTGAACTTCTCCATGTTGTCCCGACCATAGGCGAAGCCGCCGCCGAAGATGAAGCGGTGCTTTCCTTTGACCCATGACAATGTATCGGTGATGTTGTACTCCTCCTGCAAGAATGCCAAGGCGGAGGATGTGCCTGTGGCGAAGCCGACGTCGGCGATATCGATGTTGGGAAATGCGTTCGCTTGAGCAGGGACGTTTATGCCCAGATCCGAGTAGTTGAACGCATTTTGGTAACTTTGATCCGAAGTTGTCCTGTGCATGCCCACGAGGAATTGGTTCACGAGGTTGGAGCTGAGGATGAACGTATCTCCGATGGAGCCTACATCAAAGCGCTCCGGTACGAAGAGTGGAAAGCCGAAGGTGCTGAAGATTGTGGTCGACTCCTGATTGCTTAGCGCACCAAAGTAGCGGACCGCGATCTTGTCACGATCGGACAGGTTGTAATCGGCGTTCGCCATCCACTGGTTTTCGTTGAAGAAGCCGGGGCTGCTGAGGAACGAAGACCCTTGAATTTCGAGCGGTTTGGAACGATCAATGATCTGGGGAGTGGGTATCAAGTATTGGCCGTTGGGCAGCTTGAGCTGGAGCAGTGCCAGCGCCTGTGGAGCGATATTTGAGCCATTGGCGGCGATGGTGCCGAACGCCGGTCCAAGATAGCCGTAATCGCCTGCAAAAACCGCTCCCAATCCCGCGGCTGAGCGGTCGTTCGTAAGGGGTGGGAGATTATCGAATTTATTGTTCGTTGGGTCGGTGGCATTGAATTGCCTTGTGCCTTGATAGGAACCAAAAAACAGAAGCTTGTCCTTGATGACTGGACCACCCACTGTAAAACCAAATTGATTCTGCCGAAGAACCGGCCGCCGCTGTCCCTGGCGTTTCGCAAACCAGTCATTCGCGTTGAGGTCCTCGTTGCGGAAGTACTCGAAGATGGATGCGTGGAATTGATTGGTGCCGCCTTTCGTGATGACATCGACGTCTGCACCGGCATCGCGCCCTGAGGTCGCATCGAAGAGAGTGGTCTGTACCCTGAACTCTTGAATGGTGTCAGGATTCGGAACCGGAACTCCTGCCGTGAAACCCGCTGAACTCTGCGTGTCGTTGACCGGGAGGCCATTCATTTCAAAGTTGTTGTCGACGTAGGTGGCTCCGTTGCTGGACATGCTGCCGCCTCCAGGACTTCCCGGTTCGCTGCCACCACCTCTACCTTCCTGGCCTGCGTTGTTGACCTCCTGGGCAACGCCCGGATTCAGAGCAATGATCTGGGTGTAGTTACGTGTAACCAGTGGCAGATTTTCAACCATCTCAGCATCGGTCACGCGCCCCAACACGCTCGATTCGGTTTGCAGTTCCACATTGGAAGAAGCTACGGTCACGGTTTCCGTCACCGCGCCGACCTCCATACGTATGTTCTGTACCGTCGTCTCCGCTACGACCACTTGCACGCTCGGCGATGAGGCCACTTTGAAGCCGGCTTTCGTGACTTCGAGTGTGTACTGCCCTGGTTGAAGCAGGGTGACAAGGAACCCTCCGTGGTCATTCGTTCGCACGGTTCGTGCGCTGCCCGTGGCGACATCCGTAACCTTGACCTCAGCACCGACCATCACCGCAGCGGACGGGTCCGTGATGGAACCACTGATGGCGCCCGTTCCGCCTGTCTGCGCAGACAGCAGCCCGCAAGTTGATAGCAGTACGCCTGAGATGAACGCTACCAATGCGCGGCGGTAGCGTGACACTATTTGTTTGCGAGCGGATTTCTGCTGGGAATAAGGCATTTGTCTTCCTCTTCGAACGTGATCTCTTCGAACCTGGCTCTTCAAGTTTTTCAGTTAAAAGCGATTGCGAATCGTAAGAAACAACATGCAGACCGCGATAGGTTCTGAGCAGACAATTTCGTGTCATTTACCGACACCGCACTCTCGAAATTTCGCGCGGGAGGTGTAGCTTAAAGAGCGCCTGTGACGCAGATGGTTCCGTCCTCCGATCGACAGAACTTCATCGATAAGGTTCGTCAACCCCTAGTGAGTCGCAGTTATGTCACTCCTTCGAATTCGTCCGTTACTGTTTGCATTGCGCCTGCTGCGTTGGGTTTTTCGGCGAATATAAGCCGACATTCCAATTCCAAGCGATGTTCCCAGCCGCTCGACGCCTGCACACGACCTCTTCGTTGAACTCGTACATTCCTGGCAGGAGATGATCTGCAGGCTGTGGAACTTTCTTGAACGCCATGTAGGAACCCTTCGATCCGAACGCGGGCCAATCCGGTTCATTTGTGGCTTGCGGGCGGCCCGTGCGTGCAAAGGAGGTCCAGTAGTTCATCATCGCGTCCGAGAGGCTTCTCTCCTGCGGTGTGTCCGGTACCTTCGGCCAATGGGGCGGCGTACCTGCGAACGAACCGAAGACAAAGGGCAACTCGCTGGCGTGGAAGCCGTGCAGGCCAAGTGTGTCGGCGGCTGGGTATCCATGATCGAAGAAGTAGAGGAAGGACGGCTGGCCGAGGGCGGTTTGTTTTTTGACGAGCCTCTGCGCCGTCCAACCGTAGAGGGCGTCTCGCGTTGTGGCGAAGATGCTCTCCTGCATGTTGTCGCTGGGATAGAGCCGTAGGAATTCTTTGGCGAGATCGAGATAGCGCTCGTGAATGGTGGCTTCGTACTCGGCTGCAAACTCGGGAGCCTTTGGAGCGAGAACGGTCAACGAGCGGATTTCACCGCTGTTGAAGCCGGCGAGCAAGGGCACGGGTGCTTGTTCGCCCCTGTCGAAGACGTCGACCAACTGGCGCGGCAGTATCTGTCCGTCGACTGTGCCCCATGGTGCGTATCCGGCGGCCGGGGCGGCGACGGTTAACTTGGCCGCATCTATAGCTCTCATCGCGGCGATGTCCGGGGCATGGAGCGCGGCGGCGAGCTTCACGCCGCTGTCCTCGGCAGATGGCGAGCCGAAGCTGGCTTTCTTTAGCTCGGGCGTCGAGATCATGTAGGCGCTTTCCGCGATTGCCTTGGCGAAGAGGCCGCGGGCCGGCGGAGATGCCATAAGGTACATCACGGTTAGAGCGCCTGAAGATTCCCCTGCAATGGTCACATTGGAAGGATCACCGCCAAATGCGTGGATGTTGCGTTGGACCCAGCGCAGCGCTTCGATCGAATCAAGGAGGCTGTAATTCCCCGAGATTCCTAGCGGTGACTCTTTACTCAGTTCAGGATGCGCCAACCAGCCGAAGACGCCCAATCGAAAGTTGACGGAGACCACTATGATGCCTCGACTGGCGAGCCGTGCGCCGTCGATGAGCGGATCCCTGCTGGCCCCTACAGTCAGCGCTCCGCCATGCATCCAGAAAAATACCGGCGCGTTGTGTGCCTTGGCGGGCGCCCAGATATTAAGCGAGAGGCAGTCCTCGCTCATCGGCATTGGATCGAGTGCGTAGAGAGTCGAGAGCTGAGGTTTGGGCTGAAAACATGCGGGGCCGAAGTCGATTGCTTTTCTGATGCCCTCCCACTGCGGCACCGGGACAGGTGGTTTCCAGCGTGCTGGGCCGACCGGGGGCAGCGCGTAGGGGATGCCTTTGAAGACACGAAGATCGCCTTCGGTTTGGCCCTCGACTGCGCCCACGGGGGCTGTTACGACGGGGCCGTGTTGGCTATCGGATGGAGCCGATCCGGTTGTGCCCTGTTGAGCGAAGCTCGAGGGCGCTGAGATAACACAGACGACCGTTACGGAGCAGGCTAGCAAGCGAGGAAGTGAGGTCATGAGACTGTTTCTCCGATGGTATGGCTTTCATTTCTAAGGACGCGCGCTAACGCCAGGAAGAGCGCTACGGCGACAACGTAGAACGGCGCGAGCATGTAAAGTGCCAGTTGCAGCGAGTGATGAGGATGGCTTAGGTGGAAGTGGTCGCTGACCGCGCCGACGAAGGTGGGACCGAGGCCGAGGCCGATCAGATTCATGATCAGCAAGAGCAGTGCGCCGGACATGACGCGCTGGTCTGGCCGGACTTCCTCCTGCACAAGAGTGACTGCCGATGTGAGATAGAAGTAGTTCAGAAACATCGCGCCAGTGAGGAAGAGCAACGCGATACGCCAGGACGGTGCCCAGACGAATGCGAGATAAAACGGGAGAGCCAGCGTGAGTGAGGCGGCGGGCACCAAGGCATAGGCCTGTTTCGAGCGCCGCGTGAAGCGGTCTATTGCACGGCCGGAGGCGAGTATGCCGCCGGTCATTCCGATTGCGACAACCAACGCGTAGTAGATGGCGACTTCGTGGAGCTTCATCTGTTTCTCGCGCATGAGAAAGAGGACTGCGAAGTTGATGAGGCCGTAGGTGATGAACTGATTGGCGCCGCAGGCGAGTGCGACCAGCATGAGAGCGGGGCTGGAGACGAACATCGCGAGTGTTTGGCGGAATCCAGCTTTGCTGGGGATCACCTGGTCCGAGGGACGGTCGAGGCCGCCGCGTCGGGGTTCAGGGACCAGGAAGAGGATGCCGATGACAGCGACAAGACCGGCGCCGCCGAGCCATACAAAGGCATAGCGCCAATTGAAGGCAGCAGCGATCGAGGCGCCGAAGGCGATTCCGAGGGCGGCACCAATTGGTGGTCCGATGTTGTAGAAGCCCAGCGCTCGCCCGCGACGGCCGGGAGGGAAATAGTCGCAGATGATCGAGTAAGAGGGTGGAACGCCGCCGGCTTCGCCGAAGCCGACCGTCATGTACGCGATGGCAAACTGCAAGTAGCTGCCCGCGCCGCCGCACCACATTGTCGCCGCGCTCCAGATGGCGCATGCGATTGCCAGGACTTTCGAGCGGTTCGTCTTGTCGGCGAGCCATCCGACGGGGATGGAAATGCAGCAATAGAAGAGCGCGAAATAGAGGCCGCCAATCCGGCCTAGCTGACCGTCTGAGAGGTGCAGGCTGTCCTGGATTGGCTTGGCAAGAATGGAGGGCAACTGCCGCGAGAGGAAGTTGAGGACATACACCACGCATAGCATGGTTAGGGCAAGCCAGGCGCGGCGTCCGGGCGGGGCAGGCTGCGGCTTTGACAGTTCGTCCGTCCGCTCATGCGGTGCAATCGGCGATGTGGACGGGTGCGTTGCCATGCTTACCTGCTCCTTCTTTATAAGACCTCAAACAGGCCCGCGGCGCCCATGCCGCCGCCTACGCACATGGTCACAACGACGTATCGGACTCCACGGCGGCGGCCTTCCATCAACGCATGCACTGCCAGGCGGTTGCCGGACATGCCGTAAGGATGGCCGATGGAGATGGCGCCGCCGTCGACGTTGAAGCGATCGTTGGGTATGCCGAGACGGTCGCGGCAGTAGACCGTTTGTACCGCGAAAGCTTCGTTCAGCTCCCAGAGACCGATGTCATCCATCTTGAGATCGAAGCGTTTCAGGAGCTTGGGGACAGCGAAGACTGGGCCGATTCCCATCTCGTCGGGCTCTGTGCCAACGACGGCCATGCCGCAATAACGGCCGAGAGGCTCGAGACCGCGCGCGGCGGCCATGCTTGCCTCCATCACCACGCAGGCGGAGGCGCCGTCGGATAGCTGGCTTGCGTTGCCGGCGGTGATAAAGCCATCCTGTCGCACTGGCTTTAGAGAGGCGAGGCCTTCCATGGTGGTGTCAGGACGATTGCCTTCGTCGCGTGTCAGCAGCGTCTCTTGCATCGAGGTCTCGCCGGTGGTTTTGTCGGTCACCGACTTCATGGTTTTTACGGGTATGATCTCCGCATCGAAGCGGCCGGCTGACTGGGCTTCTGCGGTTCGGAGCTGTGACTGAAGCGCGTACTCATCCTGTTGTTTGCGCGAGATGCCGTACCGGCGAGCGACGACCTCGGCTGTATCGATCATCGGCATGTAGATGTCTGGATGAAGCGCGAGGAGGTTTGGGTCGGACCCTAGCCGGAGTTCAGGCGTCTGCACCAGCGAGATGGAGTCCATGCCACCGGCCACTACAACGTCCATTCGATCCATGACGATTTGTTTGGATGCCATGGAGATGCTCATGAGACCGGACGAACACTGCCGGTCTATGGTTTGCCCGGCGACTGAGACCGGCAGTCCCGCGGCCATGGCGGCGGTCCGTCCGATCGTATGCTGTAGGCCCTGAGGCAGTGCCGAGCCTATGATGCAATCCTCGATCTCATCGGATTCGATTTTTGCACGCGCGACTGCGGCTCGAATGGCGTGAGCGGCCAGGGTTGGAGAGGGGGTAGCGTTGAATGCACCTCTGTATGCGCGGCCGATGGGGGTCCGCGCGACGGAGACGATTACTGCTTCACGCGATCTAGACATAGTTGCCATCTATGCTGATTGCCTGGCCTGAGATATTTCGTCCTGCCGGCGAACAGAGGAACAGGCACATAAGTGCCACGTCGTCCGCTGTCACCATTCGGCCCAGAGAGATGCTTCGGAGGTATTCCTCTCGCATCTCCTTCTCATCAATACCTTCCATCCTGGCGCGAGCGCTGATGACGCCATCCATTCTTGGACCTTCGACGATACCGGGCAGTATGGCGTTCACTCTGATGTTGTCGGGGCCGAGTTCGGTAGCGAGCGATTTCGCGATTCCCACGATGGCCCATTTTGTGGCGACGTATGGTGTGCGCCAGGGAATACCCAAACGA
>Ga0302313_10001533_pt1 | contig 17363 bp, 18 predicted proteins | sample III_Palsa_N2_2_FD_200454 | JGI IMG/M metagenome (GOLD analysis project Ga0302313, IMG submission 200454) | Peat permafrost microbial communities from Stordalen Mire near Abisko, Sweden - III_Palsa_N2_2 | ecosystem: Environmental > Terrestrial > Soil > Palsa > Peat permafrost | place: Sweden...
TGCGCATTCGCGAGCCCAGCGCTTAGCTTCGCGCAATCCGTCAATGCTCCGATCACCCGGGCACAGGTGTACGCCGACCTCGTCCGCGTCGAGCAGGCTGGCTATAGTCCGGCTGCCGGCGATCCGAACTATCCGGCCGACATTCAGGCTGCCGAAACGAAAATCGCGGCGCAAAGCGGTGCGGTTAGTGCAAACGGTGCCGCGGGTGATGCTGCCGAAACGACCAGCATGGGTGTCCCCTCGTCGGGATCCAGTGAAAGCGGCACTCGCGCGCCGTTGAATAGCAAGGGGAGCAACGCTACATGTGTCGGTCCGGTCAGTTTTTGTTCGCTGTATTCCGGCGGCTAGGTTGAGTAAGCTATCGCGATCAAATCGCGCCAGCAAACAGTTGGACTTTGCCGGGTTTGCCGCACTTGCGCGTTTCATCCATCGAGATTCTTATTTCAGATGTGATGCCGGTTCTGAAGCCCACTGCGGAGGCGCGTTTAGATGAAGCCGATGGTCGGATTGCTCGTACTCTTTGTGGCGGCGACGCTTGTTATCGTGTTTGCCGGTTCGTATGGCGAGGGCGTGGTGCGAATGGCCGGTTATGTGGCGACGCTTGCGCTGGGTGGCGTGGTCGCGTTGCTGGTGCAAAACTGGAAAAATCGCCGGCTTGGGGGGCGCCCACCACGTTAGATGGTTGGTCGTTTGACCGATTGAATCGCGCGCGCCTGCCAATACACGCGTAAGACGTACCGGGCGGATGTCGTTTTTCCCTGTCTGTCCGATGAATTGGCGTTTCGCCGCGCATCTCCTCCTCCCTCTTTATCCCCTTGATTTCATGCCCGCTTATGCGGGCGCTGCGCCTTGCGGCGGCTTTGAAGCGGTATGTGTTGCGACTTGGCCCGCATTTTGCAATAGAGAAGGCAGTCGCGAGCGTGAGCTCATCATTCAAGGAGGCTGCATGAACAAGGACCAGGTCAAAGGCACGGCCCAAAAGGTCAAGGGCAAGCTGAATGAAGCAGTCGGGAAGGCGACCGGCAACAGATCGCAGGAGATCAAGGGCGATTTGCAGCAGGTGGCCGGCGGGATCCGTCAGTCCTTCGGCAATGCGAAGGCGCGCATCAGAAAGACGGTTCTCTGATTCACTGCCTGAAGCTCGGGCGCCGCGATCGGAAACTGCTGTTCCGGCCGTTCGCGGCGCGCACCGACCGCGGCTTCACAATCACATCACATAACAAAGGAATCAACCATGCGTCGCCGACAATTCATCCTCTCGTCCAGCGTAGCGCTCGCTTCCACAGGCCTCGCGTTAGCTGGCTGTACGACGACTCCGCCGTCATCCGATACCGGGGCGTCCTCTGACGCGGGCAAGCGTCAGACCATCAATGCGGGTGTCGATTCCACGCTGGCCCGACTCTATGACACGGTGCACGGCTCGCACGAGCTCGTCGCCAAATCACAGGGCGTACTGGTATTCCCCTCGGTTATCGCGGCCGGCTTCTGGGTCGGCGGTCAGTATGGCCAGGGCGCTTTGCGCGTCGCCGGGCGACCCTCGGGTTACTACAGCATTGCCGCCGGTTCGTTCGGTCTGCAGATTGGTGCGCAGTCGAAGGCAATTGTGATGATGTTCATGACGCAAGACGCGCTGAACAAATTCCGCGAAAGCCAGGGCTGGGCTGCAGGCGCCGATGCAACGGTGGCCGTGTTGAAGGTGGGCGCCAATGGCGATGTCGATACGTCGACCGCGACGAGCCCGGTGCAGGCCTTTGTGTTGACGAACGAAGGGCTGATGGCGGGTGTGTCGCTGGAAGGCTCGAAGATTTCGCGGCTGGTGATCTGACCGTCTGACCTCGGGTTCGAGGGGAAGGTGGCAGCAAGAACGGCGGGACGATCATGATCGTCCCGCCGTTTTTTATACTGCGCCTGTTTGGCCGCTTGCGTGGCTCGTTACTTGACTGAACGCGCCGCTTCGATGATCGCCGCTGCCACATCGGCCGGCTTCGACAGCATCGCCACGTGGCTTGCATCCACCTTGACCACTGTCGCGCCGATCTGCTGCGCCATCGCTTCCTGCAGTTGCGGCGGGATCATGCGATCCTTGCCGGTCACGACGAACCACGACGGCTTGCTTTGCCATGCGGCTTGCGTCACCTTGTCATCCGTACAGCCCGAGAACCACGGACCTTGCGTCGCGGCGACGAGACGCGCCTGCGCCACCGGCAGATCCTGCGCGAAGTCATGGATGATCGCATCGGTCGAGAGCGTCAGGTAACCTGCCGAATCCTTTTGCAGTGCAGATGCCCAGACCGGCGCCGGCTTGTCCTTCAGGATGTCGTTGATGGATTGGTCTTTTTGCGGCGCGAAGGCTGCCACATAGACGAGCGCCTTGACCTTGTCGTCGTTACCGGCTTGCGTGATCACCGCGCCGGCCCACGAATGGCCGACCAGGATCACCGGGCCGTCCTGTTGTTCGATGACGCGGCGCGTGGCGGCCACGTCGCCGTCGAGCGAACTGAGCGGATTCTGCACGGCCACGACGTGCAGACCCTTTGCCTCGAGCAGCGGAATCACCTTGTCCCAGCTCGAGCCGTCGGCGAATGCGCCGTGCACCAGCACGACATTCTTGCCTTTGAGATCGTCGGAAGGGGCCGCGGCGCTGGCTGGCGTCAACGCGCTGATCGACAGGAGGCTGCCGAACATGACCGCGGCGGCAAGACACTTTTTGAGCAAGGTATTCATAATATGGGTCTTCGTAGAGTGGTAAGTGAGAGAGAGTGCGGGGTGAAGAATGCGCTGATCCGGCGCGTAGCTGTATCGGTCGAATGACCGAGGACGGCCCACGATGGCCGCCGCGCTGAAGGCTCCTTTGCGTTTTTGAACAGGTCGACACACACCTATGGCAGACGTTTCAACAATCCGCTCGCTCGACGCCGTCAAGGCGCTGGCGTTCATCGGCGATCTCAGCATGGGGCAGCCGACGGATCATTCGCTGCGCACCAGTTGGCTGGCCGCGCGCCTCGCGGCGCAAGCCGGCTACGACCTGGCGCAATGCTGCGTGGTGCAAGAGGTATCGCTATTGCGCTGGTCGGGTTGCACGGCCAATGCGGCGGGTTTCTCCGAGTGGCTCGGCGACGATATCGGCGGCCGCGAGGCGATGCTCGCCATGCGGCCGGGCTGGGCCGGCGAGGCTGAAGCACACGGGAGCTTCGAGTCGACCATCCAGCCGCTCGCGCAGATCCATTGCGAGGTGTCGGGGGAAATTGCCCGTATGCTCGGTCTCGATGACATGACCCAGGCGTCGCTGCGGCACATCTTCGAAGCATGGGACGGCGCGGGGTTGCCGGAACGGCTCGATCGTAAGCAGATACCGGAGGCAGTATTTCTGGTCGCGCTCGCGAGCGATCTGGAGATTCTCAGCCGCGTGTACGGACTGGACGGGGCGCAAAAGCTGATCGCGCAGAAGTCGGGGCATCAATACCCGGAGGAACTGGCGCGCATCGCCTGTGCGCACGGAGGCGGATGGCTCGCTGAACTCGACCAGCAAACCGCAGCGGGCCGCGACGAGCCGCTGGATGCGTTGCCGATGCAGCAGTCGACTGCGCCGGAGATCGTCGCTGACGTAATCGACTTGAAACTGCCGTGGATGGCCGGTTACTCGCGGCGCGTTGCCGAGGCCGCGGCGGGATGTTGTGCGCAGCTCAGCCTCGACGGCGAGGTCGGTCAACGCATCTACCTGGCCGGCCTGATTCACGGCATGGGGCGCATGGCGGTATCGAACGCGATCTGGAACACGCCTGGGCGGCTCTCGCCTGCTGCCTGGGAAAAGGTGCGCCTCGTGCCCTATTGGACCGCACGCGCCGGCAGGCAGATCGGCGCGCTTGCCCGGGAAACGGAGCTTGCCTCGCACGCCTACGAGCGGCTCGACGGTTCGGGATATTTCCGCAGTGCCGCCGGGGCGACGATCGGGCTGGAGGCCCGCGTGCTGGCCGCTGCGGCATGCTGGGTGGCGTTGCGCTCGCCGCGTCCATGGCGCGCTGCGTTATCCGTCGGCGATGCGGCTGCCTTGATCAACGAGGAGGTGAACCAGGGGCGCTTCGATGCCGATGCGGTCCACGCGCTTTTGTCATGCGAGCAGGACGGTCAGGAGCCGGGCACTGCCGCACGCGCCCGGCCGGCGCGGGTGTCGCCACTTTCCCCGCGTGAGTCCGAGGTACTGCGGCACATCAGTCTGGGCGAGAGCAACAAGGAAGTTGCCCGTGCCTTGCAGATGAGTCCAAGCACGGTGCGCACGCATGTGGAAAGCGTGTTCCGCAAGCTCGAATGCTCAACCCGGGCCGCCGCTACGTTGAAGGCGTCGACACTCGGGTTGATCTGAGCACTGAGCGTTGGGCACAGGGCGCTCACCGTGCCCGGATAAAAACCCTCTACTTCGTCCCTTCCGGGAAGTCCGCGCCCACGGTGGTCGCTTCCCACGCGTCGAAATCGCTGCGCAGGAAGTCGAGCTTCTTGCGGGCCAGTTCGAGCGCGGCCTTGCCGAGCAGCAGACGCAACGGTGGCGTGTCGGACAGCGCGGCGTCGATGATGGCCTGCGCGGCCCGTACCGGGTCGCCCGCCTGATTGCCGCTGCGGGCGGCGGTCTGCTTGCGGCGCTCGCCGGCGGTGGCCGCGTAATCCTCGATCTGCGTCGCCGATTGCTTGATCGACGGCCCCGCCCAGTTGGTGCGGAACGGGCCGGGCTCGACGATCAGCACGTCGATGCCGAGCGGCTTGACTTCGGTCGCCAGCGACTCGGAGATGCCTTCCACCGCATATTTGGTGCCGTGGTAATAGCCGGTCGCGGCAAAGCTGGTGAGGCCGCCAATCGACGACACGTTGACGATCAGACCGCTGCGCTGCTTGCGCATCACCGGCAACACGGCCTTGGTGGTGTCGATGAGGCCGAACACGTTCGCCTCGAACATCTCGCGTACGGCCGCGTCTTCGCCTTCCTCGATGGCGGCCAGGTAGCCGTAGCCGGCGTTATTGACGAGCACGTCGATACGGCCGAAATGCTCTTTGGCCTGGGCGACGGCATGATCGATCTGTGCGCGCTTGGTGACATCGAGCGGCAGCACGAGGGCGCGATCGCCGTGACCTTCGACAATGTCCGCGACTTTCGACGCGTCACGCGCCGTGACCACTGCGCGCCAGCCGCGCTCCAGCACGAGTTTCGCCAGTTCGCGGCCAAAGCCTGTGGAACAGCCAGTGATCAGCCAGACGGGGTTGTCTCGATTCATCATTTGGGAAGCTCCTGTTCGTTTTGCAGAGGCAAAAAGAGTGAAACTGCCGGGCGGCGTGGTGCGCCGCGGGCAGCATAAGGGTGATGGTTGCTATTAGCGTGCCTGACCGGTTCGGCTCATCTTCGCCGTGTACGGCGAACGGCCGGAAGCGGCGCCTGAGGACACAAGGCGCGTCGAGTCGCTGCAGGAGCGAGAAGGGGGCGTGCGCGGCTCGAATGTAGGTATGGACGGCAGGTTAGCCAATCCATTGTCGCTGATCTGGCGATTCCGTGTGAGGACGGTGCCAGCGAGGGGCAGTCAGGACAGCGCCAGCAGGATCGACGAAGATACGACGATGATGAAGAGGCAGGCTGCGGTCAGAAGGTCATATGGGTAGGCCATTGCGATATCCATATACGTCATGAGTTGATGGCGCGATCATAGGCCGAAGCACATGAAACGACTGTCAACGATTGCAAATTCGTGGCGTTGTGTGGCATTTGTAGGCTTTTGAAATCTCCCGTTCAGGTTGCCTGCGCTGCCTTGTTGTCTATAACCAGGAGAGTTTTCCGGATGAATACCGCTGTATCTGTCCAAAGCACGCAGGAGATCGATTTCTGGTTCGACTTCGCCAGCAACTACAGTTACCTCAGCGTGATGCGCATTGAATCGCAAGCGGCCATGCATCATGTGCGGGTTCGCTGGCAGCCGTTTCTGCTCGGCCCCGTATTGCAGGCCTTGGGCTACGAAACGTCGCCGTTCGTCGTGCAGAAGGAGAAAGGCGAGTACGTTTGGCAGGACATGGAGCGGCAGTGCAGAAAATACGCCGTCCCGTGGCGCAAACCGTCGGCCTTTCCACGCCGTGCGTTGCTGCCATTGCGTGTGGCGACGCTCGGGGCTCATGAGCCGTGGATCGGTGCGTTCTGCCGCGAAGTCATGCAGCTGAATTTCGCGCAAGACCGCGAGATAGATTCGCCGCAGGCGGTGGGCGAGGTGTTGGAGCGTCTGGATTTGCCGGCGCAAAAGATCATCGCCGACGCGCTTACCGATGCCAACAAGCTGAAATTACGCGAACAGACCGAACGGGCTCGAGCGCAGCGCATCTTCGGCGCGCCGACATTCTTCGTTGCTGCGGAGATGTTCTGGGGCAACGACCGGCTGGACGATGCACTGGCATTTGCCGCAGGCGCGCCTTAAGGCGTAAAAACGGCACGATCCGCTTCCCTCCTGACAGCACGTTGGCAGGAGCCCCTGCCTAGAATGAGCTTCAACATCACGTAGAAGCCTTTCCCATCAGCGGTTGCGGAGATTGAGCCATGAAAAAGACCTACCACGGCAGTTGCCACTGCGGCGCAGTGCGATTCGAGGCGGACATCGAGCTGAACACCGGTCAACTGAACAACGGCCGTCGTCGTTGCAATTGCTGGATCTGTGCGAGGCAGCGCGTCTCGGAGACGCTGGTCAAGCCGGAGGATTTTCGCCTGTTAGCGGGCGAAGCGGAACTCGGTGACTATCAGTTCGGCACGGGCGGCGGCCACCATCTGTTCTGCCGGACCTGTGGAGCGGCCACCTTCGGTCGCGGCGCGGTGGATGCGACGGGCAGCGAGTACGTGTCGATTGCCGCAGCCTGCCTCGACAACGCCAATCCAGCCCTCACGCCGAAGCGTGTTGCGAGCGCGTGCTACCGTTAATTGTCGCCGTGCTGGCAAAAACGTCGCCCTGGAACGTGCGACACCACAGCTTGAGCGATTTCAAGCGGTGTGCTTTCCGCGGGGACCACGCGGCGGCATGAATCGGGAGTGTGCTTCAGCGTCCATTCGACCAGACGGTAGGAGCGTCCCCATGGGTGCTGCAATGGGTCAGAGACCGTGCAGGATTGAATCTGGCGCACCCAGTCGTGGTCGCGCATGGCCCGCAGATGTTCGAATACCGTATCTTCAACCATGGTCTGTTCTTCCCTCGCAGGAGTGCGCAACATCTTGCGATGCGCCGACAGCATCCCTCAGATAAAAAAACGCCGCCGATGTTCAGGCGGCTCAACAGGGGATGTTGTGTGCCATAGTTGCAGGAGAAAATTAAGCCAGACTTAAGACCACGTCATAAAGCTCTGGTCCGGACAGAACTTAACGATTGACGTGTAACCGGCGTTAAGCGTTTGCAGAAACGCAACGGCGTATCGATGAGCTGCTCGCGGCCTGCTGGTTCTTCGAAGAATCGATCCCGGGGACTCCCTTGTTATGAATGAAGCGCGATTGCGGATGGCGCCGGAATACTGACGTGCGCAGCACGCGGTGTTTCGCGACCCTCAGAAGCATTTCGCGCCACGTATTGCCGATTGGTCGCAAATGGGTGGTGACCGGGATGTGCCTGCGCGAATATTCGTCTGTCGCAGGAAATTGATGTCCGGCTCCAGCCAGCAAGGGATTGCGAGGGATGACCACGAGGCGTTGAGAGGTTGCTTCGAAAAATCCTGGAATAAACCCTGAGACCCTGTGTTCGCCCTTATGTAGACGCAGTACGGAGCGCGCAGTACAGGGCCATAGGCCAAAGCCGGACTGTTTATCTCAACCCCGAAGGCGGTTTCAACCGCCAACAAAATTCAACGTTAATTAGGAATCTTAATCATGTACAAGATGCTCGCAGGTTTCGCTCTCGCCGCTGCCACGCTCGGCGCCCCGGTTCTCAGCTTCGCCCAGTCGGATGCACCCGTGACCCGTGCGGAAGTTCGTGCCGATCTCGTTCGTGTCGAGCAGGCCGGATATACCCCGGGTCAAAACGACATCAACTACCCGGCTGACATCCAGGCTGCTGAAGCAAAGATCGCTTCGCAGAACGATCAGCAACTGACCAACCAGGCAGTCGGCGGTGTTGCCCAGAACGGTAGCTCGGCATCGGGTGCGGCATCCCGTACGGCAATGGGCTCCTGCGTCGGCCCGGTCAGCTTCTGCAACGTGTACTTCGGTAGCTAAGTGATGCATCGAGGATCCTGCGCCATAGGTTGTCTTGCGCAGGATCGCCGGTTGTTCCAGTCGTAGAAGTAGGTGGCTTGATAGACGAGTACGGCGCACAGTCGCGAATGCCTACCGGTCAAGCCAGCTATTTTTAAAAAATTTCGGTTTCCTTATTAACGGAGTTTGATCGTGAAAGTTTTACCTATCGCAGCATCGATCCTTTCCTTGTCCGCATGCCTTTTTGCATCGACCGGTGCGATGGCGCAGGAGACACAACCTGCCACCGCCCGGATCAAGAACATTGTTCTGGTACACGGCGCTTGGGTGGATGGCTCGGGCTGGAAGCCTGTGTACGATATCCTCACCAAAGATGGCTACCACGTCACCATGGTGCAAGAACCGCTGACTTCGCTGGACGACGATGTCGCGGCCACGAAGCGCGTGATCGACCTGCAGGATGGCCCGACCATTCTCGTCGCACATAGCTACGGTGGCTCGATCATTACCGAAGCCGGTGTCGATCCGAAGGTGGCTGGACTCGTGTATGTGGCCGCGCATGCGCCGGCTGTCGGCGAAGACGAGTCGGACCTGGGCAAGCAATATCCGAGCTACACATCGAAGCAGGCGGGCGCCATCAAGAAGACCGACGACGGCTATACGTACCTGAATCCGGCGGACTTCCCCAAGGACTTCGCTGCGGATCTGCCGCTCAAGCAAGCGCAGTTCGAAGCGCAATCGCAGATCCTGACGGCAGCGAAGGTCTTCTCGGCGCCGATGACGGTCGCTGCCTGGACCACCAAGCCGAGCTGGGGCATCGTGGCCGCTGACGACAAGATCATCAATCCGGATCTCGAACGCTTCTACTACCAGCGCGCCCATAGCCACACCACGGTGCTGGCCGGCGCAAGTCATTCGGTCTACGAATCGCGTCCGAAGGAAGTGGCGGCTGTGATCGAAGACGCAGCGAAGCACGCCCAACAGTAATGCGCCCGAGGACCAGCAATCAAAGCAACGGCAGCGTAAGCCTGATGTGCTCCGCGAATACCGTGGTCAGAGGCGAGGGGCGCTCGCGCTCGAACCTGAGCGTAATGGCGATGGTGGGCAACGGTGGAAGCGCAGGATCGCCATCGAGTATGGCGAGATCCGGCGCGACGGCCGTCTGCGTAATGACGGCAAAGGCCTGCCCTGAGCGCACCAGTGCCGTGAGGCCGGCAAGACTGCTGCTCGCACAGGCGATGCGGTAAGCCCTGCCTGCGCGTTGCAGCGCTTCGCAGGCCGCTATGTGATCGAGCGTGTCTGGATCGGAAAGCGCCAGCGGCAAGGGCTCGAAGTGCGCGGGATCCAGTCCCGGATAGCCGACCCAGACCAGCGGTTCGCGGCGAATGATGCTGTCATTCGCCGCATCCTCCGGCAACGAAATCAGGGCGAGGTCCAACGCGTGCATCTCTAGTTGTTCGAGCAATCGTGGGGTGGGGGCGCACATGACCTCCACCTGGGCATGCGGATGCAGGGCTGAAAACTGCCGGAGCAGCGGCGGCAGGAACACCGCGGCGTAGTCGTCCGGGCAACCGAAGCGGATCGTGCCCGACAGCCCTTTACCAGAAAGATCAGCCATTGCCTCGTCGTGCAGACGCAGGATGCGTTGGGCGTGCACCAACAAACGTTCGCCGGGGTTCGTCAGCACGACCCCACGTCCCGTGCGCTGAAACAGCGGCTGATCGACGATTTCTTCAAGGCGCTTCATCTGCTGGCTCAGCGCAGACTGGGTCCGGCCGATCCGGATGGCCGCACGGCTAAACGCCCGCACTTCGGCGATGACGGCGAACGAGCGCAGCAGGTCGATTTCGAGTGAAAGGCTCAAGGTATTAGGCTCGCTTCTATCTTCCATAAGAACTATTCGATTCTATGAAACCAGAGAGCCATCTAGACTGCAAGCTATTCTCGCCAACAGCCCAGGAGAACCCAGGTGTCCCGGAACAACGACGAAGTTTTTTGGCGCAACGCCAGGCAGCACCTCATCCGCTATGGCGGCACCTTCGAGCCGATGATCATCGAGCGCGCCCAGGGCAGCTTTGTCTATGACGCAGACGACCGCGCGATCCTCGATTTCACCTCTGGACAGATGAGCGCGGTGCTCGGACACAGCCATCCGGAGATCGTGTCGGTCATCAACGAATACGCCGGCAAGCTCGACCATCTCTTCAGCGGGATGCTGTCGCGACCGGTGGTGGATCTGGCGACCCGCCTCGCCGACATCACGCCTGACGGACTCGACCGGGCGCTGCTGCTCAGCACCGGCGCGGAATCGAACGAGGCTGCCATTCGCATGGCGAAGCTCGTCACCGGTAAATATGAAATCGTCGGTTTCGCGCAGTCCTGGCACGGCATGACGGGGGCCGCAGCGTCCGCGACCTACAGCGCCGGCCGCAAGGGCGTCGGTCCGCCGGCGGTCGGCTCGTTCGCGATTCCGGCCCCGTTCCTGTACCGGCCGCGTTTCGAGCGCAACGGCGAATACGATTACCTCGCAGAGCTGGACTATGCGTTCGATCTCATCGACCGGCAGTCCAGTGGCAATCTCGCCGCCTTTATTGCAGAGCCGATTCTCAGCTCCGGCGGGATCATCGAACTGCCGCCAGGCTACATGGCCGCGCTGAAGCGCAAATGTGAGGAGCGCGGCATGTTACTGATCCTCGACGAAGCACAAACCGGCGTCGGGCGCACCGGTACGATGTTCGCCTTCCAGCGCGATGGCGTCACGCCCGACATTCTCACCCTGTCGAAGACATTGGGCGCCGGTCTGCCGCTCGCTGCCATTGTGACCTCCGCAGCGATCGAAGAGCGGGCCCATGAATTGGGTTACCTGTTTTACACGACTCACGTGTCCGACCCGCTTCCCGCCGCCGTTGGTCTGCGGGTGTTGGACGTGGTCGAGCGCGAGGGGCTGGTTGCGCGGGCCAACCTGATGGGCGAGCGTCTCAAACGCGGCCTTGCGGATCTGATGGAACGCTTCGAGTGCATCGGCGACATTCGCGGACGCGGGCTGCTTCTGGGTATGGAGATCGTCAAGGATCGCCGCACGAAAGAGCCGGCGGATGGACTCGGCGCAAAGATCACGCGCGAGTGCATGAATCTGGGCCTCAGCATGAACATCGTGCAACTGCCAGGTATGGGCGGCGTGTTCCGGATCGCCCCTCCGTTGACCGTCAGCGAGGATGAGATCGACCTCGGTCTCGAGCTGCTCGGGAAGGCGATTGAGCGTTCGCTGTAGTTACTCCAGCGGCGTCGTCGAGGAAGCGATGAGCGGTCTCCGGTGATCTGCATTGAGGGTCACGACCGCTGCCGCGCTGGCAGTTCGCAGCGGATGCGACGCCATCTTGCGGCAAAATGCGGCATAATGTGGCCCTCTCAGGTTCTGGCAATGGCCCTCGGAATAGCCAGAATCTTTTTAGCCGACCCTAACCGGTCGGCTTTTTTTCGACCAGGGTGTGCCGCATCGGGCGTTACGAACGTTCGCGGGCGCCAGTTCCTTGCCGGTCACCGGTCGGCTCGACCACAGGGGGCATGCCGCTCTGGGCCAGTTCAAGCCGATTCCCACCAAGCGATTTCGCCCTGTACAACGCCTGATCGGCGGTTGCCAGCAGGTCGACGAGCGTAGAGGCCTCGTCTTCAAACTGCGCGAGACCAATGCTGACCGTGGCCCCGATCCCGAGGCCGCTTACCCTCAGAGGCGCCGTTTCAGCAAAAAGTCTGGCAACCGTTTCGCCCACCTCTTTGGCGCGGAGGGTGTCATGACGAAGCAGCAGGGCAGCAAATTCTTCTCCGCCGATTCGGGCGAGAATCGCCTCGGGTCCCATGACGCTGCGGGCAATGTCCGCAAACGACTTCAGGACCTCGTCCCCCGTTTTGTGACCGTATTGATCATTGATCGCCTTGAAGCGATCGAGGTCGAAGGCAAGCAGTGAAATGGGCCGCCACGTTTCGCCTTCGCGGATGACCCGGCCGCCTTCTTCAAAGAACCATCTGCGATTGCCAAGACGGGTCAGATAATCGGTTTGGGATTCCTGCAAAAGCTGGCCGTGCGTTTCCTCGCGAATTAGTCTGAGCAAGGTCATCGGCAGAACTACCGAATATAAAACGCCCTCGTAGATTGTGATTTCGCCTGCAATAGCCACTATGTTTTGTCCATATACGGCCGCTAGCCACGGCAATACGAATGCTCTGCCGGCATAAAGGACAGCATGGATCGTGGTTACCATCGCGGCGATGTACCGCGATTGCAACGATTTCAACTCGTCGTTTCGCAGCAACTCGCGAGACGTCATGACGGAAACTATCGCGATTGGAAATGCACAGACATAGATCCACACGGCGTTCGGCCATCGCGCACCGGCGATGGCCCACGCTAATGCCTGCAGAACGAGGATAGCGATTGAAACCGCACGGTAATGTCGACCGCTCAAGGATGCGACACCGTGCAGAATCAAAAGATAGCCGCTAAGAATGACGAGATTGCTTAAGGCAGAACCGGATATGCCGGGCAGCGCGTGACGGATGATCACCGCCGCACATCCGATGGCAAGCGTGGCATATCCCGCTGCCAGCAGCCTCAATTCCTTGCTGCGCCTGGGATGAGTTCGATGCTCCCAGAGCGTCATCCCAGAGCTGGCGAGTAACGTTCCGATCGCAAGAAGGTAAAGGGTGAGAAGATCGACGTGCATCGCTGACGTTAGGGCGCTCCGCCGGTACATGGCGGCTGGAGTCGCATTTTACGCCGAAAAATTCGACGGCATCTTAACGGTCAAAGCGCTCACACATTACGGCAATCTCGAGGCTCTTCGCTGACCTGAAACGGCCATGGTCGACCCATCATGCATGACCACCGATCACGTCATGCAGTCTTGCAGATGGGTCAACCACGTTGCTTCGCGTCGTCTGCGAATGGCGTCAGTTGGAGGCTGGCGCCGGTGCTGAAGCAGCACCCATTGCAGCGGGTGCGTGCTTGTGCTGGGCCGGGTGACGCTTTCCATGGCTATGGTCATTTCTGAACAGCACATCCGCAGTTGCTTTCTGATCGTCCGACAGCGTAGCGTACAGGGCGCTGAACGCAGTTGACAACTTCTGCATATTCTCCGCATGCACCTGGGTTAATGACGCATACGACTTCATCGCCTCGTCCGCGTTCATTGACGGAAGCTTTTGGGCCCGCTCATGAAAAGCCTGATCGGCGCTTGCAGCGTTGTCACGCATGGTCTGCGCGAAAGCGTCCCATTGCTGCGATTGCTGGTCGGTGATCTTCAATTCAGCATGCAGTTCGTCGATCCGCTGCGCCACGACATCCTGGTGCTTCTGCGCATGAGCGGCAGCCCGCGCGCCTGGCGTCGTAGGGGCCGCACTGCTCGCAGGCGTCTGCGCCCACGCCGAAGCGCTCGTGAAGACAAACGTCAACAACGCAGGCATAAATACTTTACGAATGGAGGTTTTCATGTATGGATGCTCTTTTTGAATGATTGGTCTGGCGACGGCCGCAACCCATGCAATGTGGTGCGACGGGCTAACGGACCGCCGGATCGGATCAGGTTACGGGACGATCAATAACCAGGCGGATAGTTGTTCGGGTAGTAAGCGACGCCCGGCGGGGGCGGGGGTGGGGGAGACGAATACACCACCGCTGGCGGCGGTTGCAAAGCACTGGTGATCGCTGCGCCCGCGACCGCGCCCAATAACGCTCCGACGATCAGGCCGCCACCACCGCCACCGCCGCCACCGTGGTAACCACCGCGATAGCCGCCGCCGTGATAGCCGCCGCCTCCATGGTGGCCACCGCCTCCACGTGAGTAGTGTTGCGCCTGTGCCGGCAGCGTGGCTATCGCCATCAGAACCGCCACGACCGCTACTGCGGCGCGTCGGCGTGACGAAGTGTGAGACATCTGAATCATGAGTCGTGCTCCTTCCATTCAGTTTCACATGCGTAGGACCACCATTTCACCAGCCAGCGATCGAGCTAGTGTGACCCTTTGTGCGCCCGTCAGTTCCGCACATTGTGTGCAGATAATGCAACTGATTGAATGCAGGGAAGAATGGACTCGAAAATGCAGTGAAATAGCAGCTTATGTCTCCTTTCTCAATGGGTTTTCACGGGTTTTAATAAAACCAAATATTACGTTTAAAGATTTTCAGTTCGTGGTCGATATATCGACTGAAAGCGCCAGGCCTGCAGATGACCGCGATCATCCACCGAAAATAACAAAGCACCGCCTTATGACCACACTTTTGCCATTAAACGTTGGCGTTCCCCCAACGGTGACGCCATCATCGAGCACGACGAACAGTATCGCTTCGACAGCCCGCGTCGCATCGGACACTGCTGTCGGCGCGAGCGAATCGACCATTGTCACAATCCCCTCCGCGAGCCTCGAATCGCCGCTCCTGTACACGCCACAGGGGTCGCTGGTAGGCGGGGAGCCAACCGTTACCTGGGCTCAGAGCAACACCGATGCCGTTTCTCTGACGATGGCGGGCGATGCCACGTCGAATACGATGTCCGGTCAGTTCTACAATCTGGGAAGCGCGCTGCTCGATCGCTTCAAGACCACCGGCAGTAATTACTCGCAGTCGGTCACGATTGCCGGGGCGGATGGAGCGGGCGCAACCGCACTAGCGGAACAAGGTGCACAAGGCGACGTCAAGCTGACCGTCAAGACTGCGAGCGGCGTCACGGTCGATATTGAAATGGACAGCGACAACGGCACGCTTGCGGTCAGCATGAACAGCAGCGGGACCCTGAGCAGCACCGAGCGCAGCGCGCTGACAGGACTGGCCGACGGATTTCAGCAGGCAGTCGACGGCCTGAGCGGTGTTCCACCGCAGCTCAATCTGAGCGGGTTGACGCAGTACGACCCGTCGGTATTGTCGTCGGTGAACATGCAGTTCAATGTGACAGGCGATGGATCAAACAACGTATCGGCCAATATTGCGCTAAACAGTTCAACGCGCAGCGTGAAAGTCACGGACTCGACCGGTACGATCAACCTCAGCGTCGATACGAGTGATTCCGCAATCCTGGGCTCGGGCGCGCAACGTGACCAGGCCATCGCAAGCTATCTGACGCAGTTCGACAACGCCAACAGCGAAGGTCACGGTAACGCGGAGTTGATGTCGATGTTCAAAGACGCGTTCAGCCAGATGAACGGCGACTATGGCACGTCGTCGCAACAGCTTCCGGGTACGGATGGCGTATCGTGGCTCGCGCAGTCGGACCACGCCATGTTGACGGGGCTCGCCGATTTCACAGGCTCGATGACCGATAACCCGGTGTCGTCCAATCCGTGGCTGCCCGATCAAACGGATACGTTTTCCTATCAGGTCTCTCAAAGCACTCAAACCAGCGGCAATCAGCAGAGTGGCGCGATTTCGCAAACCCAGCACTCGGATCTGCAAGCGAGTTATCACGAGTCGCTATCCGGTGGCCCGGTGCAACTGGGCGCAACGCCGGCGACGCAGAGCTACAACTACATGCAGATCAGCGACGACGCAAGCAGCGCGGTCAACATCGCAACGCGACGCGGCCAGATAGTTCAGGCGACGCTGAACCATTCGTCCAGTCAATCCACGGAGAAGTCCGAATATGTGAGAGGCCTGTTGGTATCGGACGTCACCACGCCAACGAGCAAGTCCAACTCGAAAGATCTGCTAGCGTTGCTGAAGCCCTTCCTTGACGATAGCGACGCCGAACAGGACAGCGCTTCCTGGCAACAGGAGCTTTCAACCATACACGGGATGGTTTTGCTCAACGCCAATCCAGACTGAAAAGCCCGCGGCAGCGGGCATGAGGATTTTTGTCGCGAATCTCGCGACAAATGTGAGGCAATGGAAACGCGTCCGTCGAACAGCAGCGCTTCCGTTAGCAGCTTCAGACGGTCTGACCTGCGCCAAGATCGGCACCTGTCGTCGGATCCGAGGTCGCATCCGATGCCGTTCTCGCTGCCATCGCCTGCAGCACCTTGACATCGCCTTTCGATACATTGACCGTGGCCATTCCGTCGCCGCCATCTACTGCCGGCTCGGGAGATTCGACGAATTCCCAATCCGGGCCTTCGTTCCATGGACCGCGCGGTGCATCGTCGCCTCGCGACATGTTGTAGTACACGCTGGTGTATTGCGGCACGCCAGGCAGCTTGCCCTGAGGAAAGTTTGGCTGGATCGAGTGCAGCGCTTTCTCAAAGGATTTCTGATGGGCGATTTCGCGTGTCATCAGAAATCCAAGCGTTTCCTTGATGCCCGGATCGTCCGTGACGTTGATGAGACGTTCATAGACGATCTTCGCGCGAGCTTCGGCAGCAATGTTCGAACGCAGATCGGCCGTCGGCTCGCCGATCGTGTCGACATACGAAGCGCACCACGGCACACCGGCCGAGTTGGTCAGGGCCGGACCGCCGCCGTACAGCAACGCCGTCGTATGAGAGTCGTTTCCTCCACCTGTCATGGATCGATACAGCTCAGCCTCGGCCTCCACGGCTTCGGCCAGTTGGCCTTTCGCACTCTTGTTCAGCATCGCGACGATCGAGCCAACAATTTCCAGGTGGCTCAGTTCTTCGGTTGCGATATCGAACAGCAGATCCTTGCGGCCCGGATCATCTTCGCCGACCGCCTGAGTGAAGTACCGGCAGGCAGCACCGAGCTCTCCTTGAGGTCCGCCGAATTGCTCGAGCAGCAGATTCGCAAGACCGGGGTTCGGTGCGGCGACACGTACGGTGTACTGAAGACGTTTGTTGTGAATGAACATGAGACTTCTCCGGTGACAGGCCGAAACAACTCCATCCAGGTGCGGACGTAAAACGGTTACGTCGTCCCTGTGCAAAATCGCGTGCGACCTTGAATCAACCCGGACAGCGGTCCAACCGGAATGGTTGTCCGCACCCAACGACGGGCGCCCGGCTCTCAGAGCAGCGGACGCTCTGGCAGATGTACGGCGAGGATGCCGTGCATGGCAACGTGTTGCCGCTAGTGATACAGCATGCGCTGTGCCCATCCTGCGATTTCGTTCCGGCTAGCGGCAATGAATTGCGACGAGTCGGTCATTCGCCTATTAGGGGCTGCTCACCTGCGTGCGCCGTGTGTGTGTCGTGGCCCCATATGCAGGCCTTGACGCGGCGTACCATCCGCTCTATAA
>Ga0302313_10001535_pt1 | contig 17319 bp, 14 predicted proteins | sample III_Palsa_N2_2_FD_200454 | JGI IMG/M metagenome (GOLD analysis project Ga0302313, IMG submission 200454) | Peat permafrost microbial communities from Stordalen Mire near Abisko, Sweden - III_Palsa_N2_2 | ecosystem: Environmental > Terrestrial > Soil > Palsa > Peat permafrost | place: Sweden...
TGCCATCATTGATTAAAATGCCATCAATGATGGAGGAAAAATGGCGAGCATGACGATCCGTAACCTTGACGAGCAGTTGAAGGCGCGTCTGCGCGTCCAGGCGGCGCAGCATGGACGGTCAATGGAGGACGAGGCCCGGGATATTCTCCGCGCGGCGCTCTCGACCGAATCCATCGGCGGTCAGCGTAGCCTGGCTGAATCGATCCGGAGCCGGATCGAGCCGTTCGGTGGTGTCGACCTAGAATTGCCGCCACGCGACGCGATTCGGGAACGAGTGGACCTCGGCGCATGATCGTTCTTGACACGAACGTTCTGTCCGAGACGTTGAAGCCTGTGCCAGACGTCAGGGTGATGGCGTGGCTTGGCGCACAGCCGCGCGCGGCGCTTTTCACGACGACGGTAACCCGTGCCGAAATCCTCTACGGGCTGCATTTGCTGCCAGACGGTTCCCGCAAGGGTGCTCTGTCTACCGCGGTCGATGCGATTTTCATCGAGGATTTTGCGGGTCGGCTTCTCGCGTTCGACAGCGATGCGGCCGACGCATACGCAAGGATTGCGGGGGCGCGCAAAAGCGAGGGCAGACCGATCAGCCAGTTCGACGCCATGATCGCTGCCTGTACGCGCTCAAGAGGGGCGGCGCTGGCCACGCGCAACGTGAAGGATTTCACCGGATGCGAGATTGCAGTCATAGATCCGTGGGCGATGTCCTAAGTGGGGATTCGAATCGTCTTTCGGCGCGCTGAAATCGGGAATTGGGGCATCCCAAACAGCGGAAAAACGGGTCTTTTTTAGTATGGGTAGGAGTATGGGTAGTGAAACGGTGTTTTTTCAGAGCCTTTCTGGGAAAGGCTTTCCGGGCGGTTTGGCATCCCTCCGTCTCCGCCAGCAATGGCGGCGGAACCCCAAGAGATCGCGGTCTCTTGGGGTTTTGTTTTTTGTGCGGCTGCTTTTGATCGCTTTTGATTTGAATGAACGTGGTTCGGCGAATCAAGGTTTAGCGTGGCATGAAATACAGACGTTCGCTCGAGCGTGGAATATGGTTCGGACACCGAATCAATGGTGACTAGATCCGCAGCCGGAGGTTTGTTATTGAAGAGGCAGGGAATCGGCAAACTCCACCGCCTGCGTGCCTTGAGCAGCCCAACCTCCAAAATCCGTCTCGCAGGTGTTACTGGCAAGTCCGCTTTTCACCGAACCTTCGTCCCTTGTAACGAGACGTAACCCAGCGGGTCAGACTGCGATTTTATGCATCAGTTCTTACAAACTTGAAATACGGGGATTGTCACCTTGCGCTATATTTCCGTCCAACAACACACCACATGTAAAAGGTGATTCTATGAAGTCCGCTCGTCTTGTTCCGCTTCTGATCGGGGTCCTCGCGCTGGGTGCGTCAGGTGCAGCAATGGCCGGCGTGAGCGTTGGTGTCAACATCGGTATTCCGGCGCCGGTTTACATCGCTCCGGCACCGGTCTACGCACCGCCTCCGCCGCCCGTCTATCAGCCTGCGCCGGTGTACTACGGCGGCCCGGCCATCGTGATCGGCTGGCATGGCGACCGCTACTGGGACGGCCGTCGCTACTGGGCGCATGACGACTGGTATCGCCATCATCCGGGCGGCGGCTATGGCTACCACGACCATGGCGGTTATCACGATCACCGCTATTGATCCGTGTAGCGCAGAGTTCTAGCGCCGAAAGCAAAAAACCGCCCTCGAGGGCGGTTTTTTGTTGTTGCGCACCAACACTCGCGGGAGCAACGGGGGCGCGGGTGAGAAGCCCGCCCCACGGAAAGCCCGCCCCACGGAAAAGGCCGCCCCGTTACTCCGCAACCGCAGCCATGCCGCCAACTACCGCGTTAAAGCCGCTGTCGACGTGCAGAACTTCTGCCGTCACCCCAGCCGCCAGATCCGAGAGCAAAAACGCTGCCGAATTGCCGACCTGTTCGATCGTCACATTGCGCTTGAGCGGCGCATTGCCTTCGACGAAATCGAGAATCTTGCCGAAGCCCTTGATGCCGCTCGCCGCCAGCGTCTTGATCGGACCGGCGGAAATGCCATTGACGCGCACGCCTCGCGCGCCGAGCGAAACCGCCAGGTAACGCACGCTCGCTTCGAGTGAGGCCTTGGCGAGCCCCATCGTGTTGTAGTTCGGGATCGCGCGTTCGGCGCCCAGGTACGTCAAGGTCAGCAACGCGGCATCTTTCGACAGCATCGGCAGCGCCGCCTTGGCGAGCGCCGGGAAGCTGTAGGCGGAAATATCGTGCGCGATGCGGAAATTTTCGCGCGTCATGCCGTCGAGGAAGTCGCCGGCGATCGCTTCACGCGGCGCAAAGCCGATGGAGTGGACGAGGCCGTCGAGACTATCCCAGCGTTCCTTCAGCGACGGAAAGAGCGCTTCGATCTGCGCGTCGTCGCCCACGTCGCACGGGAACACCAGATCGCTGCCGAATTCCGTTGCGAACTCGGTGACACGGTCCTTGAAGCGGTCGCCGACATACGTGAACGCCAGTTCTGCGCCTTCGCGCTTGCACGCCTGCGCAATGCCGTATGCGATCGAACGGTTCGACAGCAGGCCGGTCAGCAAGATTCGTTTACCAGCGAGGAAGCCCATGAATTCTCCTAATGAAGTCAACGCGCCGCGAGCTCAGATGTGCGGGATCGCGCGGGATTATTAGGTAGAATTCTCTCACATTGCAACCGCCCACTGACCAATAAGGCCCCCATGACAACTGGCTCGCGACGGATTCGAGCGCCTCGTGCAGGCTGGCGCGTCTTGGTGGAAAGAATCTCGCGGGTCGGTTCGCAGGGTGTACGGGGAGCTCTCGCAGCGGCGCTGCTGGTGCTGGCGGGGGCTGGCGCGGCCTTGCTGGGGGCGCAATCGGCGTACGCGTCGTATGGGATTGCGCAGTACGGCGATCCGAAATATCAACCGGGTTTCAAACACTTCGACTACGTCAATCCGGATGCGCCGAAGGGCGGCACGCTGGTGTTGGGCAATCCGGACCGGCAAACCAGTTTCGACAAGTTCAACGCGTTCACGTTGCGCGGCAATGCGGCGCCGGGGACTGGATTTTTGTTCGAGAGTCTGCTCGCCGGCAGTTCGGATGAAGTGGCATCGGCATATGGACTGCTGGCCGATGACGTACAGATTGCCCCTGATCGCCGGTCGGCCACGTTTCACATCAATCCGCGCGCGCGTTTTTCGAATGGCGATCCGGTGACCGCCGCCGACGTCAAATACTCGCTCGACACGCTGAAAAGCCCGCAGGCTTCACCGGCATACGCCGCGTATTTCGCTGAGATCACTCGTGCAGTGGTGGTGGACCGATTGACGATCCGCTTCGAGTTCGATGAGCCGCATCGCGAACTCCCCTTGCTGGCGGGCGCCATTCCGATATTTTCTCCCAAGTGGGGAGAGAAGCCGGACGGCAGCCATATTCCGTTCGACCAACTGACATTTGAAAAGCCGATCGGCAGTGGTCCTTATCTGATTGAGCGATACGACAACGGCCGGACTATCACTTACCGGCGCGATCCGAATTACTGGGGCGCCGATTTGCCGGTGCGGGTGGGCACCTACAACTTCGACCGTATCGTGTACAAGCTATATTCGGATGACACGGCGCGCCGCGAAGCATTCAAGGCCGGAGAATATGACGCGTTTGTCGAATACATTGCGCGTAGCTGGGTGAGGCGCGATGTCGGCAAGAAATTCGATAGCGGCGAGTTGGTCAAGCGTGAATTCCCGCAGCACAACGGCACCGGCATGCAAGGCTTCATTATCAACACTCGGCGGCCGCTGTTCCAGGATGTGCGCGTGCGCAAGGCGCTCGATCTAGCGCTCGATTTCCAGTGGCTCAATCGCCAGCTTTTCTACAATCTCTATACGCGTATCGACAGTTACTTTGTCAACACCGACCTGCAGGCGACGGGGCTGCCGTCAGCAGGTGAACTCGCTCTGCTCAACCCGTGGCGAGCCCAGCTAGATCCGGCGGTGTTTGGGCCACCGCCGAAACAGCCTGACACGGATCCGCCCAGCTCGTTGCGCGCCAATCTGCTCGAGGCACGAGCGCTGCTCGAGCAGGCCGGCTGGACCTATCGCGATGGCGCATTGCGCAATGCCAAGGGGCAGCCGTTCCAGTTTGAGATCCTTGACGATTCTTCCTCGGCCACCTCGATGGAGCCGATCGTCGCGACATTGATTCGCAATCTGCAGAAACTGGGCATCACGGCGACGTTTCGCACCAGCGATTTCGCGGTCTACCAGAAGCGCCTCGATGCGTTCGACTTCGACGTAACGACTATCCGCATGGGGGACGTTCAGGTGCCGGGTACGGAAGAGGTCGACCGGTACGGCAGCAAGTCTGCCGATACCCCCGGTTCCGGGAACATGATGGGCGTCAAGTCGCCGGCCGTCGACGCCATCTTGCGCTCACTGGTGCAGGCGCAGACGCGCGATCAACTCGTCGATGCCACCCACGCGCTCGACCGCGTGCTGCTGCATGGCTACTATGTGATTCCACAGTGGTACAGCGCAGTTCACCGGGTCGCGTTCAGGCGCGATCTCGCCTGGCCGCAGACCTTACCGCTGTACTATTCGCCAGATGACTGGATCACCTCGACGTGGTGGTTCAAATCGCCGAAGTAACGCGGTCGCTCGGTTCTGATCCGTCATTTCAACGTCTCACGTTAGCGCACCGGAAACGCCGCCATGTGGAGCTACATCCTCAAACGCCTGCTGTTGATGATCCCGACCTTGCTCGGCGTATTGACGCTCACGTTCGCCGTGATCCAGTTCGTACCGGGCGGCCCGGTTGAGCAGATGGTGCACGAATTGCGCAGGGGCAACGAGAACGGCGCGCCGTTTGGGTTGCGCGCGCATAACGGCGTCGACGCGCAAGAGGTCGCACAGCTCAAGGCGCTCTACGGCTTCGACAAGCCACCGCTCGAACGCTATGGGCTGATGCTCAAACGCTTTGCGACCTTCGATCTCGGCCAGAGTTATTTCCGCCATCAAAGCGTGTGGTCGCTGGTGGTCTCGAAGCTGCCGGTGTCGATCAGCATCGGCGTATGGACCTTTTTGCTCACGTATCTGATCTCGGTGCCGCTCGGTATCGCCAAGGCAATCCGCAACGGCTCGCACTTCGATTTCGTCACGAGCCTGATCGTACTGATCGGTTACGCGATTCCGGGCTTTGTGCTCGGTGTGCTGCTGCTCGTGCTGTTCGGCGGCGGCTCGTTCCTGCAACTGTTTCCGCTGCGCGGCCTCACGTCCGACAACTGGGCGCAACTGAGCTTCGGCGCAAAGATACTGGATTACCTGTGGCATATCACGTTGCCGATCATAGCCTCGGTAGTAGGCAGTTTCGCCGTAATCACGATGCTGACCAAGAACGCTTTCCTGGACGAGATCCGCAAGCAGTACGTACTGACTGCGCGCGCCAAAGGTCTTTCGGAGCGGCAGGTGCTATGGAAGCACGTGTTTCGCAACGCCTCTTTGCCATTGATCGTCGGTTTTCCGGGCGCGTTTATCGGCGCGTTCTTCACGGGGAGTCTGTTGATCGAGACGCTATTCTCGCTCGACGGTCTCGGCCTGCTGTCATATCAATCGGTCGTGCAGCGCGACTATCCGGTGGTGCTCGGCACGCTGTATCTGTTCACGCTGATCGGTCTCGCCACCAAGCTGATCTCCGACCTCTGCTACGTCTGGGTCGATCCACGCATTCAATTCGAACAACTGGAGCGCTGACTTGAGTCGAGCCCGTACCCGAGCCGAGCTGGCGCCGCGCAACGAGCCTGTCCGCGCGTTTATCTCGCCGTCGCCCGCGCGCCGCGTCTGGCAGCGCTTTCGCAAGCAACGCCTTGGCTACTGGAGTCTGATCGTGTTCGTCGTCGCCTTTGCGACGAGTCTCGCGGCGCCGCTATGGTCGAACGACAAGCCGATCGTGGTCCGTTACGACGGGCATCTGTATTTCCCGTTGTTCAACACCTATTCGGAGATCACCTTCGGCGGCGATTTTCCGACGCCTGCTGATTACCTCGATCCCTACGTTCGCGACCGTTTCAGCAAACCGGGCAATTTCGCGGTCTATCCGCCGAATCCGTATTACTACGACACGCTCAACTACTTCTCGAAGGCGCCCAATCCCGCTCCGCCGTCGCGTGACAACTGGTTCGGCACCGACGACCGCGGACGCGATCTGCTTGCGCGCCTCGTCTACGGTTTTCGGGTGTCGGTGGAGTTTGCGCTGGTGCTCACGTTGATCGGCACCGTGTTCGGTATTTTCGCGGGCGCGGTGCAGGGCTTCTTCGGCGGCAAGACCGACATCATCGGGCAGCGGCTCATAGAAATCTGGAGTGCGCTGCCGGAGTTGTATCTGCTGATTATCTTCGCCTCGATCTTCGAACCCGGCTTCATCCTGCTGATCGTGTTGCTTTCGCTATTCGGGTGGATCGGTTTGTCCGACTATGTGCGAGCGGAATTCCTGCGCAATCGCACCCAGGACTATGTGCGGGCGGCGCGGGCCATGGGGCTGTCGAACTGGCAGATCATGTGGCGTCATGTGCTGCCCAACAGCCTGACACCTGTCATCACGTTTTTGCCGTTCCGCATGAGCGGTGCAATCCTTGCGCTCACCAGCCTCGATTTTCTCGGCCTCGGCGTACCGTCGCCGACTCCAAGCCTCGGCGAACTGCTCGCCCAGGGCAAGGACAATCTGGACGCATGGTGGATCTCGTTGTCAACCTTCGGCGTGCTGGTGGCGATGCTGTTGCTGCTGACGTTCATGGGCGACGCTTTGCGCAATGCGCTCGACACCCGCATCTCCGATGCCATGCGCGCCGGAGGTAACCAGTGAGCGAACAGACGATGCAAGGCACGACAGGGCCGCTGCTGGAGCTCGATCATCTGCGAGTGACGTTCGGCGATACCGTCGCGGTGAACGACGTCACGCTCGCAATCGAGCGCGGCGAGCGCGTGGCGCTGGTCGGCGAATCGGGATCGGGCAAGAGCGTCACGGCGCTGTCGATCCTGCGCTTGCTGAACGATGCCGAGGTGAGCGGTGCGATCCGCCTTAACGGCGAGGACCTGCTTGCGAAGAGCGAGCGCGAGATGCGCGGCCTGCGCGGCTCCGCTATCGCGATGATCTTCCAGGAGCCGATGTCGGCGCTCAACCCGCTCTATACGGTGGGCGAGCAGATCGCGGAGACGATCGTGATCCACGATGGCGTGCCGGCCAAGGAAGCGCGCAAGCGTGCCGTTGCGCTGCTTGCGCGTACGGGCGTCGCTGAGCCCGGCAAGCGGGTCAACAGTTATCCGCATCAACTCTCCGGCGGACAGCGGCAGCGCGCGATGATTGCGATGGCGCTCGCGTGCCGTCCGCGTCTCTTGCTCGCCGATGAGCCGACCACCGCGCTCGACGTGACGATCCGCGCGCAGATCGTCGAGCTGCTGCTCGAACTGCAACGCGACGAAGCGGAAAAGCGCGGCATGGCCGTGCTGCTGATCACTCACGATCTGAACCTCGTGCGTCATTTCGCACAGCGCGTGGCGGTAATGGAGCGCGGAGTGCTGGTCGAAAGCGGGACGGTCGAGCAGGTCTTCAATTCGCCGCAGCATCCGTACACGCAGCGTCTGCTGCAAAGCCGGCCTGAGCGGACTGTTGTACCGGTTTTGCCGATCTCGCCGGTGCTGCTTGAGGCGCGCGACGTCTCAGTCGAGTTCAAGACGAAGCTGCCCGGCTTGAGCGGCTGGTTCTGCTCGGGACGTTTTCGCGCGGTTGCCGATGCGACGGTGTCGGTGCGGCAAGGCGAGACGCTCGGGATTGTCGGTGAATCGGGCTCGGGTAAATCGACGCTGGCGATGGCGCTGCTCGGCCTGCAGCGCACCGCGCACGGCGCGATCGAGTTTCAAGGCAGGGCGCTCGCGAGTTACCGCGGACATGAACAAACGGTCCTGCGCTCGAACATGCAGGTGGTTTTTCAGGACCCGTTCAGTTCGCTTTCGCCGCGGCAGACGATCGAACGGATCGTCGGCGAGGGGCTCGCGCTGCATCGTCCGCAAATGGACGCCACGGCGCGGCGCGAGAAGGTTATTTCGGTGCTGCGCGAGGTCGGACTCGACCGCACGGTGCTGTACCGTTACCCGCACGAATTCTCCGGCGGCCAGCGGCAGCGCATTGCGATTGCCCGGGCGCTGGTGCTCGAGCCGCGCATCCTGATCCTTGATGAGCCTACCAGTGCGCTCGACGTCTCCATCCAGCAGCAGGTACTCAAGCTTCTGGCCGGGTTGCAACGTAAGTACAACCTCGGCTTCGTGTTCATCAGCCACGACCTGGCCGTGATCGGCGCGATGGCGCATCGCGTTGCGGTCATGCAGAACGGTATGATCGTGGAATCGGGGGAGGTTGAGCAGATTTTTGCGACACCTGCCCATCCTTACACTCGGAAGCTTCTGCAAGCGGCGCTCGTGGACTGAAATTCACCAATTGGGTGCGTGTCTCGATTGTATTTTTCTATTTGTTTTGACACACGAATACTTACTGGCTAGTATCGACCAAACTTTTTTCCGTATGCTACTGATTCTCCACTGATTTTTAGGCAATAACTACCGACCAATGCAGCACCGAAACTTAACCCAGGCTTGTACGCGCGTCGTCGCCGGGATGTTCATTGGCGTACTGATAGCAGCAGCTCCCGGCGCTTTCGCCGACGAAGTAAGCAGTTTCAATCAGAATGCCTCACTTTCGACCCAGGATGGGTCGACTCCGCTGTCCGCTCCCACTTCGCAAGTTTCCAGCGCAAGCGCCGATACCGGCAGCAGCGCACGCTCGTTTTTGTCCGGCATGGCCGGCAAAGCAGGTGACGTGGTGGTCGGCGCGCTCAATATGATTGGCGTGCGTTACCGCTGGGGCGGCAATACGCCGGACTCAGGCCTCGATTGCAGCGGTTTCGTGCGTTACGTGTTCCAGGACACGCTGGGCATGGCTCTGCCGCGCCGCGCTGAAGAAATGAGCCGGGTTGGCGAAAAGGTCAGCATGAGCAACCTGAAGCCGGGCGATCTGGTGTTTTTCAATACGATGCGCCGTACCTTCTCGCACGTTGGCATCTATATCGGCGACAACAAGTTTGTGCATTCGCCGTCTACCGGCAGCACGATCCGCGTCGACGATCTGGATGATGGCTACTGGGAAAAGCGCTTCACGGGTGCACGCCGGGTCGAAACGTCGTATCAGGGCTCGCAGGATCTGAAGCAGCGTGTCAATGCTGCGATCGGCGGCGGGAACAACTAGCGCCTCGCACCAAAAAGATCTGCGGTTAAGAAAGCCTGCTTCGCAAGAAGCAGGCTTTTTTTATTCCGTTGACCCGAAAGGGCGAAAAGGGTGCAAAGGGATGGGAAGGGCACCTTCGGCGAGTGCCCGGGTAGAACCCGGTTACACCGCGACTCGGCTTGCCGCCAGCTTGCGTTGCAACTCCGGCATGATCTTAGCCGCGGCTTCCTCTCCGGCGAGTATTGCGGCGTTGCGCTGCGAGAAATCGCTCCCACTCATGGCCGCAAGATTCGGACGGATTACGACATCCGCGTACTTGTCGAGCTCGTAGGCCTTGATGGTCTGGCCCATGATCGTGAAGGTCTGCAGCAGCACGTCGAACGAGCTGGTCGTGAGGCCCGCTTCAGGGCGCTGCGAGATGTCCACGGCAATCACGAAGTCCGCGCCCATCTTGCGGGCGAATGACGCGGGCACCGGGCTCACCAGGCCACCGTCGACGTATTCGTGGCCGCCAATCGTCACTGGCTCGAAAATCGACGGCACGCTGCACGAGGCACGCACGGCGATGCCCGTGTTGCCGCGCTGGAACAGGATCGGCTGGCCGCTGTTCAGATCGGTGGCGACCACGCCGAGCGGTTTGGCCATCTTTTCGATCGGACGGTTGTTCAGCGTCGTATTCAGGTAATTCTGCAACGCCACGCCCTGCAGGAAGCCGCGCGTGCGAAACGGCATGGCCCAGTCGCTGATCGATGCTTCATCCATGGTCAGCGCGAGCTTGTTGAGTGCAAAGCCATTCATGCCGGAGGCATAGAGCGCGCCCACCACCGAGCCGGCGCTGGTGCCCGCCACCAGGTCCACCTGAATGTTGCGCGCCTCGAGCGCCTTGATCACGCCGATATGCGCGAACCCGCGCGCCGCGCCGCCACCAAGGGCAATGCCGACGCGAATGGGCCGCTGCGGTTTGGCGAGCGGTGCGACGACGGGCGGCGTGGCAGGCGGATTGGTCGATGCGGTATTGACCGGCGGCTGCGAGGGGGTCTCCGGCCGGCTGCCGGTCGTCGTACAGGCGGTCAGGACAGCGGATGCCGCGGCAATCGAGAAACTGCGGCGGGTGAGGCGTGGGGCGGATTGTGTCAACGATTTCTCCAGCAACGGCGCCGGTCCCGCAGAGGGTTCCAAAGCGGCCGCGTTTCAAGCGAACAGGATCGCCCGTGGCGTTCTTCTTACGGCACCGCGATCGCGGTGAATCACGACGCGCGCACATCATAAATCAAAGCCCGATGGCGGCGCGTTGCGCGTGAAAAAACGTTACAGATGCGTCGTCCGGACTCGCGCCAACGTCTGCCACGACGCTGCTCGTCGCGCGCACCCGGCCTGGGAACAGGCCATCGGAAGGTATAATTCGGCTCTTGCATTTTTCATCCGCCTCCGTGCCCGGCGACCGTTGCCGCACGGACGCGTTCCGCTGCCGCGCCTGCTGGTATTTCACTGCCGCGCGCCGGCGCCTGCCTTCCGAGTAACCGCTTATGACCACCTCCGTTCGCACCCGTTTCGCACCGAGCCCCACTGGCTATATCCATCTCGGCAACATCCGTTCTGCGCTGTATCCGTGGGCGTTCGCGCGCAAGACGAAGGGCGCTTTCGTGTTGCGGGTCGAGGACACCGATGTGGAGCGCTCCACGGAAGCCTCTGTCGACGCCATCCTCGAAGGCATGGAGTGGCTCGGCCTCGATTACGACGAAGGCCCGTTCTACCAGATGCAGCGTATGGACCGCTATCGCGAAGTGGTCAAGCAGATGGTCGAGCAGGGGCTGGCGTACCCGTGCTACATGTCGACCGAAGAACTCGACGCGTTGCGCGAGCGTCAGCGTGCCGCTGGCGAAAAGCCGCGCTACGACGGCACGTGGCGCCCGGAACCGGGCAAGGTGCTGCCGACTCCGCCGGCAGGCGTACAGCCCGTGATGCGCTTTCGCAACCCGCTCACGGGCGTGGTGGTGTGGGACGATGCGGTGAAAGGCCCTATCGAGATCTCGAACGAAGAACTCGACGATCTCGTGATCGCGCGTCCGGACGGCACGCCGACCTACAACTTCTGCGTGGTGGTGGACGACCTCGACATGCATATCACGCACGTGATTCGTGGCGATGATCACGTCAACAACACGCCGCGCCAGATCAACATCCTGCGCGCGCTGGGCGGCGAGCCGCCGGTCTACGCGCACTTGCCGACCGTGCTCAACGAGCAGGGCGAAAAGATGAGCAAGCGTCATGGCGCGATGAGCGTGATGGGCTATCGCGATGCCGGCTTTCTGCCGGAGGCTGTGCTGAATTACCTCGCGCGACTGGGCTGGTCGCACGGCGATGCGGAGATTTTCACGCGCGAACAGTTTGTCGAATGGTTCGATCTCGAACACCTCGGCAAGTCGCCGGCTCAGTACGATCACGACAAGCTCAAGTGGCTCAACGCGCACTACATCAAGGAAGCGGATAACGCACGTCTGGCTGAACTGGCGCGGCCGTTCTTCGCAGAGTTGGGCATCGACGAAGCGACGATCGCTCAGGGCGCAGACCTCGTCGCCGTAGTGGGCCTGCTGAAGGACCGCGCTACGACGGTCAAGGAGATCGCGGAGAACGCCGCGATGTTCTATCGCACGCCTGCGCCTGAAGCGGAAGCGCTCGCGCAGCATGTGACCGATGCGGTGCGCCCGGCCATCGCCGATCTCGCGGTTGCGCTGAAGAGCGCGGAGTGGACCAAGGAAAGCATCTCGGCCGCGTTCAAGGCCACGCTCGGTGCACACAAGCTGAAGATGCCGCAGCTCGCCATGCCGGTGCGTCTGCTGGTGGCGGGCACGACCCACACACCGTCGATCGATATGGTGTTGATGCTGTTCGGCCGTGACGTGGTGGTGAGCCGCCTCGAAAAATCGCCCACCTGAACGGTGTGAGAGGGATTGCATGCGTCTCGTGAAAAAAGTCGCATGGAATCACTCAGAGGGTATTTACAAAGCGAGGTTTGCTCTCTAAAATCTCGTTTCTGTTCTGCAAGGGGGGTATAGCTCAGCTGGGAGAGCGCTTGCATGGCATGCAAGAGGTCAGCGGTTCGATCCCGCTTACCTCCACCATCAGAGCAGATTGAAGTCTTTTCCGGTGTCCGGATGTTGTGGCAAAAAAGACTTCACAAGTAGTAACAATGTAGTTAGAATATTGGTCTTCGCTGCTAACGAGTTGAATTTAACGTCAATTAGCAGCAAGATAAAGACAGATCTGAAAAGATTATGTCCCCTTCGTCTAGAGGCCTAGGACATCACCCTTTCACGGTGAGTACAGGGGTTCGAATCCCCTAGGGGACGCCAAACATCAGCGTCGCTTTAATGTTCGAATGAAGCAGGTTTGAAAGAACGTAAAGCGGTGCAGCTTGCAGAGAAATAACCGACGCTCGCAAGCTTGGGTGTAAAGACTGGAGTGGTAGTTCAGTCGGTTAGAATACCGGCCTGTCACGCCGGGGGTCGCGGGTTCGAGTCCCGTCCACTCCGCCAGACAAAGCCCGTTCATGTGAACTTGAACGGGCTTTTTCATTAAAGGTGTAAGCGTACGTTGTCCCCTTCGTCTAGAGGCCTAGGACATCACCCTTTCACGGTGAGTACAGGGGTTCGAATCCCCTAGGGGACGCCAAAGACGGCGTACAAAAATCTGGAGCGGTAGTTCAGTTGGTTAGAATACCGGCCTGTCACGCCGGGGGTCGCGGGTTCGAGTCCCGTCCGCTCCGCCAGATTACTCGAAACGTTCCGTACGGAACTGTCCAAATAGATAGCGCAGGGCCTTGTGAATATGGGTTCTGCGCTCATCGTCCGAAGTAACTTTCCAGTTCGTAGTGTGGCTTGTCTGGCTGAGTCTCAACGTTGTTGATTGACTTGATGCCCGCTACAAAGCGTTTCCGTGAATTGCGAAGGAATCCTATCTGAATCCATTCAGCCGGAAAAACGCTCTGGTCGGGATTGCCTCTGCTTTAGTGCTGCATATGGCCACGAACAGGTAGGAAACTAGACTTCGCTTTCCTTCAGCACATCGGTCGCCGCTTCGCAGGCACCGCGCAACTGTTCACGCATCAGGTCCTGAACGATCGGGTCGCCGGAGACGATCGCATTCTTGATCTTCACTGCCAGCTCGCATGACACACGCATTCGCCCACCACGCGACATCGCGATGCGTCGCAAGCGCCGCACGGGCCCGATCAGGCTGGCGTGCGTCGCCTGTAGTGTACGGTTGTCGGCTAGTGTCATCACGATCGCATAGAAACGGTCGAGGCCATCGACATAACTTGCGGGATCGTTTGCCGCCAGGCTCGCCTGCATCGCGTCGGTCACGTCCTCGAGTTGTGCGCGACCGAGCGCCGTGATCCGTTCTGCCGCAAGCTGCACCGCGAGGCATTCCAGCGCCATGCGCACCCGGTAAATCTCCGTCACGTCACGCAGCGTCACCGACCGCACAAACGCACCAACCCGCGCCACGACTGTAACCAGTCCTTCACGCTCGAGCTGCGCAAACGCCTCGCGCATAGGCGTGCGGCTTACGTTCAACTGCTTGGCGACCTGCACTTCGGAGAGCCTGCTGCCGGGCTCGAGCACGCCTTCAACGATCGCCTCGCGCAGCGCCGGCACGACGACACCGTCGCTCAATGAATCGCTAGGCGCATCTACGGTGCGCATGCGCGAGTGATATTTGCGGCCGATCGCATCGAGCGCATGCTCCGGCGTCCCTTCCGCTGATTCCCGCAATTTAGTTTTCGTCGACGAAGTCATTGACATCCCGGCCTAGGCTGAATACGCTGTATACAGATTATACAGCAAGCTAGTCGCAAGGAGACTATTTTGGATAACGCATCTCTGCCGCAGCCGGTCCTGATCGATCGGACGGATTCGGTTCTCACGTTTACGCTCAACAATCCGGAAGCGGGCAACGAAGTCACGGCGCCGATGTTCGACGCGATGATCGCCGCGTTGCGCGCAGAAGCCGTCATGCCGGCCGCCCGGGTGTTGCGCATTCGTGCGCGTGGCAACGTCTTTTGTACCGGCCGCGAGCGGGCCGGACGTGACGCGGTGTCGATCCATCAGGAAGTCTCGCGACTGATCGAGTTGAAGCGTCTGCTGCGGGCTTCGTCGCTGATCACCATTGCCGAAGTGCAGGGCAACGCCTTCGGGTTCGGCTTCGGCCTCGCCATCCTGTGCGATTTCACGCTGGTGTCGAACAGCGCGAGCCTTGCGTTTCCTGAGATGAGGAAGGGCCTGCCGCCCGCGGCCATCATGGCTTATCTCGGCAGCTACTCGCTGCCCAAGCACGTGTTTCCGATGGTCCTGTTCGGCGATGAAATCACGCCCGAAGCTGCGCTTGCCGCAGGCCTCGTCACCCGTGTGGTCCCTGGAGAATTACTGCAGGCCGAAGCCGAAGCGCTCACCGAGCGTGTCCTCGCACTCGACGACACGGGCGCGCGTCAGTGCAAGGCGTTCTTCCAGTCCGCACAGGAAAGTCCGATCGAACATAACTTCCGCTGCGCCACCGAAACGCTGACGGTCGCAGCGCTGCGTCTGCAGGGCAAGTGAGCTGTTGCGCCAACCCATTCGACAGGCCATGCAGGTCTGCAGGAGACGGATATGAGTGTGAACGCAGGGGCGCGGCTCGACCGCTTGCCGATGTCGGGTTTTCATCGCCGCATCATGTGGCTGATCGGCATTGGCATGTTTTTCGACGGCTTCGATATCTATGTGGCGTCGACGGTGCTCGGCGCCACGCTGAAAAGCGGCTTTTCGACGCTCGGACAGAACGCGCTGTTCGTGTCGCTAACCTTCCTTGGCATGATGCTCGGCTCATTGGCAACCGGCTTTCTGGGCGACCGGTACGGCCGGCGCTTTACCTACCAGTCCAACCTCATGGTGTTCGGCCTGGCATCGCTCGGCGCCGCGCTCGCTCCGAACATGACGGTGTTGATCGCCTGCCGCTTCGTGATGGGACTCGGTCTCGGCGCGGAGAACGTGGTTGGCTATTCGACGCTTACGGAGTTCGCTCCGCCTGCCTCGCGGGGCAAGCTACAGGGTCTGATGGCCGTCTTCGTGGTATCCGGACTGCCGGTCGCGGGGCTGATCGGGCTCCTGCTGATTCCCATGCTCGGTTGGCGCGGCATGTTCGTGCTCGGCGGGATTGGCGCGATCGGCGTTTGGTACGCGCGCAAGTCCTTACCGGAGTCGCCGCGTTGGCTCGAGTCGGCCGGACATGATAAGGAAGCCGAAGCGATTCTGTCGGCGATCGAAGCCGAGGTGAAGGCGGAGCACGGCGGCATGCCATTGCCTGCGCCGTCGGCCAAGCCCCTCATCGCGCCCTCGCGCGAGCTCGGCTCGCTGTTCACCGGCGTCATGCTGCCGCGGATGATCGTCGGCTGCGTGACGCTGATTGTGATCAATACGTTGCTGTACGGCTTCGTGACGTGGCTGCCGACCTTCTTCGTGCACCAGGGCTTCAGTATTGCGAAGTCGTTCGGGTTCGCGCTCGTGATGTCGCTCGGTGCACCGCTCGGCTCGGGTTTCGGCGCGTTAACCGCCGACCGCCTCGGGCGCAAGACGACCATTATCGGCGCGTCGCTATTGGCCATCGTGTTCGGCTCGATCTATCCGTTCGTGAGCAACGAAGTGCTGCTGCCTATCGTCGGATTGCTGCTCGTCATTCCCATCTATGTGCTGGTCGCGCTGCTGTTTGCCATCTACGTGCCGGAACTCTTTCCGACCGAAGTCCGGCTGCGCGCGTCCGGCATTTGCAACACCCTTGGCCGCGGGGCGACGATCATCACGCCATTCATCGTGGTCGCCCTGTTCGCGCACTACGGTGTGATCGGCGTACTAGGTTTGATGATCGGCTTGCTGGCCATTCAGATCGTAGTGGTGGGCGCGCTTGGGGTCGAGTCGACCGGCCAGCGCCTCGAAGATATTCAGCCGAATGGCGCGACTGGGCGCCACGAGGTCGGTGCGGATGCGCGGGTGTCCCCGCTCAAGTAAATACGGAGAATCTGGAATGGATGCAGTGAACAAGCAATACCTGAACGCGCAACTGTTCATCGACGGCAAGTTCGTCGATGCGGCTTCGGGCAAGACCATGGATATCATCAACCCGGCGAACGGCGCGGTGATCGGCCAACTCGCAGCGGCATCGGCAGAAGACGTGGATCGCGCGGTGCAGGGCGCACACACGGCCTTCGAAAGTGGCGTATGGCGCGATATTTCGATCCAACAACGTGCCCGCGTGCTGAACCGCTTTGCAGATCTGTTCGAAGCGGATCTGGGGAATTTCTACCAGCTCGAAACGCTCAACAACGGGCGTCCGCTCGTGGAAACGCGTGCGCAGATTTCGCGCTTGCCGCAGTTCTACCGCTATTTCGCGGCACTTGCATTGACGCGTCGCAGCGATGTGATCCCTATCGAAGGCCCGTATCTCTGCTATACCCAGCGCGTGCCGCTCGGCGTGTGTGCGTTGATGACGTCGTTCAACCATCCGTTGATGATTCTGTCGAAGAGTCTCGCCCCGGCGCTTGCGACCGGCAATAGCGTGGTCATCAAGGCCTCGGAGCAGACGCCGCTCACGACCGTGCGGCTCGTCGAACTGTTGCAGCAGGCCGGCGTTCCGGACGGCGTGGTGAATGTGGTAAACGGCGAGGGCAAGGAAGCGGGTGCGGCGCTCGCACGCCATCCGCTGATTGCCAAGGTAGTGTTCACCGGCGGCACGGAAGTGGGGCGCTCTATCGGTGAAGCAGCGGCGCAGACTTTCGCATTGACGACGCTCGAACTGGGCGGCAAGGGCGCGGTCATGCTCTTTGACGACATGGACCTCGATCGTGCGGTGAATGGCGCGGCTTTCGCCGCGTTTATCGGTGCGGGACAGACTTGTGTATGCGGCGCGCGCATTCTGGTGCAGGAAACGATCTATGCAGCGTTCCTCGAGAAATTCAAGGCGAAGGTCGCGTCGATTCGCGTTGGTGATCCGGCCGACATCAACACACAACTCGGTCCGGTT
>Ga0302313_10001537_pt1 | contig 17307 bp, 23 predicted proteins | sample III_Palsa_N2_2_FD_200454 | JGI IMG/M metagenome (GOLD analysis project Ga0302313, IMG submission 200454) | Peat permafrost microbial communities from Stordalen Mire near Abisko, Sweden - III_Palsa_N2_2 | ecosystem: Environmental > Terrestrial > Soil > Palsa > Peat permafrost | place: Sweden...
CGTTCAAATTCCACTATCCCAGCAACACGCCGCTTGCGGCAGATTTCGGCATCGGCGGGGGACAGGCATGATCAGTGCGATCGGACGTTCGGTGCTCGGTGGTCTCGAGACCACGGGCTACGCCACGCGGCTCTTTTTCCGTCTGGTGCTCGAATTCTTCCCGTTGTTGCGCCGTCCGCGTCTTGTCACGAAGCAGATCCACTTCGTGGGCAATTATTCGCTCGTGATCATCGCGGTGTCGGGCCTGTTCGTCGGCTTCGTGCTGGGCTTGCAGGGCTACAACACGCTGAACCGCTATGGCTCCGAGCAGGCGCTCGGGCTGCTGGTGGCGCTGTCGCTCGTGCGCGAGCTCGGGCCGGTGGTCACGGCGCTGCTGTTCGCCGGGCGTGCCGGCACGTCGCTCACGGCCGAAATCGGTCTGATGAAAGCCGGCGAGCAATTGACGGCGATGGAAATGATGGCGGTCGACCCGATCAAGGTCGTGGTCGCACCGCGCTTGTGGGCAGGCATTATCTCTATGCCGATTCTTGCGGCCATCTTCAGCGCGGTCGGGATCGGCGGCGGCTATGTGGTGGGCGTGCTGATGATCGGGGTTGATGCCGGCTCGTTCTGGTCGCAGATGCAGGGCGGCGTCGACGTGTGGGCTGACGTCGGCAACGGGGTGATCAAGAGTATTGTGTTCGGCTTTGCGGTGACGTTCATCGCGCTCTTCCAGGGTTACGAAGCCAAACCGACCCCGGAAGGCGTTTCACGTGCCACGACCAAGACGGTCGTGTACGGCTCGCTTGCTGTGCTTGGCCTCGATTTCCTGCTGACTGCATTGATGTTCAGCTAAAACGCGCGACGCGCTTTCCGCCGCGGGCATCGGCTTGCCCGCGCTGCGGGGTCGGCGTGGCCGGCGCGATGGATTCTCTTTGGGATGACGATGAAAAAGACTGCTCTCGACTTCTGGGTCGGCCTGTTTGTGGTGCTGGGTTTCGTAGCGCTGCTGTTCCTGGCGTTGAAGGCCGGCAACATGAGCTCGTTGTCGTTTCAGGCAACCTACCCGGTCAAGCTCAAGTTCGACAATATCGGCGGCCTGAAGGCGCGCGCGCCGGTGAAGAGCGCGGGCGTGACGGTTGGCCGGGTCGACTCGATCGGCTTCGACACGAATTCGTATCAAGCCCTGGTCACAATCGATATCGACAAGCAATACGATTTTCCGAAGGACACCTCCGCCAAGATCCTGACTTCTGGCCTGCTCGGTGAGCAGTACATCGGTCTCGAACCGGGCGGCGATAGCGAGATGCTGAAAGCAGGCGACACGATCTCGATGACGCAATCGGCCATCGTGCTCGAAAACCTGATTGGACAATTCCTCTACAGCAAGGCGGCAGACTCAGGCGCCGCCAAGCCGGGCGCACCCACTGCAGCCCCCGCACCGGCGGCACCGGCGCCGGCCGTGCCCGCTTCGGGCGCGTCGGGTCAATAAGGAGAACAAGAATGCAGACCATGCGCGTCCGTATTACGACCCTGGCCTTCGGCGCGGCGCTGCTCGCTGGCTGTGCGACTGTCCAGACCCCGACCAAGGGCGACCCGCTCGAGGGAGCGAACCGCACCATCTTCAAGTTCAACGACACGATCGACCAGTACGCGCTGAAGCCGGTTGCCAAGGGCTATGTGTACATCACGCCGCAGCCGGTGCGCGACAGCGTGACGAACTTCTTTTCGAACATCGGCGACGTCTACATTGCGGCCAACAATCTGCTGCAGCTGAAGATTACCGATGGCGTCGAAGACATCATGCGGATCGTCATCAACACCACCTTCGGTGTCGGCGGCCTGTTCGATGTGGCGACTCTCGCGAAGCTGCCCAAGCACGAGAACGACTTCGGCCTCACGCTCGGGCACTATGGCGTGCCGCCGGGCCCGTACCTGGTGCTGCCGCTGTTCGGGCCGAGCACGGTGCGCGATGGGTTTGGCTCAATAGCCGAATACTTCGTCAACCCGTTGACCTACATTCACCCGGATGGCCTGAGCTGGGCGCTGTACGGGATCAACATCGTCAACACGCGAGCGAACCTGCTGAACGCGAGCGATGTGCTGGAAGGCGCGGCGCTCGACAAGTATTCGTTCGTGCGTAATGCATACCTGCAGCGACGTAGTTACCTGCTGACCCAGGGTAAGGGCGGCGGCAACGCGGCACTGCCGGATTACGGCGACAATGCACCGCTGCCGAAATACGACGACGTGGATGGCAACGCAGCGGCGCCGTCCGCAGGCGCAGCTTCGGCGCCAGGTGCGGCTTCCGCGCCAGCCGTCGCACCTGCACAGGCAGGTGCCGGCGCGCCCCAGGGAGCATCGGGCGCCACCGCCGCGACTGCGACGCCGGCCTCTGACACGGCCGCGTCACCGCCGATCGATATGAATGGTGGCCCGGAGAACGATCAGGTCCCTGCCGACCAGGTCGTGCCGCCGCGGCTTACCTTCCCGTCGTTCAGATTACGTTGAGGGCGCAGCAGTAACACCTGGAAACGACTCTGTCAGGTTGCGCGTGGATCGTGGATGAACTCGCGTGCTATTGTCGGCTCCAAGGTTTGCTGCACTATTCTTCTTGCTAGGCTTAAATATGAAAAAATTCTTCCTCGTGCCGTTTTTTGCTGCGTTGTTTTCGTTTGGTAGCGCAGCTTATGCGCAAGCGGTCGACAGCAGCGCACCCGATACGCTGATCAAGACCGTCACCCAGCAGGTGGTAGACGCTGTCCGTAGCGACAAGTCGATCCAGCAGGGCGATATTTCGCACATCACCCAGCTCGTCAACGAAAAGATCCTGCCGTACACGGACTTCCGCCGCACGACGCAACTGGCCATGGGCCGCAACTGGCGCACCGCCACGCCTGAGCAGCAAAACGCCGTGGTCGAGCAGTTCAAGATGCTGCTGATCCGAACGTATTCGGGCGCTCTCGCACAGGTCAAGGACCAGCAGATCCAGTACAAGCCGTTCCGCATGAACCCGGACGACACCGACACAGTGGTGCGCTCGGTGGTGATGAACAACGGCTCGCCGGTCGAACTCGACTATCGTCTGTACAAGACGCCGGACGGCTGGCGCGTGTATGACATCAACGTGCTCGGCGCGTGGCTGATCCAGGCGTATCAGCAGCAGTTCAACGAGCAGATCCAGCAACACGGCGTTGACGGGCTGATCCAGTTCCTCACGCAGCGCAACCAGCAACTCGCCGCAGGCAAGCAGTCGTGAGCACTGCGGTGAACGCCGAGGTCCGCTCAGTGGCGGGCCGCTTCGAAACCGGCACCACGTTGACCCATGCGAGCGCGAAGGCTGTGCTCGCGGCTGGCCTGCAACGTATTGCGGCGGGAGCGGGCGGCGTCGATTGCGCGTCGCTTGCGCAGTTCGACTCGTCGGCGCTCGCTGTGTTGATCGCATGGCAGCGCGCCGCCCAGGCGCGCGGAGCCGCACTCGAAATCGTCAACCTGCCGGCTGGTCTCGCCAGCCTGGCACAAGTCTATGGCGTCGACACGGTCATCGCGGCGCGACATTGACGCTCTACTGACGCTTCCTGCGTCACATCCCAATCCCCCAGGCGAGGTCGGGGCTCCCGACTTTGCCCTATAATCAACCGTTTTTTGCGGCTCGGCCTGGGTTTCAAGCCGGCCCCAATTCCGTTCCTTCCAGCATTTGCGCACCTTTCAGGCGCCGCGACCCAAAGCGGCCCACAGTCATGCCAGCCATAGAAATTCGTAACGTCAAGAAGCGCTACAAAGATCTTCAGGCGCTCAAGGGCGTCAGCCTCACGGTGGAAGAAGGCGAGTTTTTCGGACTGCTCGGTCCGAACGGCGCGGGCAAGACGACGCTTATCAGCATCCTCGCGGGTCTCGCGCGCGCCGACGAAGGCAGCATCGCCGTGCGCGGCCACGATGTGGTCGACGATTTCCGGGAAGCTCGTCGGGCGCTTGGCGTCGTGCCGCAGGAACTCGTGTTCGACCCGTTCTTCACGGTGCGCGAAACGCTGCGCATCCAGTCCGGCTACTACGGCCTACGCAAAAACGACGCGTGGATCGATGAAGTGATGGCCAACCTCGATCTCACCGAAAAAGCCGACGCCAACATGCGCGCGCTGTCGGGCGGGATGAAGCGCCGCGTGCTGGTCGCGCAGGCGCTGGTGCACCGGCCGCCGGTTATCGTGCTGGATGAGCCGACCGCGGGCGTCGACGTTGAGCTGCGTCAAACCTTGTGGAAATTTATCTCGCGCCTGAATCGCGAGGGCCACACGATCGTTCTGACCACACACTATCTGGAAGAGGCGGAGTCGTTGTGCGACCGTATCGCCATGCTGCGGCGCGGCGAAGTCGTGGCGCTCGAACGCACCAGCACGCTGCTGCAGCGCTTTGCCGGCATGCAACTGTTCCTGCGTTTCGCCCAGGGCGTCCTGCCGGTCGAGCTGCGGCCGCTCGAAGTCGACTCCGGCTCGGGCAACGGCAATGGCCGCCAGCATCTGCTGCGTCTGTCGAGCTACGACGAAGTCGAGCCGATTCTCGCGCAATGCCGCGCCGCGGGTTGTACATTCGAAGAAATCGAGGTGCGCAAAGCCGACCTCGAAGATGTGTTCGTTCAGGTGATGAACGGTCCGGAAGTGATCGAGGGGCTTGCATGAGCGGCTACAGCAGTGGATTCGGTACGCTGTTTTATAAGGAAATCCTGCGTTTCTGGAAGGTCGCGTTTCAGACGGTTCTGGCTCCGGTCATTACGGCGCTCCTCTATCTGACGATTTTCGGCCACGCGTTGCGCGGTCACGTGCAGGTCTATCCAGGTGTCGAGTACACCAGCTTCCTGATCCCGGGTCTCGTGATGATGAGCGTGTTGCAGAACTCGTTCGCCAACAGTTCGTCGTCGCTAATCCAGTCGAAAATCACCGGCAACCTGGTGTTCGTGCTACTGCCGCCGCTGTCCCACTATGAGATGTACTTCGCGTATGTGCTGGCTTCGGTGGTGCGCGGGCTGGCGGTTGGGTTCGGGGTGTTTATCGTAACGATCTGGTTTGTGCCGGTGAGCTTCAGCGCGCCGCTTATGATCGTCGCGTTCGCCGTGCTGGGCGCGGGAATTCTCGGCACGCTCGGTCTGATCGCCGGGATCTGGGCCGAGAAGTTCGACCAGCTCGCCGCCTTCCAGAATTTTCTGATCATGCCGCTCACGTTTCTCTCGGGCGTGTTCTACTCGACGCACACGCTGCCGCCGGTGTGGCGTGAAGTGTCGAGGCTTAATCCCTTTTTCTACATGATCGACGGTTTTCGCTACGGTTTCTTCGGGGTCTCGGATATCGATCCGCTCGTGAGCCTGGCCATCGTCGCCGGTTTCTTTGTGGTGCTGGCCGTGGTGGCGATGCGCATGCTCGCCTCCGGCTTCAAGCTGCGCCACTGACGAGGAGTATTCCCCATGTTGCCGACTCCCGAACAGGTCAAGCAATACATCGCGGTTGGACTCGCCTGCGAGCATCTCGAAGTGGAAGGCGACGGTCAGCATTTCTTTGCGACCATCGTGTCTCCCAGCTTCGAAGGCAAGCGGCTGATCCAACGCCATCAACTCGTGTATGCGGCGCTCGGCGACCGCATGCGTGAAGAAATCCACGCGCTCAGCATGAAGACGCTGACGCCCGCCGAATGGCAAAACGCGTAATCTGGAACGTTAGTGCGAATTACACAAGACAGGCGTGAGGCCGGTAGCGGCGCCGCCGCAGCAAGCAAAGCAGCCCCGGTAGCAAGCCGGGAAGATCAGGAAACGACAGGTATGGACAAACTCGTCATTGAAGGCGGCCAGCGGCTGGCCGGTGAGATCGTGGTCTCGGGGGCGAAGAACGCTGCCCTGCCGATCCTGTGCGCCGGCCTGCTGAGCGCGGAGCCGGTTCATCTCGAAAACGTGCCCGACCTGCAGGACGTGCGCACCACGCTCAAGCTGCTCAACCAGATGGGTGTGCGCAGCGAAGCGGGCGCGGGGCGCGTGTCGCTCGACGCGTCGAAGGTGGACAATCTCGTTGCGCCGTATGAGCTGGTGAAGACCATGCGCGCCTCGATCCTCGTGCTCGGGCCGCTGCTCGCGCGCTTCGGCGAGGCGAAGGTGTCGCTCCCGGGCGGCTGCGCCATCGGCGCGCGGCCGGTCGACCAGCACATCAAGGGTCTGCTGGCGATGGGCGCGGAGATCACGATCGAGCACGGCTTTATCGAAGCTCGCGCGAAGCGTCTGAAGGGCGCGCGCATCGTGACCGACATGATCACCGTCACTGGCACCGAGAATCTGCTGATGGCAGCGGTGCTGGCTGAAGGCGAGACCGTGATCGAGAACGCCGCGCGTGAGCCGGAAGTGGGCGATCTCGCGCATCTGCTGGTTGAGATGGGCGCGAAGATCGACGGCATCGGCACGGACCGTCTGGTGATCCAGGGCGTCGACAAGCTGCACGGCGCGAAACACACGGTGATTCCGGACCGTATCGAAGCCGGCACGTTCCTGTGCGCGGTGGCCGCGGCCGGTGGCGACGTGATCCTGCGCCATGTGCGTCCGCTAATCCTCGAAGCCGTAACGGAAAAGCTGCGCGAAGCCGGTGTGACGATTGAAGAAGGCGACGACTGGATGCGCGTGCGCATGGACCAGCGCCCGCTCGCGGTGGGCGTGCGTACCTCCGAGTACCCGGCCTTCCCGACCGACATGCAGGCGCAGTTCATGGCACTCAATACGATTGCCAGCGGCACTGCTCAAGTGGTCGAAACGATCTTCGAAAACCGCTTCATGCACGTGCAGGAGCTGAACCGCCTCGGCGCCAGCATCACGATCGACGGCAACACGGCACTCGTGAACGGCGTCGACAAACTGTCGGGCGCCAAGGTGATGGCCACCGACCTGCGCGCTTCGGCGAGCCTCGTGATCGCCGGCCTGTGTGCCGACGGTGAGACGCTGATCGACCGTATCTATCACCTCGATCGCGGCTACGACCGGATGGAATCGAAGCTGACGGCGGTCGGCGCGAAAGTGCGCCGCATCGCGGGGAGCCAGGCATGAGCTCGGCTCCGCAAACCTCTTCGTCCCCGGCCGTGAGCGCGCCGTTGACGCTCGCGCTGTCGAAAGGGCGTATCTTCGAAGAGACGTTGCCGCTGCTGGCAGCGGCCGGTGTGCAGGTCGCGGAAGATCCGGAAACCTCGCGCAAGCTGATTTTGCCGACCACGGACGCCAACCTGCGCGTGATCATCGTGCGCGCCACAGACGTTCCCACCTACGTCGAATACGGCGCGGCCGACTTCGGCGTGGCGGGCAAGGACGTGCTGCTTGAGCATGGTGGCAGCGGCCTGTATCAGCCGATCGACCTCGACATCGCGCGTTGCCGGATGTCGGTCGCCGTGGCGGCGGGCTTCGACTATGAGAACGCGGTGCGCCAGGGTGCTCGTCTGCGGGTGGCCACCAAATACGTGGAAACCGCTCGTCAGCATTTCGCTGCGAAGGGTGTGCACGTCGACCTGATCAAGCTGTACGGTTCGATGGAACTCGCGCCGCTGGTGGGCCTTGCCGATGCGATCGTCGACCTGGTTAGCTCAGGCGGCACCTTGCGGGCCAACAATCTTGTCGAGGTGGAAGAGATCATGCCGATCTCGTCGCGCCTCGTCGTGAACCAGGCGGCGCTCAAGCTCAAGCGCGATGCGCTGCGGCCGTTCCTCGACGCATTTGAACGCGCGTCGCGGCAAGCCAATGCGGCGGCCTGACGGCGCCTGTCGATGCGTGATACTGCCTGACGCTCGTTAAAGGTCCTCAGGCGCGCCTTACCGAAACGGATACCAGCATGTCTATCAAGATTCGCAAACTCGATTCCAGCGCTCCCGATTTCCGGAAGGCGCTGCACGCGGTGCTCGCGTTCGAGGCGAGCGAGGATGAAGCGATCGAGCAATCGGTCGTGCAGATTCTGGCCGACGTGAAGGCTCGCGGCGACGCAGCGGTGCTCGAATACACCAACCGCTTCGACCGTCTCAAGGCGTCGAGCGTGGCCGAGCTCGAATTGCCGATGTCGGAACTCGAAGCCGCGCTGGAAGGACTCGACCCGCGCCGCCGTGCCGCGCTTGAAGCCGCCGCCGGACGCGTGCGGGGGTATCACGAGAAGCAGAAGATCGAATGCGGCAGCCATAGCTGGCAATACACAGAGCCGGACGGAACCCTGCTGGGCCAGAAGGTCACTCCGCTGGATCGCGCTGGTATCTACGTGCCAGGCGGCAAGGCGGCGTATCCGTCGTCGGTGTTGATGAACTCGATTCCCGCACGGGTGGCCGGTGTGCGCGAAATCGTTATGGTGGTGCCGACTCCGGACGGGGTGAAGAATCCGCTGGTGCTGGCGGCTGCCCTGCTGGGCGGGGTTGACCGCGTGTTCACCATCGGCGGCGCCCAGGCTGTGGGCGCGCTCGCTTACGGCACGGCCACCGTGCCTGCGGTCGACAAGATCTGCGGCCCTGGCAACGCCTATGTCGCCTCGGCCAAGCGTCGCGTGTTCGGCACGGTCGGCATCGACATGATCGCCGGCCCGTCGGAAATCCTGGTGCTGTGCGATGGCACCACCGATCCGCGCTGGGTCGCCATGGACCTGTTCTCGCAGGCCGAGCACGATGAGCTCGCGCAATCCATCCTGCTGTCCCCGGACGAAACCTTTATCGCCCGCGTGCACGAAGCGATCAATGAACTGCTGCCAACCATGCCGCGCCGGGACGTGATCCGTGCCTCGCTGGAAGGGCGCGGCGCGCTGATCAAGGTGCGCGACATGGCAGAAGCCTGCGCGATCGCCAACGACATCGCGCCGGAACACCTCGAAATCTCCGCGCTCGACCCGCATCAATGGGGCAAGCTGATCCGCCATGCAGGCGCGATCTTCCTCGGCCGCTACACGAGCGAAAGCCTCGGCGACTACTGCGCAGGCCCGAATCACGTGCTGCCTACGTCGCGCACCGCACGGTTCTCGTCGCCGCTCGGCGTCTATGATTTCTTCAAGCGCTCGAGCGTGATCGAAGTCAGTGCGGAAGGTGCGCAGACCCTGGGTGAGATCGCGGCCGAACTGGCGTATGGTGAAGGACTGCCCGCGCATGCCCGCAGCGCCGAATACCGGATGAAGCAGAACGGCTGAGCGCGTCGGGTATCCCAGTCAGGTGTCGTTCAGCCGGCTCCTTTAGCAGAACATTGACCAACCGGGGCGGCGCTTGCGCCGTCCCTGCATGACCTGCCCCACGTCGGCCGGTCCGCCCATCCATGACGACACCTCAAGACATCATTCGCCGCGACGTCCTCGCAATGACGAGCTATCCGGTTCCCGACGCCACGGGCTTCGTGAAGCTCGACGCCATGGAGAACCCGTTCTCCTTGCCGGCGCCGCTCGCGGCCCAGCTCGGCGAGCGTCTGTCCGGCGTCGCGCTGAACCGCTATCCGGCGCCTCGGCCAGAGGCGCTGCTCGCCAAGATCAAGCGGGTGATGGACGTGCCGGCAAACTGCGAAGTTCTGCTTGGCAACGGCTCGGATGAACTGATCAGCATGATCTCGATGGCCTGCGCGCAGCCGGGTGCGAAAGTGCTCGCACCGGTGCCGGGCTTCGTGATGTATCAATTGTCGGCCAGGCTGGCGAATCTGGACTTCGTCGGCGTGCCGCTGAAGACGGATTTCACGCTCGACGCCGAGGCAATGCTTGCGGCCATCGCCGAGCATCAGCCGGCCATCGTCTATCTGGCGTATCCGAATAATCCGACCGGCACGCTGTACGACGACGCGGACGTGGAGCGCATCATCGCCGCTGCGGACAAGAGCCTGGTGGTGATCGACGAGGCCTATCAGCCGTTCGCGCAGCAAAGCTGGCTGCCGCGCGCCGATGCGTTCGACAACGTGGTCGTGATGCGCACGGTTTCCAAGCTCGGCCTCGCGGGCATTCGCCTCGGCTATCTGGTCGGACGCGCGGGCTGGCTCACCGAGTTCGACAAGGTGCGGCCTCCTTACAACGTTAATGTGCTGACCCAGGCTACCGCTGATTTCCTGCTCGATCACCTCGACGTGCTCGATGCCCAGGCCGGTCAACTGCGCGAGGAGCGCACGAAACTGGCGCACGCCGTGGCCCAGTTGCCGGGCGCGGAGGTCTTCCCGAGCGCGGGTAACTTCCTGCTGGTGCGGGTACCTGATGCATCCGTTATGTTCGACACGCTGCTGACTGCGCGGGTTTTGATCAAAAACGTGAGTAAAATGCATCCATTGCTGGCGAATTGCGTACGCCTGACGGTCGGTTCCCCTGAAGAAAACACGCAATTGCTGACCGCACTGAAACTCGTGCTGCATTAAACGGCGTGCCGTTACGCCGCGCACCGCCAGGCGGGCGCGGCATTCGGCGTTCCCCCCAACTCCCTTTCTTTCATAGTCAGATTCGAGGAATTACCATGCGCCAGGCGGAAGTCGTTCGCGACACTAGCGAAACGCAGATCCGTATCAAGATCAATCTGGACGGCACCGGCAAGCAGAAGCTCGCCACCGGTGTGCCGTTCCTCGATCACATGCTCGACCAGATCGCGCGGCATGGATTGATCGATCTCGACATCGAGGCGCATGGCGACACGCATATCGACGACCATCACACGGTCGAAGACGTCGGCATCACGTTGGGGCAGGCGGTCGCGAAGGCCGTCGGCGACAAGAAGGGCATTCGCCGCTACGGTCATTCTTACGTGCCGTTGGACGAAGCCCTGTCGCGCGTCGTGATCGATTTCTCCGGCCGGCCGGGCCTCGAATTCCATGTGCCGTTTACGCGTGCGCGCATCGGTACGTTCGACGTCGATCTGTCCATCGAATTCTTCCGCGGCTTTGTGAACCACGCTGGCGTGACGCTCCATATCGACAACCTGCGCGGCCTGAACGCCCATCACCAGATGGAAACGGTGTTCAAGGCGTTTGGACGAGCCCTGCGCATGGCGGTGGAACTGGATGATCGCGCGGCAGGGCAGATTCCGTCGACCAAGGGCAGCCTGTAAGCATCCCAGACCTGTTGCCGCTGCGCGCGGGACTCCTTGCAGGGCGCAAAACCTGAGGCGGCCGGGCGTTTCCAGGCGCAGACTAACCGGACCGGGCGTGCGCTTTGCGACGGGTATCCTCAAGTCGTTCACCTCGTCCGTTGGGCGAGGCGTTACTGTCTAACTTGAAATGAAAACTTCGATTGCGATTGTGGATTACGGAATGGGCAACCTGCGTTCGGTCGCCCAGGCGTTGAGGAAGGCCGCGCCGGACGCGGACGTGGCGATCGTCGACCAGCCGGAAGCGATCCGTGCGGCTGACCGTGTCGTGCTGCCCGGCCAGGGCGCAATGCCCGACTGCATGCGCTGTCTCGGTGAATCGGGCCTGCAGGAGGCGGTGGTTGAAGCGTCGCGCAACAAGCCGCTGATGGGCGTATGCGTGGGCGAGCAGATGTTGTTCGACTGGAGCGCCGAGGGCGATACGCGCGGCCTCGGCCTGCTGCCTGGCAAGGTGCTGCGCTTCGATCTGGAAGGTCAGTTGCAGGACGACGGCTCGCGCTTCAAGGTGCCGCAGATGGGCTGGAATCGCGTGCGCCAGGCGTTGCCGCACCCGCTGTGGGACGGTGTCGCGGATAACAGCTTCTTCTACTTCGTGCACAGCTACTACGTAGCGCCAGACAACGCGGCGCACACCTCGGGCGAGACCGTGTACGGCGTGCCCTTTACGTCGGCGGTGGCGCGGGACAACATCTTCGCGACGCAATTCCACCCGGAGAAGAGCGCCGAAGCGGGACTGCGTGTGTATCGAAACTTCGTGCACTGGAACCCGTGAGCGCCTACCGTTTAATAGCCGGTTCTGTTGGGTGCCGTTTGCCCTATGCCGGCCCCGCGTCCGAACCCGAGTTCCCGAAGCCCGCATACACATGCACCGGGGTACTGAAAGAGTTGTACTAAACTAGCGAAACGGTGCGCGGGCGGGCTTACCCCGCTTGCTCGGCGCCGGCCGACTTTAAACCTTCTTCCCTGACAACACCCGATTGCTATGCTGCTGATTCCCGCCATCGACCTGAAAGATGGTCAGTGTGTACGCCTTAAACAGGGCGACATGGACCAGGCGACGATTTTTTCCGAGGAACCGGCGGCTATGGCCCGACATTGGGTCGACCGCGGTGCCCGGCGCCTGCATCTCGTCGACCTCAATGGAGCGTTCGCCGGTAAGCCGAAGAACGAAGACGCGATCCGCGCGATCATCGAAGAGGTCGGTGGTGAGATTCCCGTCCAGCTGGGCGGCGGGATCCGCGACCTGAACACGATCGAGCGCTATCTGGACGACGGTCTGTCGTACGTGATCATCGGCACGGCGGCGGTGAAAAATCCCGGTTTCCTGCAGGACGCCTGCACGGCGTTCGGCGGCCATATCATCGTGGGCCTGGACGCGAAAGACGGCAAGGTCGCCACGGATGGCTGGAGCAAGCTGACCGGTCACGAAGTCGTCGATCTCGCGCGCAAGTTCGAGGACTACGGCTGCGAGTCGATCATCTATACCGACATCGGCCGGGACGGCATGCTCCAGGGCATCAACATCGACGCGACGGTGCGTCTCGCGCGCGCGGTGAAGATTCCGGTCATCGCAAGTGGCGGGCTGTCGAATCTCGCCGACATCGAAGCGCTGTGCGAAGTCGAAATCGAAGGCATCGAAGGCGTGATCTGCGGGCGCGCCATCTATTCGGGCGACCTCGATTTCACGGCGGCACAGACGCTCGCCGACAAGCTGCGCGAGTCGGACGACGCCTGAGCGCGGCGGCCCGCGCGTGTGCTAGCGCTGGGCTTGTGGGCCCTGCGCGGCAACGCGCGCCGGCATTGCGCCGCTCGCCTCGGAGCGGCCTCATCAGCGGTATTGGCAAGAATTTGCACGATCATGGCTCTAGCTAAACGCATCATCCCCTGTCTGGACGTCACGGCTGGTCGCGTGGTCAAGGGCGTCAACTTCGTCGAACTGCGCGATGCGGGCGACCCGGTCGAAATTGCCCGTCGCTACGACGAGCAGGGCGCCGACGAACTCACCTTCCTCGACATCACGGCCACCTCCGACCAGCGCGACCTGATCCTGCCGATCATCGAAGCAGTTGCCTCGCAGGTGTTCATTCCGCTGACGGTCGGCGGCGGCGTGCGCGCGGTCGAAGACGTGCGGCGTTTGCTCAACGCTGGCGCGGACAAGATCAGCATGAACTCGTCGGCGGTGGCGAATCCGCAACTGGTGCGCGATGCGACCGACAAATACGGCTCGCAATGCATCGTGGTGGCGATCGACGCCAAGCGCGTCTCCGCCGATGGCGAACCCCCGCGCTGGGAAGTCTTCACGCATGGCGGGCGCAAGGCGACCGGGCTGGAAGCGGTCGAATGGGCGCGCAAAATGGCCGAACTCGGCGCCGGCGAAATCCTGCTCACCAGCATGGACCGCGACGGCACCAAGAGCGGCTTTGATCTGGCGCTCACGCGCGCAGTGTCGGACGCCGTATCGATTCCGGTGATCGCCTCGGGCGGCGTCGGTTCGCTGCAGCATCTGGCAGACGGCATCAAGGACGGTCACGCGGACGCCGTGCTGGCCGCGAGCATCTTCCACTACGGCGAACACACGGTCGGCGAAGCCAAGCGCTTCATGGCCGATCAGGGCATTTCGGTGAGGTTGTGACGTGGTGAATCCTACGGCTGTAGATTGGCTCGACAAGGTGAAATGGGACGCGAACGGCCTCGTGCCGGTGATCGCCCAGGAAGCGTCGAGCAACGACGTGCTGATGTTCGCGTGGATGAACCGCGAGGCGCTGGCCAAGACGGTCGAGACCGGCCGCGCGGTGTATTTCTCACGCTCGCGGCAGCGCCTGTGGTTCAAGGGCGAAGAGTCCGGTCACGTGCAACATGTGCACGAAGTGCGGCTCGATTGCGACGAAGACGTCGTGCTGCTGAAGGTCGAGCAGGTGTCGGGTATCGCGTGCCACACCGGCCGCCACTCGTGCTTTTTCCAGAAATTCGAAGGGACGGTCGACGACGGCGACTGGGTCGCGGTCGAACCCGTCCTGAAAGACCCCGAACACATCTACAAATGACGCAAAACTCGCAATCGACGAACGATACGCTGCTGCGGCTTGCAGCCATCATCGACAGCCGCAAGGGCGGCGATCCCGACGTATCGTATGTGTCGCGCCTGTTCCACAAGGGCGACGACGCGGTCCTGAAGAAGATCGGTGAAGAAGCGACCGAGGTCGTGCTCGCCGCCAAGGACGTGCGCCAGGGCGGCGCGCCCACCGCGCTGGTCGGCGAAGTGGCCGACCTGTGGTTCCATTGTCTGGTGATGCTGTCGCATTTCGATCTGAGCCCGGCCGACGTACTCACCGAACTCGAGCGCCGCGAAGGCATGTCGGGTATCGAAGAGAAAGCGTTGCGCAAGAGCCGCGACCGCGAGCAGAACGGCGACTGAAAGGCAACGGGCGTCAACTGAACGTCAGCCCATTAACAGGAAGGAGGACGCAAGCATGGAACAGTCGCAAGGCGGATATCCGCCGCCCACGTACCGCAATGCCCTCGAATCCGAACGCGACCGCAGCGCCCGCACGCTGACGCACGTGCTGTATGCGCTGTACGCGGTCTACTGGTTGACGGGCGGCATCTCGGTGCTGATCGCCATCATCATCAATTACGTAAAGCGGCCCGACGTGATCGGCACGCCATACGAAGCGCACTTCCAGTGGCAGATGCGCACCTTCTGGTGGTGCATGCTCGGTTATCTGATCGGCGGCCTGCTGTTTTTTGTCGTGATCGGAATTCCTATCCTGTGGGCTGTCGGGATCTGGATGTTGTACCGTATCATCAAGGGCTGGCTGTATCTGTACGATAACAAGCCGCTAGTGAATCCGCGGGCGTGGTTCTGACCGTCGGTCTGGCCGCCTCGTCTGTTTGCGCCTCAGGACATCCATGAGCCACGATTCAAACTGCCTTTTCTGCAAGATCGCCGCGGGCGAGATTCCGTCTACCAAAGTCCACGAGGACGAGGAGTTCGTCGCTTTTCGCGATATTCGTCCCGCCGCCGAGACGCATGTGCTCGTGATTCCGCGCAAGCACATCGAAACACTGTCGAACTGCACCGAAAGCGATGCACAGCTGCTTGGTAGAATGCTTATATTGGTGGCGCGCCTGGCGCAGCAACTCGGCGTGGCCTACACGGGCGGCGAAACCGGTTTTCGCACGGTAATCAATACCGGGCCGGGCGGCGGTCAGGAGGTGTACCACCTGCACGCGCATATCCTGGCGGGGCCGCGCCCGTGGCAACGCATGGGGTGAGCTGAACGCTGCGGCCACTGCTCCATGAACCTGGCCATCCGGTCGGGTTCCGCTGGCGCCCTGGCTGGTGCATCATGTCGCACGATTGGACAAGGCGTTTTCTGCTGCAATGTAATGAGGGCGTCGTGATTCGCCGTAGACAATCATGCGCAGTGCCGCTGGGAGAATCTGAAGCAGCGGCGGCAACGTATAGATGAGGCGTACGCGTCTCGATTCGGGCCGTAAGGCGCACAGGGCCGCCGCGCGCAAATGCGATGCCGGCGGCGTCGGGGTTAAGGAGAGAAGTCATGGGTTCGTTTAGTATTTGGCACTGGCTGATTGTTCTGCTGATCGTTGCACTGGTGTTCGGCACGAAGAAGCTGCGCAATATCGGCACCGATCTGGGTGGCGCCGTGAAGGGCTTCAAGGAAGGCATGAAAGAAGCGGAGACACCGGGAGACCCGCAGCAGCGCGAGTTGCCGCGCGAAACGGTCGACGTCGACGCAAAAGAAAAGACGCCGCGTTCGAGCGATTACCGCTAAGCCGCGGCCCAACCGCGCACTGACGGGAACCACCCTCCATGCTGGACCTCGGTTTAACCAAGATGGCGCTGATCGGCGTCGTCGCACTGGTCGTACTCGGGCCGGAGCGGCTGCCGCGCGTCGCCCGCACCGCGGGGGCGCTGTTCGGCCGCGCGCAACGTTATATCAATGACGTTAAGGCCGAAGTCACGCGTGAAATCGAACTCGACGAATTGCGGCGCATGAAGACCGAGTTCGAGACCGCGGCGAGCAACGTCGAAACCAAGGTTCACGATACGATGCGCAAGCACGAATCCGAGCTGAACGACGCGTGGGGTTCGGGTTCGTCGGTAAGTCCAAGCATTGCCGGCGGCTCGCTTGAAAGCGCGGCGGGCAATTCGTCCGTATCCACCTCCTGGCATAGCCCGCCGGCCGCAGCGCCAAAGCGCAAGAACTGGCGCGTCAAGCAGACGGCAATGCCGACCTGGTACAAGCGCGCCACCACCCGCCGCACGCGCGTACAGTCGGGCGCGGCGCGCGTGGCGCGTCATACGCCGGTGAGCCTGCGCCGGCCGACCCGTTTCTTCTGATGACTCTGGCGATAATCTCCTACCGAGGGCCGGCGTGAGCGACCCCCAGCTAAATCAAACCGAAGGCACCGAAGAGACCTTCATTTCTCACCTCGTTGAACTGCGCGATCGCATCATTCGCGCCGGCATTGCCGTCATCGTGGTGTTTCTTGGGCTCGTCTACTGGGCGCCGGACATCTTCAGGCTGCTCGCGCGGCCTTTGATGGTGAATCTGCCGAAGGACGGCAAACTGATCGTCACCGATGTCACGGGGTCGTTCTTCGTGCCGATGAAGGTGACCATGATGGTTGCACTCGTCATTGCGCTGCCAGTCGTGCTGTACCAGATCTGGGCGTTCGTCGCGCCTGGGCTCTATCAGCATGAAAAGAAGCTGGTCGTGCCGCTGGTGGGCAGCAGCTATACGCTATTTCTGTGCGGCATGGCGTTCGCGTACTTCGTGGTGTTCCCGACCATCTTCCGCGTGATGGCGCATTACAACGCGCCGCTCGGTGCGGCGATGAACACGGATATCGACAACTATCTGAGTTTCGTGCTGACCATGTTCATCGCGTTTGGGGTGACCTTCGAGGTGCCGATCGTCGTGGTGATATTGGTCCGGATGGGCCTTCTGACGGTCAAGAAGCTGCGTCAGATCCGTCCGTATGTGATCGTTGGGGCGTTCATCGTCTCCGCCGTCGTCACGCCGCCTGACGTGTTCTCGCAGCTTATTCTCGCGTTGCCGTTGATCATCCTCTATGAGGTGGGCATCATCGCCGCGCGGCTGATTGTCGGCAAGCAGGTCGAGGTGCCCGACGAAGAGGGGCAGGCGCCGAGTTGAATGGGTGAGAGCGGACGTCCTGGAAGGCTTACAATGCGGCACTAACAACTCGCGCAGTTGCAGCAGATGA
>Ga0302313_10001543_pt1 | contig 17265 bp, 12 predicted proteins | sample III_Palsa_N2_2_FD_200454 | JGI IMG/M metagenome (GOLD analysis project Ga0302313, IMG submission 200454) | Peat permafrost microbial communities from Stordalen Mire near Abisko, Sweden - III_Palsa_N2_2 | ecosystem: Environmental > Terrestrial > Soil > Palsa > Peat permafrost | place: Sweden...
AACACGCGAAAGATCGCCAGAAAAAGAGGAACGTTTATGAAGCATGACGTAACCGTTGAGCTTGCCGGTGGCAAGCACATCAAATTCGAAACAGGACGCATCGCCAAGCAGGCATCCGGCGCGGCCTTCACTACCAGCGGCGACAACGCCGTTCTCGCCACGGCCGTAGCCTCGCCCGACCCCAAGGAAGGCATCGACTTCTTCCCCCTCACCGTCGAATACCGCGAGTTCACCTACGCCGGCGGACGCATCCCGGGCGGCTTCATCAAGCGCGAAGGCCGTCCCTCCGAAAAGGAAATCCTTACCTCCCGCCAGATCGATCGCCCCATCCGCCCGCTCTTCCCGGAAGCCTTCCGCAACGAGACCCAGGTAGTCGCATTCGTCTACTCCGCCGACAAGGAAAATGATCCCGATGTCCTCGGCATCAACGGCGCCAGCTGCGCCCTCGCGCTCTCGGACATCCCGTTCCACGGCCCCGTCGGTGCAGTTCGCATCGGCTACATTGACGATAAATACATCGTCAATCCCACCTACTCCGAGCGCCTCGTCAGCAAGCTCAACATCATGGTCGTCGGCACCAAGGACGGCATCGTGATGGTCGAATCCGGCGCCAAGGAAATCCCCGAAGAAGTCGTCGTCGGTGCCATCGAGTTCGCCCACGAAGAGATCAAGAAGATCGTCGCCGGCATCGAGCACCTCGTCTCGCTCGCCGGCAAGACCAAGCGCACCGTCACCCCGCTTGAGAACGACGAAGCCTACGCCGGTGCCCTGAAGTCCAAAGTCGGCGATCGTCTTCGCGACGCGCTCGACACCAAGAAGAACCCCAAGTTCGAGAGCTATGCCAAGGTCAAGGAGATCAAGGACGAGCTCAAGAAGGAACTCCCCGCCGACGATCCTGCTGCTGGCAAGAAGCTCTCCAAGTACTTTGAAGGCCTGCGCGAAACCATCTTCCGCGACCAGGTTCTGAACGACCGCATCCGCCCCGACCACCGCGCCTTTGACGAGATCCGCGCGATCTCGATCGAGACAGGCGTCCTCCCCCGCGTCCACGGTTCCGCCCTCTTCACCCGCGGCGAAACCCAGGCGCTTGTCTCTGCAACTCTCGGCACCACCGACGACGCGCAGCGCATGGAGAGCTACGAAGGCGAACAGAAGCGGAAGTTCATGTTGCACTATAACTTCCCGCCCTTCTCCGTTGGTGAGGTTGGACGTATGACCGGTGTAGGCCGTCGCGAGATCGGTCACGGCGCCCTCGCTTGGCGCGCTCTCGAGGCCGTCCTCCCCGGTGAAGACGAGTCCCCGTATACCCTTCGCGTCGTCTCCGACATCCTCGAGTCCAATGGCTCTTCGTCGATGGCGACCGTCTGCGGCGCCTCGCTCTCCCTCATGCAGGCCGGCATTCCCCTCAAGGGTTCGGTAGCCGGCGTAGCGATGGGCCTGGTCAAGGAAGGCGACAAGTACGCCGTCCTCACCGACATCGCAGGCGCAGAAGATCACTACGGCGACATGGACTTCAAGGTCGCCGGAACCCGCAACGGGATCACCGCCCTGCAGATGGACATCAAGATCATGGGCATCACCACCCAGATCATGCGTGAAGCTCTCGAGCAGGCGCGCCAGGGCCGTCTTTTCCTCCTCGACACCATGGACGCCGTCATCTCCAAGGGTGCTGAAGAGAAGAGCGCCTTCGCTCCCCGCATCCACACCATCCAGATCCCCACCGACAAGATCCGCGATCTCATCGGACCTGGCGGCAAGGTCATCCGCGGCATCGTCGATGCAACGGGCGTCAAGATCGATGTCGACGACACGGGCCGCGTCAACGTGGCTTCCTCCGACGCAGAAGGTCTCGCCAAGGCCATCCAGATGATCAGCGATATTACGGCTGTCCCCGAAGTAGGCAAAACCTACCTCGGCAAGGTCGTTCGTCTCGCCGAGTTTGGCGCTTTCGTCGAGATCTTCCCCGGCACCGACGGGCTCCTCCACGTCTCCGAGATCGCAGAGCACCGCGTCAAGGAAGTGAAGGATGAGCTCCGCGAGGGCGATCAGATCCTGGTCAAGGTGCTGTCCATCGAGGGCAACCGCATCAAGCTCTCCCGCAAGGCTGTTCTCCGCGAGCAGCGCGAGAAGCTCGGGCTCCCCCCGGTAGCTGATTCTGGCGGCGGCGAGCGCTCTGAGCGTTCCGACCGCGGTGAGCGCAGCGAGCGTTCTGACCGTGGCGAGCGCGGCGGCCGTGACCGTGATCGCGACCGCGATCGTGGTCCCCGTCCCGAGCGCACCGAGCATCCCGCACCTGCACCCGAGCAGCCCAAGCACGAGTCCACCATCGTTCTAGAAGGCGGTGACGACTTCGATGACGATGGCGACGAGTTCGAAGGCGATGATGAAGGCGGCGAAGAGGTAGAGGCAACGGCAGGTGCACCGGCTGATGGCTCCGCTCCCAACGCCGATGGAACTCGTCCCGCAGCGCAGCGTCGTGGACGCCGCCGTCGCGGCCGTCGTCCCGGCACCGCTGCTCCTGCTACCACCGGCGGCGGCAACAGCTAGTTCCCCTTGAACGTTGAGCCACCAGAGAAGCCGCGCATCCAGCGCGGCTTCTCTCTTTTGCCGAATCCCACACCCCTCCTGACGCGTCTAGCCTTGTAGCAGGGAAGGGGAAGCCCGTCTGAACACGCCCGCGCAAACCAAAATCCAACGCTGGTGGCCCTTCGTTCTTCTCCTCCTCGTAGGAGCGAGCCGCTGGGCCGTAGCCGCCGCGCGTCCTGACGCCGCCTCGACCCTCACCTCTCAAACCCTCGGCTGCGGCTGGGCAACACTACTAGCCTTCGCCTTTCTTCTCCCCAAACGAAACCAAGCCGCTCCCTCACAAAAATTCATCCGCGCCGCGACAGTCCGCTGGTTTCTCGCTGGCGCCCTGCTCTTCGGCGGCCCAGCCATCGGCCTCATCCTTCCCGGCCGCGACCTCGACGCCAGCGCTCTCACCATCGCGCTCGCGCTCACGCCCATCATCATCGCCCTCGCCTCCACGGCCCTTGGCAGCGAAAGTTCCGAAGGCATCGCCGGCCGCATCTGGCCCTCTCTCGCAGCCGTCGCCGGCCTCCTCCTGCTCCTTGTCCAGCCGAACCTCCAAAGCCTCCGCATCGACATCCTCCTGCTGCTAGCGCCAGTGCTCACCGGCCTTGGCGCGGTGCTGCTCTGTAGAGATCATTCCCCAATCATTCCCCGCGCCGCGACCGCCCTCCTCGGCGCCTGCACTCTCTTCGCCATCGCGCTCTTAGCCGGCCGTCTCGCCGGAGCGCACCTCACCGTCTCCCTCCTGGCAATCGCCTGCGACGGTCTCGTCGCGCTCCTCGGTATCGCCACGCTCTCCCAGCTCGGTGCCACCCGCTGGTCCTCACAGTTCACCTGGATTCCTCTGCTCATCATCCTGGAGGGAATCATTCTCGTGCGCCCGAAGCTCACAGCTCATTGGTTCACCGGCATCGTCCTGCTGATCATCGCCGGCGTCTATCTCCTGCTCCCGGCCAACGACGAAACCGCCACCGAAACCTCACCCGTTCCCAACCTCCCCATCTAGGAAAGACCTCCGCTCGTACCCGAACCCACCTAGGTTCACCGCTCCCGAGCCTTCAATCCACAACCCCGCCAGCGCTACACTCAAACCCAATGGCAGCCTCGATGTACATCGTGGTCGAAGGCGAAGACCCAGGCTACAACATCTACGTGAACGGCCGCGTGCTCGCGCGTCACGAGAGCGCCATCGAAAAGCTTGCCCTCGATCTAGGCGTCAAGCCTCTCCTCGAATTCTTCTCCGCCGACGAAAATTCCATGTCTCTTCTCATCCAGGAGGGCGGCGGCAATCTTGAACTGCTCAAGCGTCTTCCGCCCCCGCAGTGGTATCGCCCCGAAGATGGTCTTCACACCCTCGACGCTCTCATCGCCGAGCTTGAATCCGATCCCCACCAATTCGGCACTGAAGGTCCCGAAATCCTCAGCGAACTTCGCGAGTACGAAACGGTCCTGCGCAAATCTGCCAACCACGGTCACCGCTGGCACCTGGCCGTAAGCTGGCGGTAGCAACCTTTGCCCTTAAACCCGAAGGCCGGCATCCACGATGCCGGCCTTCGGATTGCCTCCGCTGAGGTCCTACTGCTGCCGTTGCGCCTGCGCGAACTCCTGCGACGAACCCTTGATGTTTCCCAAAGCCACATCAGCGCCGGGAGCAGCCGCCGCATCCGTCGGTCCAAGGCCAAGCTTGATCAGCGCGCGCGAGTCTGGCGTAATCTTCGTCTGCCATCCCATATCGCCCTGCAGCTTCTGCATAGCAGAGACGGACTGGTCATCCCACCGGCCAGTAGGTTCGCCGGTCAAATATCCCTGCTTGATCAGCGCTGACTGAATCTGCGTCGCACGCTCCGACGGTATCTCCATCGGCGCCTTCTCTTCCCGCGCAAAATGCAGATGCAAACCCTTCTTATGCCTTACCGAGTCTTCCTTCACACTCACATGCGTGTGCTTGGTCGACGTGCCGGTCTTAGGATGCACCGACCCAAATGCCGGCACCGCCAGTAGTAGAAGCCCCGCCGGAATACCCTTAAGGATAGATATACGCATCGTGCGGCTTACCTCCCTCTCGCTTGTTTGAGCTCAAGTACGCGACACGATCCATTCCGCGCTGTGGAACTTAGCCTAGTCAAAGCATAGTTCGCATGCAAGAGCTTGTATTGTGAGTGTTATCACAGTAGGTTCACCTTTGGAGTACCCATAAGGTGCTAGACAAAAGTGGCGCGGTATTATCACCCGCGCCACCCCTCTTCAACCTAGGGCAATGTCCCGCCGACGAACGAGTCGCCACCGTTGGGACGCTGCGGAATGCGGATCACGAACACCACATCGTCGCCCGACTTCAGCGAACTCGCGATGGCGTTGTAGCTGGCAAGGTCCGTCACCGGCTTGCGGTTGATTTCCACGATCACCACGCCGGAGGTCAGATTGATGGAGTCGGCAAACGAGCCCGGCTTCACGCTCGTCACCGCAACGCCGCCCGTGATGTGCAAACGGCTCTGCAGCTGCTGGGGAACCGCCTGCACCGTGATGCCGAACTTGCTCTGTCCCGCATCCGCCTGGGCCGGCTCATTGGAATCGTCCTCAACCTTGCCTTGGTTTTCGTAGAGCTTGGAACGATCCGCGATGCCGCAGCTAATCGTGATCTGCTTGCCTCCGCGAAGAACGCCCAGGCTCACGGTCGATCCCGGATGCTTCATCGACACAATTCCAATCAGCTCGTCGCCGGTCTTGATCGACTTTCCATCCACGGACACGATGATGTCCTGTGGCTGGACGCCCGCCTTCGCCGCCGGTCCTCCCGGAACAACCTCGCTCACCAGCACACCGCCATTCGCGAAGCCATAGATACGGCCTACCGCGGCGGACTGTGCTGCTTGGAACTGAATCCCAATCGATCCGCGAACCACCTTGTGATCCGGTCCAATCAACTGGTTGTAGATCCCGATAATGATGTTCGACGGCATCGCGAAACCAATGCCTTCATTGCCAGCCGACTGCGTGAAGATGGCCGTATTCATGCCAATCACTTCGCCCTGCATATCCACCAGCGGTCCACCCGAGTTGCCGGGATTGATCGCAGCATCCGTCTGGATGAACTTCTGGAACTCATTCTTGGCTACGTTATTCGCATCGCCGCCCTCGTTGATCGAGCGGTTGCGTGCCGAGACGATACCGGCCGAAACCGTAGCGGATAAACCAAATGGCTCGCCAATTGCCAGCACCCAGTCGCCCACCTGCGCGCTATCCGAGTTGCCCAGCTTCACCGTCGGCAACGGAGTGTCCGTCTTAATTTTGATGACCGCAATGTCGGTCTCCTTGTCAACGCCCACCACCGTCGCCAGCCGGCCCGGATCGGTCGAATCCTCAGAGTCGGTCGACAGCTTCACATAAATCCGGTCAGCCTTGTCGATCACGTGGTTGTTGGTAATGATGTAGCCGCGCGGGTCAACAATGAAACCAGAACCCAGCGCCCGGCTCGGACCCGAGTCCTCCTGCCCGCCACCACCAGGCTGCCCACCGAAAAAGTGGTTGAAGAAGTCCTGCATGCCTTGGTCGCCCTGGCCACCCTCAGGATTCTGCCCATGCGGATTGCGTCCCGTCGGCCCTTGCTGCCCGGGAGCGCTCGTCTCCTTCGGCAGAATCTCCGTATTGATGTTCACCACTGCAGGACCCACCTGCTTCGCAATAGCCGAGAAGCCATTCGACAGATTCACCGGATTCGGAATCTGCAGCGGCTTGGCATCGCTGCTATCCACTGCGGCTTGCTTGGCACTGACGCGGCTGGTCAACATCGACCCGGCCAACACGCAGGCGGAAAGTGTTCCAAGTATCGTAAAAGTGGTCACCAGGCGTCCGCCGCGGATCTTCTCCCGCCAGCCCTGCCCGAATCGATTCGATGAGTCCATTGTCGTATTTATCCTCGTGTTGCTTCTGATTACCTTCTGATGTCGTGAACTTCTGCGCTTGCGCGGTCCTGCCCTAAGCTCTACGCGGCCCGCAGCTTCCGCATTTCGTTCGCCATCGTAATAGACGCGAACGGTGGAGAAAGGTCTCTGCGCGGACTGGTTCTGATTTGCTTCGTACAGCCCTCTCCAGCTTCCGTCGTTCAGTATGCATCTTCTAGATTACGCGCCCGCGATGGGTAAAAGTTGGCTCTTTCCCCGAGACGTTGGCCGCAGCTCCGCCAGTAGGATTCCCGCCAGGATCAGCCCAGCCCCCAGCAGCGCCCGCCGCCCCAGCCGCTCGCCAAAAAAAAGCAGGGAAGTCAGCCACGCAAACACCGGCTCCAGCGTGAAAATCAGCGCCGTATGCGACGCCGGCAGATGCTGCTGCGCCCAGCTCTGGATCGTGAACGCCGCCGCCGTCGCCAGTACCGCCGTCACCCCCAGCGCAATCCACAACATCGCCGTCCCATGGAAATACGGCCGACCGCCGAGCGGCAGTGTCACCAGCAACACCACGGCCGCAAACCCAACCTGCAGCGTCCCTAATCTCCTCGCCGAAACCACAGGCGCCGCCCGCGCCAGCATCAGCAGATGCGCCGCAAACGCCACCGCGCACCCCAGGCAAAGCCACTCACCCAGCCCAATCCCCGAAAACAGCGCATACCCCGCACCCGGCGGAGTCGTCAGCAACACCAGCCCCGCAAACGCCAGCCCCGCGCCCGCATACGTATCGAACGTAGGCTTCAACGACCCCGGAAGCGCCACCCCGGGAATCGCGCTCAGCAGCGGCACAATCACCACCACCAGCCCCGTGATGAACGCAGCCTTCGACGCCGCCGTGAACTTCAGCCCTGTCGTCTGAAACTGATATCCCAGCCCCAGGAACAATCCCGCCGCGCCTCCGAGCTTCAAGTCGGTCCGGCTCAACCCCCGCAGACTCCGTCCATTCACCGCCGCCAGCAAAGCAAACGCCAGCGCCATGCGCACCAGGTTAAACATCAGCGGCGTGGTAGCCGTAAGAGCCGACTTCACCAGCGAAAACGTCGCCCCCCAAACCAACACCACCGCCAGCAATAACAAATGCGCCGCCAGCGTCTGCGACCGCTCAGTCTTCATGGAGCCATTTGCCCCGTCGCAGACTGGTACACCGTCTCGCCCCCCACCACCGTCCGCAGCACCTGCGTATGCAGTACCTCCTGCGCCGACGCCCGCGTGATATCCCGATCCAGCACCACCATATCCGCCAGATACCCCGGCTCCAATCGCCCCTTCACCTTCTCCCGGAACTCCGCAAACGCCGACGCCTGTGTGTACGCATACAGCGCCTCGTCGATCGTCAGCTTCTCCTGCGGCTGGAACGTCTGCGTCCCCCCCACATTCTGCCGCGTGATCGCCGAATACAGCCCCCGAAACGGCGAAATCGACTCCACCGGATAGTCCGTCCCAAACGCCAGCGTCACCCCATGATCCAGAAACGACCGCCACGCATACGCCCGCTTAACCCGCTCCGGCCCCAGCCGAGCCGGCGCCCATGCCATATCCGTCAGCAGATGCGAAGGCTGCATACTCGCAATCACACCGAGCTGTGCGAACCGCTCAAACGCGCCCGGCGAAACCACCTGCGCATGTTCAATCCGAAACCGAAAATCCGCCGGCTTCACCGCCGCCGCCGGACCCGACATCACGACCCCACCCGCCGCATTCTTCGGCCCCGCAGCCACATTCGCCGGCCGCCCCACCTGCTCCGCCGCGCCCAGCGCATTCAACGCCATATCATTAGCCAGATCCCCAATCGCATGGAACCCTAGCTGAAACCCATCCGCCGCCCTCGCCGTCGCCATCTCGTTCAACTTGCCCTGGTCATACCGTGCAATCCCCAGGTTGTTCTTGTCGTCCGCGTACGCCTCGCTCATCGCCGCTGTTCGCGACCCCAGCGACCCATCCATGAACCCCTTCAGCATCGTGGTGTGCAGCAGCACATCATCCGCCGGATGACTCGCCCGCCGCTCATCCAGCACCCCAATCGGCTGAGCAAACTCAATCCACTCTGCGATCCGCAAATGCAAAGCCCCCTGCCGCTCCATCCCCTCCATCGCCAGAAAATCTTCCCAATCCGAGAAATCCTGGATCGACGTCACCCCGTGCGCCAGCGCATCGTTCATCGCCAGCTCAATCCCTTTACGCCGCATCGCCAAACTCGGCGGCGGAATTATCTTCTCGACCAGTGCCAGAGTAGGCCCTTCGCGAAGAATCCCTGTCGCATGCCCGTCCGCATCGCGATCGATCGCCCCACCCTTCGGCGCGATCGTCGCATCCGTAATTCCCGCAGCCTTCAGCGCCGCCGTATTCACAATCGCGATATGCCCATCCGTCCGCCCCAGGTACGCAGGATGCCCCGCGCTCACAGCATCCAGATCCTGCCGCGTCGGCAGCTTCGCCCCCGCCCACTTCGTATGGTCCCAACCGCCGCCAAGAATCCATTCCCCCGGCCCCAGCTTCGCCGCATAGGCCTGCACCTTCGCAAGCATCGCCGCCAGCGACGCCACATTATCCAAGTCCACGCTCAGCTTCTGCCGTCCTGCAAACGCCATATGCGTATGCGCATCGTTGAACCCCGGCATCGCAAACGCGCCCTTCAGATCGACAGTCTTGGTATGCGCATCCCTCATCGCCAACATCGCCGCATTCCCACCCACCGCCACAATCTTCCCCGCACGAACCGCAACAGCCGACACCCGCCCCGGCGTTGCATCCGCATCGCCATCCTTCAGCCGAGTCCCCGTAAGGATGTTGCCATCGTAGAAAATCACATCAGGCGCCGCCGAATGCCCCGCCCGTGCAGCCTGCGCCAACGCCGGCACTCCCGCCGCAAACCCCATACCCAATCCAGCCGCCACGCACATCCGAAAAAGTGTTCTCACGCCCCAGAGTTTATCCCAGCATGTATCAACTCACTCTCCGCCGTCATCGCAGAAACATCCAGCAGCAGCAGCAACACCCGCCGCAGCGCCAAATCCCTCCCCGTCGGATCGTACCCTTCCTGCAGCGTATGGATCCCCCACCCCACGCCTCCCGCGCCAATCGCCAGCGCCGGCACCCCCAACGACAGCGGCAAGTTCGCATCCGTCGACCCAATCCGCGCCTCGGTCGCAATCCCGAGATGCCGGTCCACCGCCTTCAAACTCATCGCCAATCCCGAGCTGCCCGCCAGCGCCCCCGCCGCCCGATTCCCAATCCGCTCCACGTGCAGCTTCAGCGCCGCCTCACCCCTCCGCTGATTCTCCGCGTTCACAATCCGTGTCAGCGTCTCCAGCACGCCCAGCTCCACGCGGTCCAACTCAATCCCCGACACGGACCGCAAATCCAAATCCGCCGTAGCCGACTCCGGAATCGAATTCACCGACGTCCCCCCATGAATCACCCCGCAACTCAACGTCGTCCGCGGCCGCGCCGGCAGCCTTAGCCGTCCGAGCTCCACCAGTGCCGCCGCCAGCGTCATGATCGGATTCGCCCGCCCCGCATCCGCCCACGAGTGCCCACCCGGTCCCGCAATCGTGATCCTCAATCGCCGACTCCCCAACGCCCGATCCACCACCATCGCATCCCCGCCACCCTCCAGCGCAATCGCTGCCCGCACTCTCCCCGCATATGGAGCCTCCGTAAACAAATGCCGCATCCCGCGAAGATCTCCCTCACCCTCCTCGCCCACATTCGCCGCAAGCAAAATCGTGCACCCGGGCAAAATCTCCGCATGCTGCATCGCCGCCGCAAGCCCCAGCAGCGCCGCCAGCCCAGCCCCGTTATCGCAAGCTCCAGGCCCAAAAATCTTCGCCTCGTCCTCCCGCGGCGCGCAATCCGTCCCGGCAGGGAAGACCGTATCCAGATGCGCCGACAGCATCACCACCGGCCCTTCCCCAGACCCCAACTCTGCAACCGCATTCCCCGCCGCATCCACCCGCGCATCCGCCAGCCCCATCTCATCAAACCGCTCGCAGAACCAAGCCGCCCGCGGCCCCTCTCCAAACGGCGGCGCCGCAATCCCGAGAAACTCCATCTGCCACCGCCGCATCTGCGCCTCGTGCAAATGCAGCCACGCAAACGCGCGATGCACCGCCCGATCGCTAGCCAGCGCAGCAATCCTTCTGTTATTCCCCGCGCTCATGCACCCACCCCGTCGCCATCCCCATACTCCACGGCCACCAAAAACAATCCCTGCGCTGGAGCCGTAGGCCCTGCCGCCGTCCGATCCTTCGCCGCCAGAATCCTCCCCACCTCTTCAGCCTGCAAAGCGCCGCGCCCCACCTCCACCAGCGTCCCCACAATATTCCGTACCATGTGGTGCAGAAACCCACTCCCCGTCACCCGATATCGCAGTAGCCCATCCTCCCGCACCACCTCCGAAACATAAATCGTCTTCACCGGATTCGGCCCACCCTCCCCGCTCTCCCTCTGCGCCCGATCCGGATCAACCGCCGCGAACGAAGTGAAATCGTGCGTCCCACACAGCATCGCCGCCGTCCGCTTCATCGCCTCCACATCCACTGCCCACCGGCAATCCCACGCGTACGGAGCAACAAACGGCGGGCACGCATTCTCCTCATCCACCTCTTCCACTTTTCGCTCAAAGATTCTGTATTCATAGGACTTCCTGACGGCACTATGTCGCGCATGGAAATCCGCCCCCACCTCTTCCACCGTCAACACCCGAATACTCTGCGGCAGCGATCGGTTCAGCGCCCTCCACAAATTCTCCGCCGGAATCTCCACCCCCAGCGCAAAGCTCGCGACCTGTCCCAGCGCATGCACCCCGGCATCGGTCCGCCCGGACCCCTGTGGCAGTACACGCTCTCCCGTCATCTTTTCCAGCGCCGCCGCCAGCGTCCCCTGCACCGTAGCCCGCCCCGGCTGCACCTGCCATCCATGGAACGGCGACCCGTCGTAACTGAGAACAATCTTCCAGAAACTCATCGTCGCGCCCGCCCCCCAACTCATTGTAGAGAGGTCCACCCGTTTCGCTGGATATACTTGGAAGTGTTTCCCCACAGTCGTCTGGAACCAACGGGCCATAACTGCCGTATAGAAATCTGACCGACAGCTCTTAACCCTGTTAGCCGCACAGCTCTACAACCCAATCAAGCTGCAAGCTGGAGAAGTGAATCGTGAAATTGAGGCATCTGCAGGCGAGCGTCTGCGTGGCACTTACGTTGGTGAGCACCCTTCCCCCAGCCGTCCTGTCCCAGGCTGCCGCTCAACAGACAACTTTGTCCAACCAGCAGCCGAGCCCCACCGCGCCTGCGGCTCCCGCAGCCGTGCAGAACGACACCACGGGAACTCCCGGCTTTCCGCAAGCACCCACGCCCAAATTCACCGAGCCGCTCTACCTTCGCTCCACGCTGAAGGACTATAGCAAGGGCAAGCTAGGTTTCCCGAACCCGCTCCGCTGGTACACCGCGACCAACTACCCCGCGCCGCGCCTCGGCGACACCCCGCACCTCAACGACCTTCTGCGCGACGGCAAAATCTATCTCAGCCTCTCCGACGCCATCACCCTCACGCTTGAGGACAACTTCGACATTGCCATCGCGCGCATCAATCTCGATATCGCCGACACCGATATCCTGCGCGCCCGCGCCGGCGCCAGCTTGCGCGGCGTCTCCACCGGCCTCATCACCAATACCCTCGGCACTTCCGGCACCACCGTCACCGGCGGCGGTGGACCCGGCGGCACCACCAGCGGCACCGGCGGCACCGGCACCGGCGCCTCCGGCCTCGTCCTCAGCACCAACGGCGGCGGCCCCGTCCCCTACAATATGGACCCCGTCCTCACCGGCGCGCTCGAGTACCAGGCACAAAACCAGCAGCAGTCCAACCTGCTCTTCTCCGGCGGCCTCTCTTCGGTCTACACCGACACGTCCACCTACAACTTCACCTACCAGCAAGGCTTCGGTACCGGAACCCTTTTCAATGTCGGCTTCAATAACAGTCGCGTCACCACCAACAATCCCTTCGTCACCTACAGCCCTCAGCTGACCACTTCGTTCACCGCCACCGTCACCCAGCATCTTCTCCAGGGCTTCGGTACCGGCATCCAGGACCGCTTCATCCTGCAGGCCAAAAACAATCGTCGCATCACCGACTCCGCCTTCCGCCAGCAGCTTCTCTACACCATCAACCAGGTAGAGAACATCTACTGGGGCTTAGTCAGTGCCTACGAAGACGAGCAAGCCAAGGAGCGCGCTCTCGCCCAATCCACGCAGCTCACCGAGGACAACCGCAAGCAGCTCCAGATCGGCACCCTCGCTCCACTCGATGTAGTCAACTCCGACGCTTCTGTCGCAGCCGACAAGCAGGCGCTCATCCAGTCGCAAACCAATCTCGAATACCAACAGCTCATCATGAAGCAGGCGATCGCGCACAACCTCAACGATCCCCAACTCTCCGCCGCGCCCGTCATTCCAACCGACCGCGTCGCCCTCGACCGCCTCCCCGAAGAAGACCAGCCCATCGAAAGCCTGATCGCCGACGCCTACGCCAACAACCCCCAAATCGAGCAGGCTGTTCTCAACATGAAGAACAACCGCATCACCATCAAAGCCGAGAAAAACGGCCTCCTTCCTGTCCTCGACGCCTTTGCCTTCTATGGTGGCAACGGCCTCGGCGGCGCGCAGGCTCCCGGCGCCCTCGACTTCAATACCGGAGAGCCCTATCCCCCAGGCACCTTCCCGCCCATCAGCTATGGCACGGCCCTCAATAATCTCGTCAACAACAGCTCACCCAACAAGGGCGTAGGCGCTAACCTCACCATCCCTCTACGCAATCGCACCGCCCAGGCCGACCAGGTTCGCTCCCAGATGGAACTTCGCCAGTCCGAGATGCGCCTGCAGCAGCTCTACACCCAGATTCGCATTCAGATCATCAACAGCCGCTACGCCCTCACCAACGACCGCGCGCAGGTAGCCGCTGCGCAGGCCCAGCATGACTACGCCGGCCAGAGCCTCATCGCCGAGCAGAAGAAGTACAAGCTCGGCGCCTCCACCAGCGCCAACGTTCTTCAGCAGGGAAGAAACCTCGCCATCGCGGAGAACTCCCTCATCTCGGCCACCGCCGCCTACGCGAAAGATCGCGCCGCGCTGCTCCAGCTAATGGCCACCACCCTCGACCGCTACAACATCAGCATCACCGACGCCGCCTCCGGAACCATCACCCAGGCGCCAGCCATCCCCGGCCTCACCGCTCCCAAGCCCGAAGCCGCGCCCCAGCCCATCACCAACACGCCACCCCCGCCGCCCAACCAGTAGCTCATCGCTCTTGCCGTACCGCTCGAGTTGCTCAAACGGAGCGCCGGGTGTCATGCTTGGACAATGACGCGTTTCAACCTGTTGTCGGTCGTGTTTGCCTGCTCTCTGTTGTCTTCTTTTTCAGCCGTCGCCCAGGAGGCTGGCTACTGGCGAGCCGCCAGCACCACCGCCAAACACATCACGGGCGACGTAGCCCTCACCGACGAAAAAATCTCCATCAACTTCTCCACCTACTGGATCGCCCAGATCCGCACCCTCACCCCCGCCGAACTCAGCGCAGCCTTCAATGCCGACGCCACCGCCTCCGCCAGTGGCAACCTCTACCGCCTCAGCATCCCCTCAGACAAAAAGATGCTCCACAAGAGCACCCTCTGCGGCGGCGAGGACACCCAGTGGCTAGCCACCTACTCCTCCGGCCGCACCCTCCAACTCGCCTTCTTCTCCACCGCCCAGATGCCGGTCCTTACTCCCGATGCGCTTGCCAACAACTCCAACCTCTGCGGCATCTTCGGCTACACCCGCTAGGCCATCGCTTCACTCAGGCAATCTTGACCAGCGGATCCTGCACCTCCCCGGCCCGCATGTGACCCGCAATCGTCGAAGGCATATCGCTCGTCTGCGCCACCACTCGATTCCTGCCCCGCTTTTTCGCCTGGTACAGCGCGGCATCCGCCCGGCCAACCAGCGCGCCCGGCGTGTCTCCATGTCCCCAGGTAGAAATTCCCAGGCTTATGGTCAACTGCCGCGTCAACTCCGGCACCGCAACCTTGGCGATCGCGCCTCGAATGCGTTGAGCGATCGTCATCGCGTCTTCCATCGAACTCTCCGGCAGCAGCACCATAAACTCCTCGCCTCCAAATCGCGCCGGCAAATCATACGGTCGAGCCTGCTCAGCGAATACCCCGGCAGCCGCCATTAGCGCCCGGTCTCCCACCAGGTGACCAAATTCGTCGTTGATCGATTTGAAATGATCGAGGTCGCCCAAAATTACGCTGAAGCCACATCCCAGCCGGTCAGCCCGCGCCATCTCGCTACGCATCCGTTCGTCAATCGTCCGCCGATTCGCCAGTCCTGTCAGCGTGTCCGTCTGAGAAATCTTGAGAATCTGTTCGTTCGCCGCCGTCAACTCCTGGTTGACCAACATCAACCGTTCTTTTACGAGCTTCGCCCTTTCCTCAGCCTGCTTGCGGTCGGTGATGTCGTGCTTCACCGCCACAAAGTTGCTGATACGTTCATCTCCCGCCAGTACCGGCGCAATGTGCATCTCTTCGCAGTACACGTTGCCGTCCTTCCGCAGGTTCCACAACTCACCGGACCACTCCTGTCCGTCCAGGATGGTGCTCCAAAGTGTTCGGTAAAATGCGACATCCATCATGCCCGACTTCAAAATGCGCGGATTCATTCCCAGGACTTCCTGCAACTCGTAACCCGTGAGCATAGTAAACGCAGGGTTAGCCCACTCAATGGCTCCCGTCGCATCGGTGATCACGATAGCCTCGGATGCCGATTCCAAAGCCACCTGCTGCAGCCGGCTGTAGTGCTCTGCCTTTTTTTGCTTGCTGATATCGACGCCGACACCCAGGATGCATATCTCTCCTTCGTAAAGAAATTGCGTGTAGGTCATATAGATGGGGACCCTCATCCCCTCCTTGCTCAGCACGTAGGCCTCTACTTCGGCGCGGCCCACGTCCATGCACCTAGCCATGCCCTGCATCACGCCATCCAGGCTCTCCGGCGCCAGGCTCGCCATCAGCCCACCGTCGATCATGTCCTCGTAGGAGTATCCAAGAAAGTTGTTATTCCATCGCTTAAGATCTCCCTCAGGATCGAAGATGCAGACCGCGCAGGGCATGCTGTTCAAGATCGATTTCAGAAAGGCAGCTGAGTCACGTGCTTCCTCCGCAGAGGCGCAAGCCCGCAGCGCCGAGGTCCGCAGATCCTTTCCCATTCCATGAACCGTCCGGAGCGCAAAGAGCACCACAAGCAACGCAATTCCCATACACCCGCGCAACACAATACGGCCATAGCGCAGCCGCCTCTGGGTACTGCTAAGAGCTTCTTTTAAGCTGTTCGATTCCAGAACTTCGAGCTGGTCGGTGATTTCGTCGATGGTTTTATAGGCATTCGCCACCTCATTCAAATCCTGGGAATTCATTGCATCGAGGCGGATCACATGATGGACGGCCTTTCGATACGACCGGCTGCTGTCTTCAACTATCCCAATAATCTTCAGTTCCTCGTCGTTGATCGAAAGCGACTTCAATTCCGCAACATCTCGATCTACCTGCACGGACCGGATGTCAAACAGCTTCACATTGGAAGCAACCTCTTGCGCATCCGCGTACAGCAAGATTCCTCGCTGTGCCGCCAGCATGTCTCCCGCTGCCATATTGATGTCGCCTGCCAGCCACAGCTTGCGGGCGGTCGAATTCACCGCAATCTCGAATGTCTTGTCGACTCGCGAGAGTACCGAGTAAGACGCCACACCCAGCATCGCCATCATCAGCAGGATCGCCGCCATCCATGCCATCAACTTGGGTTCCGCTGCTAATTTCCTCATCGAAATTCCTTTCGGTCGATGTTTCTCGCAAGCCCGAGATGGCTGTTATCGAAACGGGTCCTCCTCCGGGCTGTCAGCCGAATTCAACACAGGTTCGTCCGATCTGCGGAGGTGGGGTAACCCCTTCTGAATCCGTTTATCGGCGGTGCCGCGCAGAACGTGACGCAGTGTCGTAAAACGGAACAGTCGGCCACCTCCCGGACAGCACAACCCGCCAGCAGGTTGTCAGTTGTTAGTTCTAAGTTGCGTAGGTTCTCGACAACGAACAACTGAGAACTGACAACTGATAACTCCAGATCCCCCTCAGTTGACTACGCCCAAAAGTGGTAAAATGAACTGTTGCGGCAACAAGCCGCCTGAATAGCGAGGAACCGAATCCATGGCAAAACGCCGCGGTAATCCCAACTGGGGCAAGCCGGAGCCCATCGGCCCAGTCGTCCCCACCATCACCTCCTTCGAGATGGTCGTCAAAGAGTACAAACTCACCCCCGACCAGTACATCCGCTCCACCCGTCTCCGCGAGTGGGCCCGCCGCAATAAGAACTCCAAGTACATTCCCGAAGCTCTCCTCGAGGCCTGGGGCTTCGAAATCGAGTCCACCCTCTAAACCTGTCAAGCCCCCTGCCGCTCGGAATTCAACCTAAACCGCTGATTCCGCGGCAGATAATACTTCTAAAAACCTGGCATAGTTACCCTGCGCCAGTAGCTACAATAGAAGTAGGGGTAATCACAGAAATCTATCCGGGACTTACTTCTGACCCGTTGACAACAAATAGGGGTACTTCACCCCTTAAGCCGTTTCAATGGAATACTTTAGACCCTTAATCTCCGCCCGCAGCAGGGGTACTTTGGCGAGCAACCCATTTATTATGAAGAGGTTGCTAGCTAAGTATGA
>Ga0302313_10001544_pt1 | contig 17263 bp, 11 predicted proteins | sample III_Palsa_N2_2_FD_200454 | JGI IMG/M metagenome (GOLD analysis project Ga0302313, IMG submission 200454) | Peat permafrost microbial communities from Stordalen Mire near Abisko, Sweden - III_Palsa_N2_2 | ecosystem: Environmental > Terrestrial > Soil > Palsa > Peat permafrost | place: Sweden...
CGGGATACCGTCAAGCCGGTCCGGCCGAACTGTTTGAACTGCATGTTGGCTCCATCGTCGAGAAAGAGGATCCAGCCTGATGGCCGGGCCACTGATCGTCCGGAATCATTTCGGTCGACCATAATGTATCGGTTGATACATTAGCACATTGAAACCAGTCAGAAAATAAATATAGTGATTGATACAATCGTTGCCGATAGTTGGGGAGATATGTGTCTGATGGCACAAACAGATTCCGTACACGTTATGCCGTCCCAATGCCTCGGACGAACAACAGTCCCATGTCGCGAACGCCGCTAAAAATGTCACTTGTGGCTATAGCCGGCGGCCCACGCGCCGTCTAGACTGCGAAGCACCGTCAAACCCGCATTGCAGGAGCAAGGCATGTCTGAAGTTGCAGCAAGGAAAGCTATCTGCGGCGCACATCCGCTCGATGAGGTCATATGGAACGCGCTCACCAGCAAGCAAAGCCGCTTCGCGTTGGGTACCGATGCAGCACTGCGGTTTCCCGCGACAGTTGGCCCGTTTGCTGCCATCGCCGATTTCAGTCCTGAATCCTTCGGCGCGTTGCTTTCGCTCATAGAGGAAGAAGGTCCGGCCGCGTTGGTTACCACGGACGAAGTCGTACCCCCTGCCGGATTCTCTGTCGTCAGGCGTGCGACGTTGCTGCAAATGGTGTGGCAAGGCGACCTCGACCCGACGAATACTCGGGAGCACGACAAACTCGCCGGGAGCGACGTGCCGGAAATGCTCGCCCTGGCCTCCGCGACGCAGCCTGGCCCCTTCGGCCCGCGCACCATCGAACTCGGCGATTATTTTGGCGTTCGTCGTGAAGACAAGCTGGTGGCAATGGCGGGAGAACGTATGAGGCTCGACGGACATACCGAAATCAGCGCTGTCTGCGTGGATGGCGCTTTTCGGGGGCAAGGTCACGCGGTCGGACTGGTGAAGCGACTGATTGCGGCCATCTGCGCGCGTGCCGAAACGCCCTTCCTGCACGTGCTCACGTCGAACCACGGCGCCATCTCGATCTACCGGACGCTGGGTTTTGTCGAGCGGCGCGAGATGCACCTCATGGTGGTCGGCCCCGTGGCATAGCAGCGGGAGTACTCATTTGCCACCGCTTAGTACTGCGTTGCGAATAGCCTCATGCCATCGGCCGCGAACCCGAAGCCGGATCGGACACCCTCACGAACAACAGATCGCGAATGGGGATGCGTTCCTCGAAGAACAGCTAGGTTCCGTGTTTCAACAGCAACGCCACAAAACTGTCGGCCAGTGCGTGTAGTCGATCCCGTTCGCGGTACACCCGTTCGATCACCGCGAGTCCGCGCGTAAACGTGACGATTACCCGCGCTGCCTCGGCCGGAGATGTGCTGAGCCGCGTCCGAATCGCTTTGCCCGACAACGCCTTCGTGATCACCGCCTCCAGATCGTCCAGCAGCACCTGCAAGCGTTCCTGGACCTGCTCGCCCACTGCATCGACTTCCGCGGCGGTCTTGGTCGTCAGGCATCCGCGAGCAGGCGAGCCAGCCGTCATGTTGGCGATCGCGACATCGAAGAACCGTCGTAGCGCGAGATCGGCTGACGGCGCGACCAGGGCCGTCTGCGCTTCCGTGAGAAAGCGCGTTGCGTACCGATCGAAGGCGAGCAGGAAGAGTTGTTCCTTGCCTCCGTATGCGTGGTACAGCGAGCCGCGCTGGACGTCAGCCGCTTCGGCAAGATCGGCCATTGAGGTCGCCTGCCAGCCTTTTTGCCAGAATGTCTCCAGGACCTTGTCCAAGACGGTTTCTTCGTCGAACTGCCTGACCATTGCCATGAGCGGGGTATCCCTCAGGGAAGTGCAAAAAATATTTGACATGAACGTCAACATTGACGTAAATGGCATTATACTTTGCACGACAGCATTCTCTGGTGGAATTTTTGGAACGCCCGAGTTGCGCGCCGCGCTCCTGAACGTCGATGCGTCTTCGCGCGGCACATCCAACAGCCCGCAGATGATTTCCATTGGCAACAGATCAGCAGGGCAGCGAAAACACTGCGGTCCCTTCGCTCAAATCTGCCGAATCGGCGCCCCGTCGATCCAGGCCCGAATCGCTTCCACAATCTGTGGATAAGCGACGCGATAGGTATTCTCCGTAACGTAGCCAATGTGAGGCGTAGCCAGCACGTTCGGCAGAAACCGGAACGGATGTCCCGCAGGCAGAGGTTCTTCGTCGAATACATCAAGCGCGGCACCACCAATACGGCGCTCCTGCAGCGCTTCGATCAGCGCGTCTTCTGTAACGATGGGCCCGCGAGACGTGTTCACCAGATACGCGCCTGGCTTCATCAGTCCAAGCTCTCTCGCGCCGACGAGCCCCTTTGTGCGATCGCCAAGCTTCAGGTGAATCGTAAGCACGTCCGCCTCACGGAAGAGTTCATCCTTCTCGACACGTTGCACGCCCACTTCACTGGCCCGTTCGGAGGTCAGGTTCTGACTCCACGCAATAACGCGCATTCCGAACGCAACCCCGATGCGCGCGACGGCCTCGCCAATGCGCCCGAGCCCAAGCACACCAAGCGTTTTGCCGTTTACATCGATGCCCACACGCGTCTGCCAGCCGCCGGCCCGCAATGACGCGGCCTCGCCGTACAGATTCCGCGTCGCGGCGAGTATCAGACTCCAGGTCAAGGCCGGGGTGGCGGCGGCATCGCCGCCTGTAGTGCCTGATACGACAATGCCGTGCGACTTCGCGGCATCGAGATCAATGGCGGCATTCCACATGCCGACGCTGACAATCAGCTTGAGACGCGGCAGACATGCGAGGAGATTCGCGTCGAAGCGGGTCCGCTCGCGCATCAGCACGACAGCATCGAACGGTGCGAGCCGGGCCGCAAGCGCGTCCGCGTCGCTGACATGATCATGAAAGAATACGGTGTTCGCCTGAGGCTGCAGGCTTGCCCAGTCAGCGAGCGACGGGGCGACATTCTGGTAATCGTCGAGGACGGCGACATTCAAGGGAGCGGGACCGGACATGCAGTTTGTCTCCTACGTAGGTGATGTTCGTGTATGCACTCAGACGAGCAGTCTAATGCGGCTGCTGTTTTCTTGCTGGCGAGCCCTCTGGCCAGCGAGCCCTTGGAATAACTGGTTCGACTCAAGCGTTTCATGTTCCTGAGACCCTGCTTGCGACCCATGCGTCGGCTCGCCTGCGTCCGGCGAAATCCCTCAACGGATTTCTCTTTGCGGAAATACGTCCCCTAACCACAGATCCCCACGATGCAACTCGACCTCGACCGCTTCCTGGCCCCAATCGATGACAGCGCGCCCACGGGACAAAACCTCGAATACGACCCCGCGTTTGCCGAGCTGGAGCGAATCGCCACACCCGTCTCCGAGCGAACGATGGGCGACAGCATCAAAGCCGCCGTCGAACCCGACTGGGACAAAGTGGCCGATGCAGCCGATGCGCTGCTAGCTCGCACCAAGGACCTGCGCGTCGCGCTCCATCTGAGCGCCGCATGGACACGTAAAGATGGGCTCGATGGCTGGAGCGCAGGCCTCGGTCTGGTCCGGGCACTGCTGGAGCGCTACTGGGACGATGTCCACCCTCAACTGGACGCCGACGACGACAACGATGCCACCGCACGTGCCAACGCGCTGATGGTCCTTGGCAACCCGCAGAGCGTGCTAGGGTACTTCCGCGCCGCGACGTTCGTGCAATCGGTGCGGCTCGGCCGTTTCTCGCTGCGAGATCTGCGCGTCGCGGCGGGCGTGGTGGCTGCGGCGCCGTCGGCGGACGGCGCGCCTGCTCCCAGCCTTGTCGATCTCGAGGCGGCCTGCATGGATTGCCCCGACGATGAGTTACCCCGTACAGCCGCCCTACTCGCCGAAGCACTGGAGCACGCAGAATCGATCGATGCGCTTCTGGGCGAAAAGCTGGGAACGTCGAGCCCGGATCTGAGCCAACTGACGGCCGATATCAGGGATCTGAAGAAATTCGTCGACGCGCAACGCGCGCGGCGCTTTCCAGAACAGCAATACACGGATTCCACCGGCGGCGCGCCGGAGACGCAGTCAGGAGGAACGGATCCGATCGACCAGCCTCGCTCGCGAGGCATCGCAGGACCTGACGATGTCGTCCTGCGCATTGACGAAATCTGTGAGTACTACGAACGCAACGAACCCTCCAGTCCGCTGCCCATCCTGCTCAAACGAGCCCGACGTCTGGTGGGCAAGAATTTTGTCGAAATCATGCAGGACATCACACCAGGCGGTCTCTCGGAGCTGCAAACGCTGTCCGGTTCCGAAGTCGACTGACACGCTTTCGTGTCTTTCTCATGGCGTGCCCCACGCCGGTACCGTCCTCACCGATACCGGCAGCCCACGTCACGTGCATGTAAGCCAGTAGCACAGCACAACGCCGATACAGAGTGCGATGGCGCCAAGCAGCGCGGCCCTTTCAATGAGCCCCACTGCGCCGAGGGTCGTGCTCGACCTGTCACGCTTTCGCTCCGCTTTGCCATCGCGCGTTTTTCCCATCTCGCCTGACATCAGCGTGTCGTATGCCGGCACCGCGCGACGCACCGTATCGCGTTCGGCCTGAGCGATCTCGTCACCCAGCGACTCCAGCAAGGCACGCCGGCGGTCCCGGTATTCGTCGCGTGCAATGCGGTGCAGCCGATGATCTTCGTCGAGCGCGCGCAGCGCCTCGTTAACCTGACGTTCGCGGGCCTTCATTGCCGCCCGCGCGTCACTCTCTTCCATGCCGCGCTGGCTACCGCCTGCCGACGTCGACCGGTGTTCCATCATGCCGTTCCTCATCAGTTACCCACGCCGCTGGCAGGGGCCGCAACATCGTCCGGCGCGGACGCAGCATCCACGCCGGCATCGCCAGACGTGTCGGGGTTCTGCGTCTTGATCTGATCGAGCAACGCACGTAGCCCACCTTTTGGCAACGTCACGCGGGCGCCGAGGTCGCGCTCCAGTTGCTGCATGCCGTCGGGATCGGCGGCGGCTGTGCTCGCGTAACGCGCGCGCAGATCCTGGTAGTCGGGGTCCGCAATCGGCTGGCTACGGGCCGCAAGGATTGCGGCAGCCACCTGATAACGTTGCGCCGCATTGTTGAGTCTCGTGTCGTCGTTGAGCGCACTGGCACCCTGCGCTGCGATCTTTGCGGCGTCGGCGAGCAGGCCCTGCTGACACAAGGCGCGCGCATTGCCAAGGAAGGCGGCGGACACCAGTTGCCGCCCTTCCGCGCCCACGAACGGATCCGATGGCTGTACCGTGCGCAACCGCGCGAAAGCGCCGAGCGCACGTGGCCCGTCGTTTGCACTCGCGGCAAGACGCACCGCGTCCGTCAGCGAGGCCGGGTCGCCGCTCGCAATCTGCTGGTCGATCTTCTGCTGCTGCAGCAGGCCCAGCATGCGGTCGCGCTGTGCGGCTAGTGCCGTCGAGCGCGGTGCGTAGCGCAGCCCGGCCTGGACCAGATCGAGATATTGCTGCGCCTGGCCCGGGTCGTTCACCTTCTCCGCCGCCGTGATGATGCCGTCGACGAGCATCTCGATCGCCTGCTCGGTCTCGGGCGCGTCGTCGCCTCGCAGAGACAACATCGCACTGCTCACGGCGTCCAGCCACTCGTTGTTTGCCGCAGGACTGGCGGCGAGCTGCGCCAGCGCGCGGCGCGCGTCGGCCACGCTCGACCGGTTCGCGTGCGCATCGGGATGCGCGGCCGCATACTCGAGCGCAGCGTCCAGCTGCTCGCGCCGCTGCTGCAAAGGCGCCGCGTCAGGAAATAACTGCAACGCGAGCGTGATTCTCGAACGCGCCTTGTCGAATTGACCCAGATCGATCGACTGCCCGATCGCCGTGTCGTACTTCGACTCGAGCTGGCTGTTTTTCAGTAGCGCGCTGCCCGGGTCGAGCGCCCGGATGCGGTCGAGAATTTCGGCGGCGCTGCCGGGCTGGTCTTCGAACAACGCCTCGCGGTCGCTGGCCTGATCGAGATCGCCGCCCAGTCTGCCGAGCAGATCGTTGCGTTCGTCTTCGATCCGCTTACGGCGCCCGTCGAAGGTCGGTGAAAACAGCTTGAGCCGATCGCGCAGTTCGAACACGTGCCGGACCGCGCCGTAATCGAAGCGGCCAAGCGTCGGATTCCAGTATGCGTCGAGGCGCTCCAGCAAAAAGCCCTGGATAGCATCGCTCTGGTCGAGCACCGCACGCTCGCGCTCGTCTTCGCCGAGCGCGTGGAGTGCCGCCATCATCTGGTTCTCGTCCACGTAGTGTTGCGGATTCGCGGCCGCCAGGCGGCCAATCGCCGTTTCCAGTTGACGATGGCGCATCTGGATGTGCAGCACCGCCCCACCCGCCGTCAGCAGCGCCACGGCAAGCGCTGCCCCGAAATATGGCGCGAGGCGCTCGCCCGTGCTCCTGCGGCGCAGGCCGTCGATCAGCGCCTCGACACTATGCGGCCTCTCTTCGCCATGAAACGCAACCGCGTCGCACAGCGCCTTCTGCTGGCGCCGGGAGAGACCGGGCACGATGGGCGGTCGCCGGCCTTCCTTCATCGCCACATCGGCGCTGTGGCGATCGAACGGATGCCTGCCGGTCAGCAGTTCGAAGATCACACAACCGAGCGCATAGACATCGTCGCGAACGGCTGGATGCGCGCCTTCGATCATTTCCAGACTCGCGTAGGCTGGCGTCAGTGCACCGAGCGTGCCCGCGTCGAACACCGTTTGCTCGCCTACCGCACCGGCGCCTGACATGCCCGCGCGGGCGATGCCGAAGTCGAAAACCTTGGCGACGCCATCGCGCGTAACCATCACGTTACCGGGCTTGAAATCCGAGTGCACGATGCCGCTCGCGTGGGCTCGCTGCAACGCGCGCGCCATGCCTTCGATCAGCGGCCACGCTTCGTCGAACGGCATGCCCGCCGAGGCCCGTTCGCGGATCAGCGTGCGCAGGTCGGTGCCGTCGATGTACTCCATCGTCATGTAGACGATCGTGCCGTCCTTGTCGAAATCGTAGACATGCACGATGTGGTCGTCGGCGAGCCGCTGCGCGCGACGCGCTTCGCGTTGAAGCGCAATCAGTGCATCGGGATGGCGGCGGAACTCGTCATTGAGCACCTTGACCGCCAAGTACGGATCGCGGTCGCGCGCTTCCACCTTGCGTTCGTCTTTCGCGAGATAGACCACGCCCATACCGCCGCGGCCCAGTTCACGCTCGAGCAGAAAACGGCCCTTCAACAGCATGCCGACGCTCGCGTGCTCCACGCTTTGCGCCTGTGCGAGACTCTGCCAGCTCGCGCGGTTCAGGCTACCGTCGACCGCCGAGCTGCCGGTGCCGGTGCCGGTGCCGGTGCGGCGGCTGTTGGCGCTGCTCGCAGGCTTGACCACCGTCGCGTCAGCGTCCGCGTCGCGCACAGATGCGAGGACATGCTGATCCTCGTTCCTGGCGGACTGCACCCGGGTCGGCTCGAAGTCATCGGCGTCAGATTCGGACTCTGATCTGGATTCGGATAGCAACCGCGCGGATGACGCAGCATTCTCCCCCGCAGGATCGGATTCGGCGTCGATCGTCCTGTGCGCGCCCGGCGGCGCCGCCGCGACGGTATGCCTCGATGCCATCAGCCGTCCATACGCGGCCTTGACCGAATCGAACAACGCCGCGAGCGTCGAAGTGCGTTCGCGACAGGCGGCTAGAAAATCGTTGAAGTTGTTCATGACGAGAAGTTCACGATGCGTCGAGCCGTACGAAAACGGCCGAAATGTTGTCCCGCGCGCGTCCTGCGAGCGCGAGCGAAAACAGGCGCCTGACCTGCTCATGCGGATCGTCCGGCGTGCAGCATGCATTCGCCAGCCCTGCGTCGTTCAATTCCTTGTTGACGCCGTCCGTGCACAGCAGGAACTGCATGCCCGGTCGGCTGCCGGCCACGACCCAGTCGATGTAGAGCGTCTCGTCGACGCCGACCGCCCGTGTCAGCACACCCGCTCCTGCGCCAGGAGGAGCACGGCGTCCGAAATGGGTTACGTCGACCGGTTGGCCGTGCACGTGGTCTCGCGTGAGCAATGTGAACGCGCCATGATCGTCGACATAGACGCGGCTATCGCCAACCCAGCCGCACAGCACGAACTGCTGGGCGTGGACCAGCAGCGCGACCGTCGAGCCGATCACATCGACCTGTTGCTCGATAGCGGCGGCGCGCAGTTCCTCGTTGACCTGCTGCAGGCTGTCCTCGATCGCTGCAACGAACGCGTACACATCCCCTTCGCGCCTGAGCAAGCCGAGCCGCTCGACGATCAGCGAGCTCGCGAGGTCGCCTGCCGCGTGACCGCCCATGCCGTCGGCGACCACCCACAAGCCGAGGTCTTCACGTAGCAGGATCGCATCCTCATTGCGGCGTCGCACCTTGCCCGTCTCGGTGTGGCCAGCGGAGCGGCAACGGGTCGTCATGCGTCCACTCCGATGACCGCGAGCGGCCACAGCGCCGACCGGCCGCTGAGCCCCGCGCAGACGGCCAGATGAAGGCGAGCGTCGTCGTGACTGGACAACGCGAGCGCTTCAGCAAGACAGGTGCGTGGGAGTTGAACCAGCTCACGCGTGACGAGCAGCACCAGACGATCGCCGTGCTCCAGCAGGATGTCCGCCTCGTCCCAATCCGGTTCGCTCGCCGCGCCGATGCCTGGCATGTCGATCCACGTGTCGCCGAACAGCAGATCGTCGAATTCGCCGCCCGTGCCCACAGCCCGCTCGACAAATAGCGGCTGCAGTTGCCCATGCCGCCAGAGCCATGCGCTTGCCGCACCGATGCGCAGCAAGCGCACCGCAGCACCGTCGAAACAGGCGATCAGCGCGGCGCCGTTTTCCGCCGCCGCATGGCGTGACGCCTCGCCGCGCACGCGCAGTTGCGCGTGCAGCGCCATCAGCGCTGAGCGCAACCGCGCCAGATCAGGCTCACCCGCCAGCGCGGCTTCACGGATGCGGCGCGCAGCGAGACGGCCGGGGATATCACGACCTTCGTCAGCGCACAGCACCAGCATGCGGCCGTCATCAAGGCTCAGCATCGCCGGTTGCATATCAACGGCAACTTCGACCGAAACGTCGACGTCAACGTCATGAAGCAGTGGCAGGTCGTGTGGCAGCGCAGGCATCGTGTCGCGCATGGTCGGCCCGGTACGACGAGCGGTCACAGGGTCTGCGCCGAACCCATCAAGGACATCGCCGATCACTGCAGGCGCAGATCGAACCAGATCCTGCAAATCGAAACCCGGCTGGCTGCCGGAATCAGCCATGCCTGACGAGGCAGTTTCGTCAGGCCTCCCCGCACCTTGCTCCAGCAGCGATGCATAGCTGCGCGGCAGGCCGCGTGTCGCGAGCAGATTCGTCCCGTTCGCCGTCCACCACAAGCACCATGGACCCTGGCGCAGACTCAACTGCGTCCACGTTTGCGTCAGCATGATTCCGGCTGCCGCGCCGGCGGACAGTGTCATCTGCCATTGCCCGCTGTCCCAAGGCAGCGCGCGCCAGCTTGCGCTAATGGCCGGCTCGTGTGTCGACGGACCGGCCAACGCGGCGACCCGCGCATCGAAGGTCTCGACGCTCACGGCGTCGTAGAGCGCGCTGCGATAGACGCGCTCGAGCGCATCGAACCACGCCTCATTACCGAAGATGGCGCTGACGTCACCGCTACAGGGCGCCGCGAGCACGAGCGGGAACGCCCGACCGAGCCGGTCCACCGCCGGCCCAACCAGTCCGCACCAGGCACCCTGACCACACGCTTGAGCAGGCAGCATGAAGCGCCACGCCGGACCCTGCTTCCAGGCCTGCGTCCACCGGTCCCCCAGTTCCCGTCGTCCGGTTTCGACGGCGTGCTGGAAATGGCCGTCCCAGTCATAGACGAAACTCGGGGCCAGCCGTCGCTGGACAAAATCGCCTGCACCCGGCAGCTTGCCGTAAAAACCGACGCCGCCGGTCATCGCGGACACCTGAATTCCCGTACCTCGTCGTTGAGGAACGGGTTCTCGAGGCTCGCCGGCTGGATCGGCAGCTTTACGGTGTGGCCGTCGAAATCAAAACTGGCGAGATAGCGCAGATCGCCCTGTTTCTGCAGATGCGCTGCATCGAGCGCATGAAAAAAGGCCCAATCGCCGTCGTACTTCAACGGTGCACCGACCGGCTGGCCAGACGTATCGAATGCCGTCACGACTACGTGCCCAGGCTGCGGACCGGGCCACGTCATCGTCATGCTGGCCGCACCGTTGGCGGAGTAGTCGTACTTCTGGCCGTCGATCTCGATCGTCAGCTTTGCGATCGCCGGATCGAGTTGCGGCGCCTGCAGCGTGAAGCCGACCGCAAGCTGCGCACCGTTGCGGAAGTAGATCTGGCGGATCGCGTCGGCGGCCTGCGCTTCGCTCAGCACCGAAGCAGGACCGGGCGGCACGCCGGGTTTCCAGCGCCATGCACGCCCACTCGTATCGACGAATTTCGCGAGCGTCGACTTGAAGAAGCTGTCGAAGCGTCCGCCATTGCTGAACAGATCGGTGAAGTTCTGCAAGGGAATGTCCGAGGTGCCGTTTGCCGCGAACGGATAGCGTCCATCCACCATGCGCGCGCAATCGTTGCCGGCCGCTGCGCGGAACTGGTCGGCGAGCGCCGCACTGTTGCCGCTCGCAACGAGCGATGCACTCTTCGTCGCCACGCCAGACACCAGCGCAGCCACTTGCGGCGGCAGTTCGCCCGTCTCCTGGCGCGCCGCGAGGACCGCGGGGTTGTTCTGCGTGGCGGGGTCGCTGAGATCGGACATCGATAGCAAGCTCTTGCTCAGTTGGTCGAGCACGCCGATCGTGTGGTCGAGCGGTGTCGAACCGGGGGTGCCGGCGCTCAGCTCGTTCAACTGCGCGAAGTGCGCCTCGATGGCGGCGCCCGGCCGAGTGCCGGCCGTCCCGCTCGCCCCGTTTGCCGCGGCAGCAGGCGCGCCGTTGGGCAGCGTGGCGCCGGCGCCGCGCAACTCGCCGGCGAGGCGCGTATTGAGCGCCCTTCGCGTCGCGAGGTTCTCGCCCACCGTCTTCGCCTGGGACGCGACTGCGGCCTCGGCCGCACCCGACGCGGCGTCGTCGTGCGCCGGACTACGCAGCATGTCGCTGGTGTTATCGCGCACCAGTTGCAGCAACGCCTTGAGCGGCGAGCCGGGGCCAGACAGTTTCGCAGCCTCGGCACTTGCGCTCTGGATGTCACTGACCGGCTGAAGTTGCAGGTCATCCAGCAGGGCATCCCATGCCTTGATGTAATCCTGCTCGTACAGTGCCAGCACCTGCTGCGCATAGCGCGAACGCGCCAGCGGTTCGACGCGGCCTGCATTGAATACCCAGTAGTCCTTGACGAAGCTATCCACTGACTGATCGATCCCGCCGTTCACCTCGGCAGCGAAATACGGCTGAGTGAAAAGCGCCGGCAACGGCTGCGATAGCGGCGCACCGCTCTTGCGGCGAAACACATTGCCGAGCAGCCCGAGCGTCTGATCGAGACGCACCGGCGGCACGCCCGAGCGCGCGGCGTCGAGCTGGACGCTGCCGTACACGAGGGTGGCCAGATCGGCGGTCTTGAGCGTCGCACGCGCCTGATCGATCAGTGCGTTGTCGAGCGTCAACGCACGCGGCTTCTGCGGATCGTCGACCAATGCCGAGAAGTGCCAGTCGAGTGCGCTCTGGATCGCGGGATCCTGCGGGAACAGGCGCTGCCATTCGATGCTCGCGAGCGCCGCGAGCTCACCCGGATCCAGATGCTGCGGCTGACCCAGCATCAGATAGCCCTTCAGATAGTCGTAAAGCGACTGCGGGTCGTTGGCGCTGGCACTGAGACCTTCGCGGAACCGGACGCCGACACCTGGCAGCAGCGTGCCGTTCAGCTCGCGCAGATACGCACTGTGCACCTGCGCGTACAGCGCATGTCCTTCGAACAGGCCGAAGCGCATCAGCAGCGGAACGTGCCCCTGATACTGACCCGCGACGTCCTGCGCGCCCGCAATGACCTCGAGATGGCCGAGCGCGCGGGCAAACCAGGCCTTCAGATCCGGCGCGCCGGCGAGACTGCTGCCGGGCGGCAGATCCTTCAACTGATCCTGCACCTCGTCCACGTAGAGGCGGTTGCGCTCGTAGCTGGTCGCGAAGCCCATCACCAGCAGCGCCGTCAGCAACGCGATGCCGGCATAGAAGGCTGCCTGAATCGCGATTTTCTGCCGCTCCAGCCGTGGATTGGTGCCAGCGAGGCCCGACTCGCGGAACAGCACGTCCTTGAGCAACCGTTCGACGAAAAAGGTGCGGCGTTGCGTCGAGCGGCCTTGCACGCGGCCGGCGTCCACGCCGAAGGTGCGTGCGACGGCGCCCAGCATACGGTCGATAGGTGCCCCCTCCTGGGTGCCCGAGGTCAGGTAAGCGCCACGCAGCAACGGCGTCGCGCCGTATTGAGAATGCCCGAATGCGCCTTCGACAAACTGCCTGGCGATCTCGCGAAACGCACCGAGTTGCTGCGGAAAACTGAGCACAGCGGCGCGGCGGCCGCGGTCGCGCTGGGCGTGCAGACGCTCGATCACGCGTGTATTCAGATGCTCCAGCAACAGGTCGAATTCGCCGGTAAAGCGTGTGCTGGCGGTGCCGTCGAAACTCGAATCGACCGGGAAGGTCATACCCCAGACCTGACGGCGCAGATCCGGCCCGAGGTCGTCGAAGAACTCGCCGAAGCCCGCCACGAGGTCGCACTTGGTGAATACCAGATACACCGGGAACGCCACCTTCAGATGGTCCGATAGTTCGTCCAGACGGCGGCGCACCGCGCGGATATGCTGCTGGCGGGCGTCGTCGTCGAACGTCAGCAGGTCCGACACGCTCATCGTCACGATCACGCCGTTTAGCGGGCGGCGCTTGCGGTAGCGGCGCAACAGCCCGAGGAACGACTGCCATGCCGAGCCATCGGCGAGCGCATCGGAATCCTGAGTTGTGTAGCGGCCGGCCGTATCGAGAAAGACCGCTTCATCGGTGAACCACCAGTCACAGTTGCGCGTGCCGCCAATCCCGCGGATCGCGTCCTTGCCAAAGCGCTCGGCAAGTGGGAAGTCCAGTCCGGAGTTCTGCAGCAGCGTGCTCTTACCCGAGCCTGGCGGCCCGATCACGACATACCACGGCAACGCATACAGGTTGCCGCCATTGCGCCGCGTTTTACGCAGGGTGTCGACCGCTTCGCGAAAGCGCTGCTGCAGTTGCGCGCTCTCGGCGACACTGCGCTCGTCGCCAGCAGACGACGCGTTCTGCCCGGCGAGTTCTCCGGGCAGCTGTGCCGTCTTGCGCTGCGCCCGCCACTGCATCACCTGCATGCACAGCAACCAGATCAGCACGAGCGCCAGGATCAGGGCGACGCGCGACGCGGCGCTCGCGAGCGGCTGCAGCTCGCCGATGCCGAGATACGGACCGGCCAGCCAGATCAGTGCCGCGATCAGCAGCATGCCGGCTGCGATCGCAAACCATCGGGACGTCGCCCAGGTTTTTAGCGAGTTCATGGGCTCAGTTCTCCGGGATGTAGAGGATTTCGACGCGCCGGTTGCGCGCCCGGTTAGCGGGCAAATCGGCCGGCATGGCGATCGGCTGCGACGAACCTGCGCCGTTCGACTCGAGCCTGCGCGGATCGTCAAGCCCCTGCGCGAGGATCTGCGCGGTGTTCTGCGCACGCGCCGTCGACAGCTCGAAGTTGTCCTTGAATTTCAGGGAGCGCACCGGCTGGTCATCGGTATGGCCGACCACCACCACCCGGCCTTGCACCTGGTTCAATGCCCAAGTAATCCGGTGCAGAAGCGGCACGACCTCGGGGGCGATATCGGCACCGCCGGACGGGAACAGTTCCGCTGCGGCCAGCCGCACGGTGTCGCGGCCGTCGGCCTGCTCGTCGACGCTTAGCTGTCCTGCCTGCTCCTGCGGCGCGAGCAATTTCTTGAGGGTCACGCGCACCGCCTTGGGCGTCGCGACCGTTTGTGGCGGCGCGGCCTCCTCGAGGCCGATCGCGGCGAGCTGCGCGCTGACGGGCGCCGTAAGTGCATTGAGGCACGTGAAGAAGAACAGGAACGTCCCCAGCACGATCAGGAGCGCGGCGGCGCTTGCCACCCACAGCGGCACATGACGCATCACCGGATTGCGCCGGTCCTCAACACCGCGCCAGTGCGGCGCCAGTTCGTCGGCAGGCGCTTCGCGAAGCCCGCGAATGCGGCGATACAGGTCGTCCTGGATGTCGGCCAGACGCGCGAGCCCGCCCTGCTCCACCAGATAGCGGCCGCCAAAGCCCAACGCCAGGCAGATGTACATCATCTCGATCAGATCAAGATGACGCGAGAAGTCCACGCTCAGGCGATCGAGGATCTGGAAGAACTTGGCGCCGCCGTAGGTTTCGCCATGGAAGGTCACGAGCAAAGTTTTCTGGGTCCAGCCGCTCTGGTCGCTCCACGGCGCGTTGTTCACGGATTCGTCGAGCATTGTGCAAAGCACGTAGCGCGCGGCCATGATCGTCTGCGTGTTGATTCCCGTGTCTTGCGTGTAGCGTTCAAAGCTGCGCACGTGCGCCACGGCCTGCTCGCGCAGACGGCCGATGTCGACCGGTGGCGCCACGCTGTGCCGCAGTTGCACGGCGAGCAGCAGCAGCGGATTGGCCGCGCGCACGAGAGGATTGGCGACGCCGCTGAGGAAGTCACCGAGTTCGGCGCGCAGTGCCGCCCGCCTGGACGGTTGCGCAGATTGCGCGGGCTGTGCGGTTTGTGTGCTTTGGGCGACACGCACGGTCTGCGGGCGCGGCGACATGATGCGCGTCACGTCGTCGGTGTTGCCTGCGCCGGTCATGTCCTGCTCGTCCCGCGGACGCACGAGGGTCGCGTCGGCGCGCACGGTGTCATTGGAGCGGTTGCCGGAATTCATGTGCGCACCGCCCATAGTTGCAGATCCAGTTCGGCAAAACCGCTGCCGAAGTGCATAGCGATGCCGCCGGATGTCTTCAGCATGCGCCACATCGGCGAGTTCCTGTCGCACTCGAAGTACAGGAAGCCAGACGTGTACGGCAGTTGGCGCGGCGCCACTGCCATCGGCGAAACGCCGATGCCTGGCAGTTGCAGATTGACCAGGTCGCGGATCTTTTCGACCGGACCGATCTTCGACTGCGTCGGCAACTGCCGGCGCATATCCTCGGACTTGAGATCCGCCTTCGCCGCCAGCACAAAGGTGGCTGTATCGAGCAGCGTCGGATCGGGCACGACACCCACCCAGACGCCGTATTTGCGCTGCTGTAGCGGGATGGCCACCGCGTTTTGCTCGAGCACCGCGCTCAACGCGATGCGCAACGCCGCAATCAACGGATCGAAGCTCTCGCGCAACGCCTCGTGACGGTATGGCGGAAACGCCTGCACGCGCTTGCCCGGCGACGTGAAGGTGGCAAGTTCCCCCGCCAGTTCGAGCAGCTGTCCGAACAATGCCTCGGGGTGCAATAGCGGCGCTTCCGCCAGATGCGCGACGAGCGGCTGATAGCGGTTGATGACCTGCAGCATCAGGAAGTCGGCGATCTCCGCCGTGCCACCACGGTCGGTTTCGGCGACGCGGCCCGCGAGAGCCTCGCCGCGCTGATGCAGCAGACCGAGCAGCTCGGACAGGAATGTCACGAGCCGCCTGGCTGCCTCGGTGTTGAGTGCGCTCGGCATGAAGCCGTCATCGAGGATCACGCGCCGGTCGGCCCGGCACTCGACCACGCGGGCGAGCGGAATGCTCATCAGGCCTTCGGCGGGCTGCGACTCGGGCAACAGACGCGTGCTCATTCCCGCCACTTCCAGCGTCGTGCCCCCTTCCATGCTGCCGGACGCATCGAGCACTTCAGTTTCGCGCACACGATAGCGAAACAGCTGGTCGGAGCCCGTGTCGGGCCACGCGCTGTCGGGTTGGGTCGGCGAGCGCAGCGGCAACGTTAGATGCACGACCTGGTCGCGCCAGTTCACGTCGATGTCGAGCGGCGGCGGCAACGGGTCGTCGCCCGGCATCGCGAACGGCGTGCCGTCGGGAAACACGCCTCGCGCGCGCTTGATGCCGAGCTTGCCGATCGCGAGCAGCTCGCTTTCGAGCTCGAGCTCCTGGAAGCCCCAGCCATGCGGACGCAGCGCGCCAGTGCGCAACTGCACGTAGCGCTCGAAATAGCGCTCCTGCTGCTGCATGTGCTGCGGCCTGAGAAACAGGCCTTCGCTCCATACCACCTTGTTGTTCTGGGTCATGTCGGGTGTCAGGTAATGGTTCTTTATGCGTCGCACGCAATCGGTCGCTCACGACGGCTGGTGATGGCTCGGAATGGCTCGTATTGCGTCAGGCGTGCGAGCGGCTTTCAGTTGCGCCGGTTTTTCAGGCGCCCGAGCTGCTCTTCATAGGCACGGGCGAATTCATCGCCAAACAGCCTTCGAAAGCATTCGTCAGGATTCCTTGTGACTGCCTCGAACTCTTCCTTGTAACGTTCCCAATGTCGGGGGCGGCCACCAAACGGCAGCCGTCGTGTGCCGCCTTCGTTAAACTGCTCGATGCGTGCCGGGTCGAAGTGCGCCAGCATCGAATCAAAAGCGGAACGTACACCGGCTAGCATCGCCATCTGATGGTTACGGATGTCGTCGGCGGCATCGGCGAGAGCGGCGCTGCCCGAGAGAAATCCGCCATCGGGCGGCGCGAGCAGGCGCTTGACCGCCTCCTTCGCGGTCGGTGCGAACTTCAACGGATTGTTTTCCGAGCGCTGGATCAGTGTTGCGGGTAGCCGAAAGCTGTTTTTCAGTTCTGCGCGGGCACGTAATACGTCCATCATTGCGTCCACGGCGATCTCGAACATGGCGTCGAGTTCGGGTGTGGTTGGCGGCGTGGGCGTGGTCGGCGATGTCGGAGCCGGTTCGCTTGGGGTCTCAGCGATGACGGGCGCGTGCGGTGGCGCGTCTCTGTCCGTCGTACCCACGCCTTGCATCGGCGCGGCCGGGGTGGCCGGCAAGGACGGTGCGGACACTGATGATTCCGTCGCCGTTTGCAATGCCACCGCACCGGCTTCGGTAGCTGGAGCTTTATCCTGCAACGCGAACGCCATCTCGCCCGACGCGGGTGCGGGTGCGGGTATCGCCAGCGCAAACATATGCGTAGGAACCGGCGTCGGCTGCGCCTGCACATCGGCAACGGATGACTCATGCTGCTGGGACGCACGCCCTACCGCAGCAGGGCCTGCCATCGACACATCCCCTTG
>Ga0302313_10001550_pt1 | contig 17247 bp, 14 predicted proteins | sample III_Palsa_N2_2_FD_200454 | JGI IMG/M metagenome (GOLD analysis project Ga0302313, IMG submission 200454) | Peat permafrost microbial communities from Stordalen Mire near Abisko, Sweden - III_Palsa_N2_2 | ecosystem: Environmental > Terrestrial > Soil > Palsa > Peat permafrost | place: Sweden...
GCTAGTTGGCTAATAGAAAAATTGTTTACTTATTTCAAGGAGCCCGAATCGTGTCCCTTTTTGTGAAGCGTCTCTGCACGACCCTGAGCCTCTGCGTTGTTCTCGTTTCATCGGCCCTCGCAGCTACCCCGAAGACTTACAACCCGAAGATCAACGTGGGTCCGCAGGTGCGGATCACAGACAAGATCGATAACACGAAGTTGACGGCTGTTAAAGGCTCACATGCGCCTTTGGTGGATGGCCTGAAAGATATGGGCCGGTTGCCAGCGAGCACACAGCTGAGCCATATGATGCTGGTGCTGAAGCCGACCGACGAGCAGGAGTATGCGCTGCATACGCTGCTGGATGAGCAGCAGGACAAGACTCACGCCAACTATCACCAGTGGATGACGCCGGATACCTTCGGCACCTACTTCGGTGTGGCGTCGGCTGATATTGCGACGGTGTCGGCTTGGCTGCAGGACTCGGGCTTTACGGTGAACTCGGTTGCCAAGGGCGGCCGCATCATCACGTTCAGCGGAACCTCCGGACAGGTGGAGTCGGCGTTCCATACCGAGATGCACCAGTACATGATCAACGGCGTGATGCACTCGTCGAACTCGAAGGACATCTCGATTCCGACGGCGCTGTCGCAGGTGGTGGTTGGACCGAACCGTCTGAACGACTTCAACCCGCACAGCGACGCGAAGGCGTTCAAGGTGACGGTGGACGCTAAGGGCAACGTGACATCGTCCGTGCCGTTTGGATCGAATACGAGCGTTCCTGCCAGCACGAATTTTCCCAGCGGCCACTTTGTGGGCGGCTCGGATCTTGCGACGATCTATGACACGAACCCATTGTTTGCCCAGGGCATTCAGGGTCAGGGCCAGACGCTCGGCATCATCGGACAGACGGACGTGCTGCTGAGCGACATCCAGGTGTATCGCAGCCTCTATGGTTTGCCGGTCAACAACTACACGCGGGTGCAGGTGGGCACGGACCCTGGCATCATCCCGGACGACACGGAGTCGGACCTCGACCTTGAAGTTTCGGGTGCTATGGCGCCTTTGGCCAACCAGATCTTCTACACGTCGGGCAACAGCTACTACGGTGGCGGTGTGGACTCGGCTGTAGAGTATGTGATCGAAGACAACGCGGCCGACATCTTCAGCATGAGCTATGGCGAGTGCGAGTATGCGCTGGGTACCGACAACGCGTTCTTTGCTTATGTGTATGAGCAGGGCGCGGCGCAAGGGCAGTCGTTCTTCATCTCTACCGGTGACGATGGGCCGGACACATGCGGCGGCTACTACAGCACGACCAGCACCGCGAACCAGAACGAAGGCTACAGCGTGAACGGGCTGGGATCGACGCCGTACAACGTGGCTGTGGGTGGAACGCAGTTCAATGAAGGCACGTCGTACGCCACGCCGGGGGCGACGCAGTATTGGTCGACCTACAATACGGCGGCTCCGTATGAGAGCGCGTTGAGCTTTGTGCCGGATCAGCCTTGGAACGAGAGCATCTTTGGAACGGGCACCTATGGTGGCCTGACGGGCGGCGGTAGCGGTGTGAGCCTTTACTACCAGCGTCCAAGCTGGCAGGTTGGTCCCGGCGTTCCGACCGGCGACCCCACGCCTCCAGCAGGATCGTATGAGGCTGTAATCCCGGCGACGAACTTCCAGGTCGGCGGGCCTCACCGGCTGCTGCCGGACGTTTCACTGAATGCGTCGGTCTATCACGACGGCACGGTGCTTTGCTCGGAAGGGTCTTGCACCTTAAATGCGGACGGATCGTTGAACGGCTTTGGCATCGTCGGCGGAACGTCGGTGGCATCGCCGACCATGGCCGGAGCACAGGCGCTCATCAACCAGATGAACGGCGGACGCCAGGGCAATCCGAACTACTACTACTACCAGGCGGCCGCGAAACAGAGCGCAACGCCGGCGGGCGCGACTGCCTGCATCGCTTCGAACTATGTGGCGACCGCGGGTTGCTCATTCCACGATAGCCAGGCGGGTAACACCGATGTTCCGGCTACGAGGACGGCAACAGTTGCCAATATGCAGGAGATTGGCTGGAATACCGGCCCGCAGTACGATCTGGCGGTCGGTCTCGACTCGCCGGACGTAGCGAACCTGGCGACGGTATGGAGCACGATCAACTTCAACGCGACGACGACGGCGTTCACGATCACGCCGCTCACCGGCGGCACTCCTGGTGGCAGCTACAATGTGACTGTGACGGTTACTCCTGTAGCGGGCACGGGGACACCGACGGGTGACGTGGGCATCATCGCGCAGGCGCTTTATGGTGGGCTGGGCTGGGTGACGCTCTCAGGTGGCACGGGTACCGGGACGTTCACGGGACTTCCCGCCGGCACGTATTGCATCTACGCACACTATGAAGGCGATACCACGTATGGCGGTAGCAATTCGCCCTGCGTGTCGATCACCGTCGCACAGGCACTGCCTACGGTTGCTGCACAGTCTGATTCGCTGGTCGGGACGGCTTTGACTCCGACCACGACATTCGCGTACGGCACCAACGTCTATATCAATATGGGCATCCTGCCTCCGGGCTCGGGTTTCGGTGTTCCCACGGGCACGCTGACCGTAAACCTAAACAACGGTGCGGCGCTGACGCCTTACTCGACGGGTGTCGATCCGAATGGTACCTACATCGGAACGCAGTTCTACCCTGGTGGCGGATACTTTGACGCTGGTTTGGGACTGACGACTTACGACATTGCCTCCACCTATCCGGTACTTGCTCCTGGCACCTACACGGCGAATATCTCCTACTCGGGTGATCCGACGTTCGAGGCAGCTTCTGCGACGCCGTTCACCTTCGTGGTTGGACCGGTGACGCAGAAGGTCACACTGACGGCCAGTACGCCGGATATCACCGCGGGCGGCAATGCAGTACTGGTCGCTACGATCGCTACCATTGATCCAACGGTGGGCGGCGTTCCTGCGGCGGGTACGGTGACCTTCACCGATACCACCACCACTACGACACTCGGCACGGGGACGATGGCAAACGGCACTCTAACGTTCACCACCACGGGCATTACCCATACGGGTGCAAACAGCATCACCGCGACTTTTGCGGGTAGTCCTTACTACAACGCGGCGACCTCGACCGCGGCGACTGTAACGGTCGGTACCGGTACGACGACGACAACCACCATCACTCCGCAAGCAGCTACCTACCAGGTGCTGAGCACTGTTCCCATCGTGGCGACTGTTGCCACGGCGACGAGCGGTACGGTGACGTTCTTCGATGGCGGCATCTCGATTGGAACGGCAACGGTTGGTGCGGCGAAGACGGCCACCCTGAACTATGGGACGTTCACTGCCGGAACCCACGTCATCACGGCTACCTACGGCGGCACAGCTACGCTTTCCAGCTCGACGAGCGTAGCGGCTAACCTAGTCATCGGGCAGAACACTCCCTCGCTGAACCTGTCGGCTCAAACCAGCGGCAATTCGGGTGTGGGTGGTTATGCGATGTCGGGACTGCTTACCCTGTCTCCCGCTGTTGCGAAGGCAGCTGTTCCGGCACCGACCGGCAGCATCCAGTTCCTGGATGCGGCCAACGGTGCTGCGGCCAAGGTGCTAGGCACGGCGGTTCCAACCTACCTACCCAACTATGAGGACTACGACGCGGTGTTTACGACCACGGCGCTGGCCCCAGGCAACCACATTCTCTCTGAGACCTACCCCGGCGATGCGAACTACGCCGCGGCCAACTCCAACACGCTGTCGGTCGGTATCGGCCTGACGACTTTGGCGATCACGAGTTCGACGACCAACGTCGGGACCGGGATACCGTTCACACTGTCGGCAGTAGTCACGCCTGTGCAGCCGACGATTACGCAGATCGGCGGCACTGTAACCTTCTATGACGGAACGACTGTTATCGGGACGGCTACCGTGATCAACGGCGTGGCCACGCTGCCTGGAGCAACCCTGAGCGGGGTTTCTACCCACAGCATTACTGCAACGTACTCGGGCGACGCGAACTTCTATAAGTCGTCCACCAGCGCCTCGATCGGCGTGGTAGCCGTTACGCCTGGCTTTACCATTGCGGTGAATCCGACAAGTCTCACGATCGGACGCATGGCGTTCGGTGCAGTGACTCTTTCGGCTACATCGTTCGGTAACTATGCTGGCGTGGCGACGATAACCTGCTCAGGACTACCGAAGGATAGCTTCTGCCCGAACCAGAACAGTTTCGTCTTCAGCGGCACTGACGGCACTCAGTCGTTACCGTTCCCAATCACAACGTTTGCCTCGCAAGGGCAGACGACCGTGGTGAAGGCGGGACTTTTGTGGATACCGGCGCTGCTTCTGGCGGGTTTCCTGGCGCTTCGTCGCAAGCAGTTGTCGAAACTCGGACGCCAGGTGCTGGTTCTCGCCATACTGTTCTGCGGGATGATGTCGATCAGTGGTTGCAGTGGCGGCAACGGAAGCTACAACACGCCGGCTGGAAGCTACACCGTGGTGATCACTGCCACGGGTGTTGGTTCTACTCCGGCAAGTCCTAACATTGCACCGACGGCAACCCTTGCTCTTACGATCACCCAATAAAGGGGGCGTTCTTTCCGTCAATAGAAAGGCCCGGAGAAATCCGGGCCTTTCTATTGACGGAAAGGCGATTCGTTGCCGTGGTTTCATGGGCTGTTGCGATCTGTTCGATCGGAGTTGTCTCGATGTGAGCCGCCCTCCGCCCGGGGATTTTTTATGGTGGGGTGAGCTGGGGTTGCCGAAGGCTGGGATTAGCGAACCGTTGGCGCTTGAAGATGGTTGCCCGTCTGATCTCTGCGAATTCACTCACCAAAGACCAGGGATATGGGCAGGCGGTTCTGCTGGGCTAGAAGTAGGATCTTCGGAAACGTGGCAAAGAGGATGGCAAAAGTAGAGGCACACGCAAGGACAACGACAGCGTCTATTTGAGGAACCGGGTGGTGTAGGCGGTGGTGGGCTCGATGGGCTTTTGGATTACTTTGAGGTCGAGGAGTTGTTGGGACATGGTGGTCCAACGGGCGGGGTCGAATTGGCCGGTGTGGGCGTTGTCGTCGCCAGTGATGAAGTGGCCGTCGCGGAGGGCCTGGTAGCTGTAGTTCATCCAATCGGGGTTTAAGGCGGGGTTCAGCTTTTGCAGGAGGGCGTTGGTGGGGCCGGGGTTGGCGAGGTAAGCTTGCCAGCCGCGGAGGGAGGCTCGGGTGAACTTGGCAACGATATCGGGATGCGCGGCGGCGTAGGGCTGCGAGGTGTAGAAGACGCGGTAGGGGTCGTAGCCGGCGTCGCGGTTGAGGAGCATCCGGGTGGGAGAGCCGGCCTTCTGGGCGAAGAAGGGTTCGGAGGTGACGAAGCCCTGCTGGATGTAGGTGGGGTTCTGGAGGAAGTTGGCGACGGAGTATGTCGCGGGGATCTCGTGGACGTGGTCGAGGTGGAACTTTTTGCGGATGAACTCCCACCAGGTGGAGCCGGGTTTGACGGCGATGGTGTGACCGTCGAGGTCGGACCAGGTGTGGATGGGCGAATCTGCGTGGAGGAGGATGCCCTGCGGGTCGTGCTGCATGGTGGCGCCGACGGCGAGGAGCGGTTCGCCAGAGTTGGCGATGGCTTCGAGGACGTGGTCAGAGGAGTTCATGCCGAACTGGACGGCGCCGCTGGCGACCAGGCCGTCGGATGAGATGTACGGGCCGCCGGGGAGGATTTCGACGTCGAGGCCTTCGGCCTTGTAGTAGCCGTTGAGTTGTGCGGTGTAGAAGCCGCCGATCTCGGGTTGGGGGTACCAGTCGGTTTGGAGTTTTACGGGGGTTAGGCCGTTGGTGGGGGCGTGATGACAGCCAGAGAGGATAGTGGGGAGGAGAAGGAGCGGGGCGAGGATGCGCGCGGGCTTCATGGGGGTTAGGGTAGCAGAGAGTAGGGTCCAGGGCTTAGGGCTCAGGGTCCAGAAGGCTAAGAGGCGGAGGGTGCGATGAGGGTGCCGAGGTGGGCGGAGAGGGCTAGTAGGGTGGCGTCGGAGTTTGGGGGGGCGCATAGTTGGAGGCCGCCGTGGACTCCGGGGAGGGTGACGGCGGGAAGGCCCGCTAGTGAGATGGGGGCGGTGTAGCGGAGGATGCGGGTGCGGGTTTCGGATTGGTCTTCGTGGGCGATGAGTTTTGAGACCGGGGCGCAGGGGAACAGGAGGTAGTCGGCACTGGTGAAGAGGTCGGCGATTTGTTGCTCGAAGACGAGCTTGCGGGATTGGTAGGCGGCGTAGCGGGCGGCGGCGGCGGACTGTTCTTCGGGGGTGGTCGGAGTGGCGGCGGACATGCGGGCGGAGATGGCGGGTTCGAAGTGTTGGAGGTTTCCGCGGTGGAGGATGGCGGCTTCGTGGGCCTGGATGTTGGCGAAGATTTCGACGGCGTCGGACCAGTAGGTGGCGTCGAACTGGGCGAAGGTTGCGCCGAGGCGTTCGAGGAGTGTGGCCCAGGAGGCCATGGTGCGGAGGACGTCGGGTTCGCAGTCGTGGAGGAAGCTGCGAGGTGGGAGTGCGATGCGGAGGGTTGTGAGGTCGGGGGTTGGGGCTAGAGGGATGTTGAAGAGGGCGTGGGCGAGGATAGGGCCGTCGCGGAGGTCGCGGTAGAGCCAACCGAGGGTGTCGAAACTGGGAGAGAGGTGTGCGCCGCCCGACCAGAGGTCGGCGCCGGTGGCGATGGAGGCTCGGAAGGCGGCTAGGCCGCAGAGAGCGGCGGGCACTCGGATGGAGCCGCCGGTGTCAGTGCCGATGGCTGCGATGGCGGAGCCTTCCTGGACTGAGGCTGCTGCGCCGCTGGAGGAGCCGCCGGTGAGGAGCGTGGGATCGCGAGGTTGGAGGCAGTCGCCGAAGTCGCGGTTTTCTCCGGTGATGCCGTAGGCGAGCTGATGGAGGTGGGTCTTGCCGGTGATGATGGCTCCGGCTTGCTTGAGGCGGGTGGCGATGGCGGAGTCCTGCGTGGCTAGACCGTTGTGGTCGCGGTAGAAGGCGGAGCCACAGGAGGTGGGGAAGCCGGCGAGGTCGAAGCAGTCTTTGAGGGAGACGGGGATGCCCCACAGGGGTTGCGTTGCGAGGTTGTTGCGGTCGAGTGCGTCGGCCTGAGCGCGGGACCAGGCGGGGTCTTGCGCGAGGTAGACGTTGTGGCCGGCGTTGGTGTTGGAGTGGGCGAGTGCGTCGTCGAGTACGGTGCGCGGGTCGGCGGTGCTGTCGAGATATTGTTGCCGCAGCGATTGGAGGGGTGAGGCAACGGGAGGCATGAGGGAATTCTATCGAGAGTGTGCGGTTGGCGCGTCCGTTAGAGTAAGGAACAAAGCTAAAGATTAGAGGGATATTTGATGGGCGTGACGCGACGGGAGTTTCTGATTCGGAGTGCGCAGGCTGGTGGAAGTGGGGCAACATTGCTGGCAGCGCGTGGCCTGGCAGCGCAGGCCGTGCTACGTTCAACTATGGAACCCAATGTGAGCGTCGGCGGTGCTTCTGCGGAGAAGAGCCTTGCCGAAGTTGATGGCGAGCGGATGCGCTCGATTGCGGCGTGGACTTCGTTGACGCTGGAGACGCCCAGCCCTGTGCCGTTTGGCGCGGACATTCTGAACTCCGCGACCGGCGAGCGGCTGATGCGGGCGGTGAACGCGGTGGGGCCGGAGCATGATCCGAGTGCCCATGCGGAGACGCGCTGCATACGGCTGGCATGCAAGAAGCTGGAAGGCTACTCGCTGAAGGGGTACACGCTGTATACGACCTGTGAGCCTTGCCCGATGTGCATGGCGTGCGCGCTCTGGGCGGGAGTCGATCGCGTGGTGTATGGGGCGACGATTGCGGACGCGAATCGCTTTACGTTGCAGATACAGATTCCGGCGACAGAGTTGGCGAAGCGCTCGGATATGAAGTGCGAGGTTGTGGGGCCGGTGGAGCGCGAAGCCTGTGTTGCGATCTTTGAACACCCGAATATGCAGAAGGCTTTCAAGATGTGGAGCAGTAATAGAGGCAGGGAGTAGGGAGTAGGGAGTAGGGAATAGGGAGTAGAACGGCGGAGGAGTGATGGGGCTAGCGGCGGAGTTGGGTGAGGTGCTTGGAGATTCTGCTCGGGTGCTGACGCAGCCGTCGGTGGTGGAGCGGTTGTCGCGGGATTTCTATTGGTACTCACCGGTGCTAAGGCCGCTGCTGGATGGGAAGCATGCGGATGTAGTGGTGCAGCCGGTGAGTGTGGACGAGATCTGCGCGGTGCTGCGGCTTTGTTATGCGCGGGATGTTGCGGTGACGGTGCGTGGAGCAGGGACGGGGAACTATGGGCAGGCGGTGCCGCTGTGCGGCGGTGTGGTGCTGGACCTGCAGCGGATGGATCGGGTGTTGGAGATTACCGATGATGGCGTTGCGGTTTGTGAGCCGGGGGCGAGGCTGGGGACGTTGGAGGGTGCGGCGCGAGAGGTGGGGTGGGAGCTGCGGTGTTATCCGTCAACGGTGGTGAAGGCTTCGGTGGGTGGTTTTTTGGGCGGTGGGTCGGGCGGTATTGGCTCGGTGGCGCACGGTGGCTTGCGGGACTTTGGGACGGTGCGCGCGATTGAAGTGGTGACGATGGAGGCGGAGCCGCGCGTGGTGCTGCATGAGGGTGAGGCGGTGCACGAGATTATGCACTCGTGGGGGACCAATGGGGTGATCACGAAGATATGGCTGGCACTGACGCCGGCGGTGGAGTGGGCGCAGGTTGCGATTGCGTTTACGACGTTTGAGGCGGCGTTCGACTTCAGCGAGAGGGTTGCGAAGGATGCGGCGTGGACGAAGAGGCTGGTGACGGTATTTGAGTGGCCGGTGCCTTCGTTCTTTTCTCCGGTGAAGACATTGGTGAGGGACGGTGAGGCGTTGATCTTTCTGCTGGTGGCAGAGGCGCAGCGGGAGGCGTTGGTTGCGGAGGCCACGGCGGCTGGTGGGACGGTTACGTTTGCGGCGGAGTATGCGGGGTTGAAGTCTTCGCCGCTGCTCTCGGATTACACGTGGAACCATACGACGCTTTGGGCTATGAAGGCTGACCCGGCTTATACGTATCTACAGTGCGGGTTTGATGCGGAGCGGGCGCGGGAGCAGCTTGCGTTGTTGAAGCGCGAGTATGGTGCAGACTTTTTGCACCATGTGGAGTGGATGAAGAATGGCGCTGGCACGATCTTTCCGGCGGCGATTCCGGTGGTGCGGTTTACGACCGAAGAGCGGTTGAACGGGATGATTGATTTCTGTCGTGCGAATGGGGTGGGTGTTGCGAATCCGCATGTGAACCATGTGGAGGGTGGCGGGCGGTATCGCGCGGACAATGTGCAGTTGCAGGCGAAGTATCGGAATGATGCGAAGGGGTTGTTGAATCCGGGGAAGATGGCAACATTCGAGGGTCCAGGGCTTAGGGTCCAGGGTTCAGGGGCGAGGAGTGTATGAAGACTTGGATTAGTGATGCGCGGCAGTTTGCTTATTTGAATTGGAAGCAGGTGGAGGCGTTGCCGAAGGAGGGCACACTGCTCGTCCTGCCAACGGCGGCGGTGGAGCAGCATGGGCCGCATCTGCCGCTGGCTACCGATACGCTGATCAACAACGTGGTGCTGGGGCGGGCGCTGGATCTGCTGCCGGGGGATATGCCGGTGTATGCGCTGCCTCCGATCTGCTATGGCAAGAGCAATGAACATATTGGGTTCCCGGGGACGCTTTCGGTTTCGGCGACAACGTTTATGGCGGTGGTTCGGGATGTGGGTGCGAGTGTAGCTGCGGCGGGGTTCAAGAAGCTGGCGCTGTACAACACGCATGGCGGGAACTCGTCACTGGTAGATGTGATGGCGCGGGACCTGCGCGCGGAGTTTGGGCTGCGGACGTTTACGATCTTTGGCTCGGCGGGGGCGTCGTTCGAAGGGTTGGGTGCGCAGGAGAAGAAGTACGGCTTCCATGCGGGTGAGGTGGAGACGGCGTTTCTGCTGGCGGCCACGCCGGAGTTAGTGGATACGAATGCTTATACCGTGAACTACATCGCTCGCGTGGAAGACAAAGCGGTATTGCAGCCGGAGAATGGCGCGGCGAACTTTGCGTGGTTGACGCGGGATATCGCGGAGAGTGGTGTGTTGGGTGATCCGCGGCCGGCTACCGCGGAGAATGGTGAGCTTTGGTTGGACGCCGCGGCGAAGCAGGTTGCGGTGGGGTTGGAGGCGATGTTTCGTTATGAGAATCACTACAAGCCCTAAATAGGAAGTGAAGATGGGAAGCGAACGCATGGCAGGGACGCGAGTGGATTGTGGCGATGGAGTAACGCTGGAGCGGGGCGTGGAGTTTCGCCTTAGCGATAGGGTTACGCTTGTGTCCGATCATTACTATCCGGCGGGGGATGGTCCGTGGCCTACGTTGCTGATGCGGCAGCCTTATGGGCGGGATATCGCATCGACCGTGGTGTATGCGCATCCGTCGTGGTTTGCGCGGCACGGGTATTGTGTGGTGATTCAGGATGTGCGTGGGCGTGGTGGCAGCGAAGGTGCGTTCTATCCGTTTCGGCATGAGGGGCGTGATGGTGCGGAGACGATTGCGTGGCTGCTGACGCGGGCAGAGTGCAATGGGCGTGTGGGGATGTATGGGTTCTCGTACCAGGGAGCGACGCAGTTGCTGGCGGCGGCGGAAGAGCCGGAGGGGTTGCAGTGCATTGCGCCGGCGATGACGGCTTGCGATCTGTATCGCGGATGGTTTTATCACAATGGTGCGTTGCGGTTGGCGTCTGCGTTGGGGTGGGGGCTGCAGATGTTGAAGGAAGATGCACGGCGGCTGGGGTTGCGAGAGGCCAGCGCGAAGCTCGAAGCAGCGTGGGCGAATGTGCGGGCGCAGGCGATGCATCTGCCGTATGCGGAGCATCCAGCGATTACTGATCCAGAGCTGCCGTCGTATGTGCGCGACTGGTTTGAGCATGATGTTGCAGGCGAATACTGGAGTGCGATGGATGTGAGCAAGAGGGCGCATCGGATCGATGTGCCGGCGCTGCATGTTTCGGGGTGGTATGACACCTATCTTGAGGGCAGTGTGCGTGGGTTCAACCTGCTGCGGGCGGGTGCGAAGTCGCAGCGCGCGCGGGATGGGCAGTATCTGCTGGCGGGGCCTTGGGTGCATATTCCCTGGGGAGATCGCGTGGGTGAGGCTTCGCTTGGCGATGAGGCTTTGATGAATACCGATGCGCTGCTGCTGCGGTGGTTCGATCACTGGTTGAAGGATGCGGGTACGTTTGCGAATGAGCCTCGGGTGAGGCACTTTGCGATGGGAGCGAACCGGTGGTGCGGTGCGGATGATTGCTGCGGTGAAGCGGAGAGGGTGTTGCATCTGCATAGTGGTGGACGGGCGGAGTCGCGCAAGGGCGATGGAACGCTTACGAGTGTTGCGCCGCATGAAGAAGCGCCGGATGTGTTTGTGTATGACCCTGAGGTTCCGGTTGCGGCGCCGGGTGGGATGCGGGCGATGAGTGGTGTATTCGACCAGAGTGGGCTTGAGCTTGGAAATAATCTGCTGATCTATACGAGTGAGCCTCTTGTAGAAGCGATGCATGTCTTCGGTGCGCCGCGGGTGATTCTGTATGCGATGACCTCGGCGGATCACGCGGACATTACGGCGAAGCTGGTGCGTGTAACGGCGAGTGGTCGCGCGGAGTTTTGCTGCATGGGAATTGCGCGGTCGTCGTATGTGTTTGGTGCGCGATATAAGGCGGATGAGGTGCAGCGGTGGGAGTTTCGGTTGGAGCCGACGTCTACGGTGTTTGCAGCGGGAGAGCGGGTGCGGCTGGAGATTGCGGGGTGTGCGTTTCCGCTTTACGACCGCAATCCGTCGAGTGCGGTGAAGGCGAGCGAGATGTCGCCGTGGAACTGGGGGCGGTCGACCCACGCAGTGTTTCATGATGGCGAACGACCTTCGGTGTTGCGGCTGCCGGTGATCGAGGTGAAGGCGTGACGATACCGGAGGTGCTGTTTCGCGAGGTGGGCAAGAGCTTTGCGGCGAGTGCGACGCCGGTGTTGGAGGGGATCGACCTCGCGATTGAGCGTGGGGAGTTTGTGTCGATCATTGGACCTTCGGGGTGTGGGAAGTCGACGCTGCTGAAGATGGTTGCGGGGTTGACGGCGTGTACGACGGGTGAGATCTGCGTGAATGGCATGACGCCGAATAATGCGCGCGAGATGGTGTCGTTCGTGTTCCAGGAGCCGACGCTGCTGCCGTGGCGGACGGTGGAGAAGAATGTTTCACTGGCGCTTGATCTGGAACGGCGCACCACGCGTGAGGCACGCGCTGCTACGGTGGCAAAGCTGTTGGAGTTGGTGGGGCTTTCGCACGTGGCGAAGCATTATCCGCGACAGCTATCGGGTGGGATGAAGATGCGGACGTCGATTGCGAGGGCATTGGCAACGCGGCCGCGACTGTTGCTGATGGATGAGCCCTTTGCGGCGCTGGATGAGATGTCTCGCGATCGGATGAATGAGGAGCTGCTGCGGTTGCGCGAGGAGCAAAACTGGACGGTGTTGTTCGTGACGCACTCGGTCGCGGAGGCGGTGTTCCTGGCGTCGAAGGTGATTGTGCTGGCGCCACATCCGGGGCGTGTGGCGCATGTGATTGATGTGGCGATGCCGTATCCGCGGACGGCTGCGACGCGGGAGTCGGATGAGTTCGATGAGATTGTGAGCCGCACATCGCGGCTGCTGCGGGAGGCCCATCGGCTATGAAGCAACGGCTATGGTTTGTGGGCAGCTCGGTGGTGGTGTTCGCGTTGATGCTGCTGTTGTGGCAGGCGGTGATCTGGGTGTTTGCGGTGCAGCCTTATATGTTGCCGACGCCGTGGCTGGTGGCAAAGATGGTTGTGCTGCGAATGCCGGATTTGCTGGCGGCGCTTTCGATCACAGCGGAAGAGGCCATTGCAGGAGCAGCGGCAAGTATCGTTGTAGGCGTGGTTGTGGCGCTGGTGTTTGCGAGGGCCGAATGGATTCGCAAGCTATTTTTTCCGTATACGATTCTGCTGCAGACGGTGCCGGTGATGGCTGTCGCACCGCTGATCATTATGTGGATCGGCACCGGCTTTATCGCAGTGGCGCTGATTGTGTTTATCTTCTGCCTGCCGGCGATCATCGCCAACACGACGCAGGGTCTTATTAGTGTGGATGAAAACCTGGTGCAGTTATTCCTGATGAATAATGCGACGCCGTGGCAGATGTTGCAGAAACTGCGCTTTCCTAATTCGCTACCGAACTTGTTTGTGGGGATTCGGATATCGAGTGGTGTTGCGGTGATTGGGGCCATCATCGGCGAGCTGTTTGCGGGATCTACGAGTGTTGGCAGAGGCGGACTTGGTTACTCGATTCTTTATGCGCAGACTCAGGTGCAGACGGCGTATCTGTTTGCGCTGGTGATTGCGGCGACGGCGCTGGGGTTTGCATTCTTCTTTGCGGTGATGTTCTTTGAATGGTTGATGCTGCACCACTGGCATGAGTCGGCGACGGCGGGACAGCGGGAGTAATTTTAGGGATGAGGAGATGCGATGCTGCGGTTGCAGGGTAACGATGGCTGGTGGCTGGTGACGCATCCGGACCATGCGCATCTGGCGGGTGAGTTTGCTGCGGCGTGGGGCAATGATCTGTTTGCCGCGCCCGAGCCGCGCGAGCATGTGCTGCGGGGGATCTATGCGCACGACAATGGCTGGGCGGCGCGCGATGCGAAGCCCGTGGTGATGCGGTCGGGCAAGCCGGCGGCGTTTTCGGTGGAGCTGGTGGGAAGCTACTCGGCGTTTGAGGAGATCGACCTGGAGGCGTATCTTGCGGTGCGGCGTAGCGCGGTGCAGTTGATCGCGCAGGAGGATGCGTATGCTGCGATTCTGATTTCAATGCACACGTACAACCTGCTGACGGACCGCGCAGACCGCAGCACGATTCGGGCGGAGCAGTTGCCGTTGCTGGATGCCTTTCTGGCGGAGCAGCTTGAGTTGCAAGGGACGTTGCGAGAGCGGCTGGTGGAAGAGGGCAAGCCGGCGGATGGGTTCGTGGAGAACTTTCGACTGTTGCAGGCTTGCGATAACTTGTCGCTGCTGAGCTGCGTGGATTTTGGTGGCGATGCTACTCTGCTTTGGCCGCAGCGGTTGCAGGATGGTGGGACGCAGGAGATTGCGGTTTTGCGTGTGGGGGTAAGGAGCTTTAGGTTGACGCCTTATCCATTCAAAGAGAGGGAAATGGTGTTCAAGCTGCGCGCGCGGTTTGTACTGGGGTTGGTGTTTGCTTCGGACGAGGCGCTTCGGGCAGGGTTTGAGGCGGCGAAGGTGGAAGAGGTTGAGGTGAGGGTGCTCGTGTAAGGTTGTGGCGTCGCGAGCAAACAGCAGGTCCTTCGCTACGCTCAGGATGACAAATCAAAATAGTTAGCCAAAGTTAGCGTGCGGGCAGGATAGAGACGTGGGCGGACACGATGCGCCAGCCTTCGGGAAGGCGGACCCAGACCTGGCTTTGGCGGCCGCGGACTAGCGTGTTGGCGGTGTTGCGCTCGAACTCCAGCGTGATGCTGCCGAAGTCTTTGCCGAAGGTGACGACTTCGAGGCGCACGATGCGGCGATCGAGGTTGGCGGCAGGGCGGCTCTTGCGGAAGTCTTCGATCTCGTTGATGCCGTAGAGGTTTTCGTTGGCGCCGAGGCGGATGGCGTTGGGTGAAGACCAGAACATGCGCGTGAGGGTTTCGACGTCGTTGTTGATGAGCGCCTCTTCGTAGAGCGGATAGAGGGCGCGGAGCTCGGCGACGGTGGCGGGATCGTTGATCTGCATGGGGGCCTCAGTAAAGGGTGCGTGCAGGTAGGATGCTTTTTGGGATGGCGGCGGCGATGGTGAACATTGGCTCGTTGACGACCTGGCTTAGCTGGAGCTTCATCGCGATGCTGCAGAGCAGGTAAGCATGGACAGCCGAGAAGCCCCACGTCGCGATGAGGAGATCGATCATGCGGTTGGTGGCGGCTTTGGCGGCGGTGAGGGCGTCGGTGGAGGACTCGACGATGAGATAGCTTGAACCCTGTTCGGTGGCTGGCGCGGATTCGACGATGGGGCCGGAGAGCGCGTGGTTCTTATGCAGATGGAAGCGGAGGGTGACATTGGCGGGGCACTCGATGCCGTTGATGCAGACTTCGCCATCGCCCTGCGCAGCGTGGGCGTCGCCGCAGGAGAAGAGTGCGCCGGACTGTTGCACGGGGAGATAGAGCGTGGCGCCGGTGGCGAGTTCGCGGACGTCCATATTGCCGCCGAAGATGCCGGGAGGGCGTGTGCGGAACTCGCCGTGCTCCGTGGGCGCAACGCCCATGATTCCACAGAAGGGATGCAGAGGGACGATGGCCGGTGATAGCGAGCGCGTGATGTCCGCATCGAGTTGCCAGTGGAAGAGGAAGGGGTCGGCGAAGCGCTCTTTGAGGAAGCCGAGGCCGGGGATGACGCTGGACCAGCCCCAGCCTTTGTGCGCGACTTCGAGGACGTCAATCTGCAGCACGTCGCCGGGGGCGGCGTTGTGAATGGCGACGGGGCCAGTGAGCGCATGGATGAGCGTGCGGTCGATGTTCTGGAACTCGTCGACGGTCATGCCGGGATGCACCTGCGCGCCGCTGGAGTCCTGGCACTCGAAGTGGACGGTGTCGCCGGAGTCGATGGTGAGACGCGGCGAGAGTGCGGCGTTCCAGCGGGAGTGTGTGGGCGCGGCGGAGAGAGCGTGCGTGGCCATTAGATCTCCACCGTCATCTGGAGCTCGACGAGCGCGTGGCGTGGCAGGCCGCTGACGCCGATGGCGGCGCGGACATGGCGGCCGGGTTCGCCGAAGATGGCGAGGAAGAGATCGGAGGCTCCGTTGATGACTTTGGGAGAATCGGAAAAGCCGGGGATGGAGTTAACGTAGCCGTTGACCGAGAGGATGCCGCGAATCTTTGTGAGCGAGCCGAGATGTTTTTCGAGTACGGCAAGCTGTAGCAGCGCGCAGGAGCGGGCCGCGGCGTAGCCATCTTCAATGCTGCGGTTTGCGCCAACTGTGCCGGTGATGATGCCGTCGGCGGTCTGCGATACGACGCCGGCGAGGAAGACAAGGTTGCCGGAGGTCTTTGCAGAGCAATAGTTTCCGCCCGGCGCGGGCGCGGCGGGGAGCGTGAGGTTGAGCTTTTGAAGAGCGGCGTAGGGATCAAGAATGTCGGTCACGATGAGGCTACTTTAGCACTTTGCTTTCGCGATCCATCGGATAGTATCTATCGCATGCATCGAAAATTATGGCTACTGGGGGCGTTTGCGGCGCTGTACCTGGCGACTATTCTTTCGTGTGCCGCTGCGCCGCTGATGTTTCATCGAACGCGAGCGCATGCGGATGACCTACAGGTGGGCGGCGACTTGGTGGGTGTGCCGAAGGGCGAGACGCGGTATGTCGCCTATAGCGATCTGCTGAAGCTGCCGCAGGAGAGCTATACGGTCTCCGACGATACGAACTTTGCGGGCACCGTGACGATCAGCGGCGTAGCGCTGGAGAAGATGCCAGCGCTCCTCGGTGCTAGTGATGGTGCTTCGATGGTGATAGCGGTGTGTGATGACGACTACAACGCGCACTATACGGCGGCTTATTTTAAGGCGCACCATCCTCTGCTGGTGCTGCGTGTGAATGGGATGCCGCCGGGGCAGTGGCCTATTGGTGCCGACGGTTTTGCGATGGGGCCGTACATGGTGTCGCATCCGCGGTTTGTGCCGGTGTTCCATGTGCTGGCTCACGCGGATGAGGCGCAGGTGCCGTGGGGTGTGGTGCGGCTGGAGTTTCGTAAAGAGGCTGTCGTGTATGCGGCAATTGCGCCGCGTGGTGCGCAGGCACAGGAGGAAGCTGTGCAGCAGGGCTACCGAATCGCGAGCCAGAATTGTTTTCGCTGCCATAGCAATGCGGGTGAGGGCGGAACGAAGTCGCCGAAGTTGTGGCATACGCTTGCGGAGAAGGCAGCGAACGATCCGCACTTCTTCGATGCCTATGTGCGTGCGCCGAAGACGCTCAATGCGAAGTCGCAGATGGCCGCGAGTCCGCAGTATGACGAACGCACGTTGGCGGCGTTGCGCGCTTACTTCACAACCTTTACGGAGACACACTGATGACGACGCAGACCGTTTCGCGAGGTTCGAAGATCTTGCTGCTGGCGGCGATGGGGCTGTTCTTTACGCTGGTCGTACTGAACAACATCGCGGACTTCAACTCGAACTACGAGTTTGTGAGCCATACGCT
>Ga0302313_10001553_pt1 | contig 17219 bp, 17 predicted proteins | sample III_Palsa_N2_2_FD_200454 | JGI IMG/M metagenome (GOLD analysis project Ga0302313, IMG submission 200454) | Peat permafrost microbial communities from Stordalen Mire near Abisko, Sweden - III_Palsa_N2_2 | ecosystem: Environmental > Terrestrial > Soil > Palsa > Peat permafrost | place: Sweden...
CGACAAGGTGAGTTGGCTGGAAAACTCCGTGACGGTGGGATTGACACGCCAAGCGGTGAAAGGCTCACCCGTTTATGACACTTCCCGTGTGCTTGATCGAGAGCATGAGGTAAGTGTTTTCAAACACTACAAAAAGACCGGTTACTGGACGGACTAGCACGCTTTCATGGATCGACCTATGCGCGCGTGTCGTTCACACCAATGGATAGCCTGCCTCCTCTGAGTATTTTCCGAACCTACCGAAGATGTCCCGACAGTCTTAGGTCACGGCTTATCACTCCCCCGAAAACCGAGGACAGCGAGACGCAGTCATATTTCGGGAGCAATTGGCATTTAGGCTGGGGCTGATTTCTATGGTTCGGGATTATTTTTCTGGTTTTTCTAGCGTGGGCAATTGGGGCTATACCTACGCGGCACACAGAAAGTACGGTTTACTAAGGCAGATAGGTGCGCTTGATTTTCTCAACGAGCGCTATGCGCGCGGTGAAATTGCCCGTGACGAGTTCAGCCGAATGAAGGTCGATATCGCGGAAACGGACTGAAGGCGAAGCGCACGCGACATGCTTCGATGCGTTCGCACATCGGTGACACCAGGGTATACGTCAGCGAGAAGAAAACCTCTTCTCGCTTCTAAGTAATTTCCGACGCTACCGCTTGCGGTTGGTCGGGCCTATGGTCATCACATCGACTACAGAACTGCCGAGCCTGCAGTGCCCACCAACGGACTAACTCATGAAAACTGACACGCAACTAAAGAACGACATCACCTCCGAGCTGGAATGGGAGCCATCAGTCAACGCAAATCAGATCGGCGTCGAAGTCAAAGGTGGCGTTGTTACGCTGGCTGGTCACGTTGATAGTTATGCGGAAAAGTGGAATGCGGAGAAGGCGGTCGAGCGTGTTTCGGGTATTCGTGCGCTTGCCGTCGAGATGACGGTGAAACTGCCTGGATCGAGCAGGCGCTCGGATACTGAAATCGCCCACGCAGCTGAGGGCGCACTGAAATGGCAAACCTTTCTGCCGGAAGGCACGATAAAAATCATGGTGGAGAGCGGCTGGATCACTCTGTCCGGCCGGGTGGAGTGGGAGTACCAGCGCCAGGCTGCGACCACCGCGGTGCGTCACCTCCTTGGTGTCAAGGGTCTCAACGACGAGATCGCGATTACCTCCAAGGTCTCTGCCAGCAATGTCAAAACAAATATCGAGTCGGCACTCAAGCGGCGGGCAATTGCCGAAGGGCAGAGAATTTTTGTCGCTGTCGATGGCTCCGATGTCACCTTGACTGGCGAGGTAGATACCTGGACGGAGCGGGAGCAGGCATGGAACTCAGCCTGGGGCACGGCTGGTGTTGAGAAAGTCGTGAACAACATCACCATCATCTGACTGCTATTGCATCTTGGCGAGGTCTTATGGGCCTCGTTAAGTTTTCCGGGCGACATGGCACTTCAAGCAGTGGTACGCCCGGTGATCGCTAGCCAAGGCCTAGTAGATATCTGGTTCGCCTGACACGCCGCCAGAAAGCAACTAAGTAGTTTCCGACGCTACCGCAATGATCACCGTGCGCCTATCGTCGCTCCAACGACTACCGAACAGCAAAGCGGCTCAATGCCGCTCGCGCGGCAACGCCGCTCTCGTACTCCCTGCGCACCAGTCAATCAGGAATATTTGCGATGAAAGCTTCCGTTTCATTGATGAAGGCACTCGTCTACAAGGGCCCTGGCAAGAAGGCACTGGAAGATCATCCAAAGCCGGTGATTACCGCGCCCACCGATGCCATCGTCAAGATCAGCAAGACGACCATTTGCGGTACCGATCTGCATATCCTCAAGGGCGATGTGGCGACCTGCAAGCCGGGACGTATTCTGGGTCACGAAGGTGTAGGTGTGATCGCCGAGATCGGCGCCGCCGTCACGGCCTTCAAGGTCGGAGATCGCGTGCTGATCTCCTGCATCACTGCCTGCGGCAAATGTGTGTACTGCCGCAAGCTGATGTATTCGCATTGCACTACAGGCGGTTGGATTCTCGGCAACAGTATCGACGGTACGCAGGCACAGTTCGTGCGGATTCCGTACGCGGAGACGAGCTTGTATCCGATTCCCGAGGGCGCTGACGAAGATGCGCTGGTCATGCTCAGCGATATTCTGCCAACCGGGTTCGAATGCGGCGTGCTGAATGGCAAGGTGCAGCCGGGCAATACGGTAGCCATCGTCGGCTCGGGTCCGATTGGTCTGGCCGCCTTGCTTACGGCGCAATTCTATTCCCCGGCCGAGATCATCATGATCGATCTCGACGACAACCGTCTGGAAGTCGCCAAACGCTTTGGCGCCACGGCCACGGTCAACAGCACGGACGGCAAAGCGGTCGAGGCGGTGATGAAGCTCACCGGCGATCGCGGCGTCGATACGGTGATCGAGGCGGTCGGGATTCCCGCTACGTTCGAGCTATGCGAAAAGCTGGTCGCGCCGGGCGGCACCATCGCCAACATCGGTGTGCACGGTACCAAGGTCGAGCTGCATCTTGAGCTGCTGTGGGACCGCAACATCACCATCACCACGCGACTGGTCGACACCGTCAGCACGCCGATGCTGCTGGAGACGCTGCGGGCCAGGAAGATCGATCCGAAGCTGCTGATCACGCATCGCTTCAAGCTCGACAAGATTCTCGATGCCTACAAGACCTTCGGTAACGCCGCTGATACCAAGGCGCTAAAGGTTCTGATCGAAGCCTGACGACAAGACGGCCACGGTACTGCGACCGAACCCATCCCCGCCGAGTTAACCGGCTCCCGCAAATCCACTGGAAGAACACCTCATGGCTTATTCAAGCGTAAATCCGTTCAACGGCAAGCTCCTGAAGAGCTTCGACGAACTCACCGACAAGGAGCTGGAAGAGAAACTGGTGGCAGCTGAGAAATGCTACAAGACCTGGAAGCACACCAGCTACGCCGAGCGCGCCAAGATTGTCGCCAAAGCCGCCAAGCTGCTTGGCGAACGTGTGGACGAGTTCGCGCATACGATGACGCTGGAGATGGGCAAGCGCATCGATGAGGCTCGCGGCGAAGTAAAGTTCAGTTCCGATATCCTGGCGTATTACGCAAAGAACGCCGAGCGCTTCCTCGCGCCGCAGAAGCTCAATCCGACCATCGGCGATGCGCATATGGAGAGCAGCCCGATCGGCGTGATCTTCGGCGTGGAGCCATGGAACTTTCCGTATTACCAGCTCGCTCGCGTAGCCGGCCCGCATCTGATGGCAGGCAACGTGCTGGTGATCAAGCACGCCGGTTGCGTGCCGCAGTGTGCCATCGCGTTCGAAAAGCTGTTTATAGATGCCGGTGCGCCGGTCGGCCTCTACACCAACCTGCTGATCTCACACGAGCAGTCGGACAAGGTCGTCGACGACGATCGCATCAAGGGTGTGGCTTTGACCGGTAGCGTGGACGCCGGTCGCAGTATCGCGGCTCGGGCAGGGCAGAATCTCAAGCCGTCGTCGATGGAACTGGGTGGCAGTGATGCGTTCATCGTGCTGGAAGATGCCGACCTCGATCACACCATTCCGTGGGCCGTGTGGGGTCGCATGTACAACACGGGACAGACCTGCTGTGCGGCCAAGCGCTTCATCGTCGTGGACAAGATCGCGGACAAGTTTCTCGAGCGATTTTCCGCCGCGCTTGGCGCGCTGGAAGCCGGCGATCCGCTTGACGAGAAAACCACCATGGGACCGCTTTCGACCGAATCGGCGCTGGTGCAACTGCTGAAGCAGGTCGATGACGCTGTGGCACACGGTGCACGCGTCATCCTTGGCGGCAAACGCGTGGTCCGTCCGGGCTCATTCATGCACCCCACCATTCTTATCGACGTGGCGAAGGATAACCCCGCGTTCCGTGATGAATTCTTCGGACCGGTGGCGATGTTCTTCCGCGTCAAGGACGAGGACGAAGCGATCGAGCTGGCCAACGATTCCGACTTTGGCCTGGGCGGATCGGTGTTTACCAGGGACATCGAGCGCGGTCGCCGCGTTGCCAGCCGCGTCAACACCGGAATGATGTTCATCAACAACATCAGCTGGTCCGACGCCGAGCTTCCGTTCGGTGGCGTCAAGGATTCCGGCTACGGGCGCGAGCTCGGCGACATGGGCATCCAGGAGTTCGTCAACAAGAAGCTGGTGCGCTACGCCAAGGTCGAAGCGCCGGTCTGATCGTTGCGTTGGATAGGGCGCTTCCTTGCAAGCGCCCCATCTTGGGCGAATGGCCGCAGCGGATGGTTTGGATCCATGCACCGAAAGACATGCCACTGATAGGCCACGCACATGAAATTTCTTGTCGAACTGGATCATCCGAAAACCGGCCAACGGTTGGACGTCGTCGCCGCACACGCCTTTGTCGAGGAAGTGCTCTTTCCGACGCTGGACCGTGCGGAAGCACTGGTCAAGCAGGGCTGCATTCTGGCCGGCGGTCCGGTGGCTGGCAGTATCGCGCTGCGCTTCATCGCCGAGGTGGAGTCTGCGCAGCATCTGGATGAGCTTGTGTCGAGTATTCCGCTGTGGTCGGTGGCTTATACGCGAGTCACGCCATTGATCGAATTCAGTGATCGCCGACCGCATCTGCAGGCGCTGCTTCAGCAGCGCGTCATCCCCCTGGCGGACGAGTCGCACGCACGCATCGCTTGAACGTCCTGGATTCGAGTTTTGGCCTTCGCCGGTCGGTCGCCAGTCGTTCATTCCAACCACGGAGCTTCCGATGTACGTCAACGTTGCCATTCTCAAAGAAACCCAGCCGCACGAGCGTCGCGTGGCATTGACGCCATCGGTCGCACCCAAACTGATCAAACTCGGCGCCAAGCTGTACATGCAGTGTGGCGCTGGCAACGCCATCCAGTTGCCTGATGGCACGTACAAGGATGTCGCCTTCGTCAAGGAACGACGGCGTCTGGTCAGCGACGCCGATGTCGTTCTCGCCGTGCAGCCACCGGCCATCGATGTGATCGACGCAATGAAGGAAGGCGCCATTCTCGTCTCGTTTATCTACGCAGAGAAGCATCCTGCACTCGTGCAAAAGTTGCTGGAAAAGAAAATCACCTGCTTCGCGATGGAACGCGTGCCGCGCATCTCGCGCGCGCAGTCGATGGACGCGCTATCCAGTCAGTCGGCATTGGCTGGCTATTACGCTGTGCAGCTTGGAGCGACGCACCTGGCGCGCATCCTGCCCAAGATAACTACGGCTGCTGGGGCGATCGGACCCGCCAAGGTCCTGGTGATGGGGCTCGGTGTCGCCGGCCTGGAGGCCATCGCAACGGCGCATCGACTGGGTGCCGTGGTGGAGGGCTATGACGTACGGCCGGATACACAAGGGCAGGCGCTGTCGTTGGGTGCCACCTTTGTCGATACCGGAATCGATGCCACCGGCAAGGGCGGCTATGCACGCGAACTCACGCCGGAAGAAAAGACCAAGGTCGCCGACGTGCTGACCAAGCATATCCAGCAGGCTGACCTGGTCATCACCACGGCGGCCATTCCCGGCAAGCCATCACCGAAGCTGATCAGCAAGGCACAAGTCGCCGGCATGAAAGCCGGGGCCGTCATTGTGGACCTCTCCGCTGAGGGCGGCGGCAACTGCGAGGACACCGTGCCCGGAGAAACAACCACGGTCGGTCTGGTCACGATCGTGGCGCCGCTGAACGTGCCGTCGTTGCTCGGCGAAGATGCCAGCGAACTCTATGCCAAGAACCAGTACAACCTGCTGGCGCTGATGATGAAGGACAACATCATCACCATCGACTGGACCGACGAAGTGCTCGCCGGCACCGCGCTCACGCACGCCGGTGCGCTGAAGAAGCCGTTGTCTGTTGCTCCCGTTGCGGACAAAGCCTCCAAAGCAGGCCAGCACGCTGCAACACCACCCACCACGAAAGCGGCATGAGCGGATCGCTCATGATCTTGCTCCGGAAACCCCATGACGATTGACGGCTTCGTTGCCATTTACATTTTCATGCTTGCCGCGTTTGCCGGCTGGGTCATTATCGGCCGCGTACCGGCGATCCTGCACACGCCGCTGATGTCCGGCTCCAATTTCGTGCATGGCATCGTCGTGATCGGCGGGCTCTATGCGCTGCTCAACGCCAGCACGGTGCTGGAACAATGCATCGGCTTTGTCGCCGTCCTGCTGGGTGCCGGCAACGCCGCCGGCGGCTACGCGGTGACCGATCGCATGCTCGCGATGTTCCAGGCCAGCGGGCATTCGGGTGCGCATGCCTCGGCCCACAAGGGCGGCTCACATCACCGCAAAAGCAAGCCACCGCAGAAAGGTTGAGGAACAGACATGCTTACGATGCTTCCCTCACTGGTCATTGATGCCGTCGGCATAGCGGTCGCCTTTCTGCTGATGTTCGGACTGTGGCGAATGTCCTCGCCGGTGACGGCGCCCAACGGCATCAAGGTTGCCGGTGTTGGCATGGCCGCCGCGGTTATCGCCAGCTTTCTCTATCTGTTCGATGTCAGTGCCGCGGCCAAACCCCATTTACCGATCAACATCGGACTGGCTCTTGTTGCCTTGGCGATTGGCGGCGGCCTGTCGTGGTGGGGCGGACGCAAGGTCGCGATGACAGCGATGCCGCAGATGGTCGCGCTTTACAACGGCATGGGCGGTGGTGCTGCTGGCGCCATCGCCGCGATGGAGCTGTTCGGCAGCCGCGCGCACGGTATCACGCAGCTGGGCGTGACCCTGCTCGGTGCGCTGATCGGCGCGGTATCGCTGTCCGGCTCACTGATCGCGTGGGCCAAATTACAGGGAGTGCTGAAAAAGCCACTGCGCATCAAAGGTCAGCAGATCATCAACGCGGTGGTGATGCTGTTCACGCTGGTGGCCGGCCTCTACATCATCTTTATTGAACAGAACGGCAGCGTGCCTATCCTGCCGATGCAGGGTCTCATCTGGCTGTTCTTCGGTTGTGCGATGCTGTTCGGCATTTTGATGACTCTGCCGATCGGCGGTGCCGACATGCCGGTGGTGATCTCGATCTATAACGCCTTCACCGGGCTTGCCGTTGGCCTGGAAGGTTTTGTGTTGCAGACCCCAGCGTTGATGATCGCCGGCATGCTGGTCGGTGCGGCAGGCATTCTGCTGACCCTGCTGATGGCCAAGGCGATGAACCGTTCGGTAAGCAATGTGCTGTTTACCAATTTCGGCGATGTGGCCAAACAGAAGCAGGGCGCGATCAAGGGTAGCCTGAAGCCGACAGCGGCTGGCGATGCGGGTATCGCGATGCGCTATGCGAGTAGCGTGATCGTCGTGCCAGGCTATGGTCTCGCCGCGGCCCAGGGGCAGCAAAAGCTGTATGAGTTCGTGAAGCTGCTGATCGCCGCGGGCGTCAAAGTGCGTTTCGCCGTGCATCCGGTCGCCGGCCGCATACCCGGTCAGATGGACGTGCTGCTGGCCGAGGCCGGCGTGCCGTATGACCTGATCTTCCAGCTCGAAGACATCAACGAAGATTTCTCCAATACCGACATCGTGCTCGTCATCGGTGCCAACGACGTGGTCAATCCGTCTGCGCGCACCGACAAGACTTCGCCGATATTCGGCATGCCGATTCTCAACGCCGACAAGGCCAAGCAGGTTTACGTGGTCAAGCGCGGCGAGGGCAAAGGCTACGCCGGCATCGTCAATCCGCTGTTCTATGCGGACAACTGCAACATGGTCTACGGCGACGCCCAGGCGGTGATGGCAATGATGATCGAAGCCGTGCGTGGCCTCGGCCTTTCCGCCGCCGCGTAATACCCGATGACGCGCATTAGTAACGGAATAGCTCCTCCCATCCCCAGGTATCCCATCATGACCCGTCAAATGCATGCTGCCGTCGTCGAAGCCTTCGGCAAACCCCTGGTTTTGCGCGAGTGGGACATCCCCACGCCAGGCCCGGGCCAGATCCTGGTCAAGACCGAAGCCTGCGGCGTTTGCCATACCGACCTGCACGCTGCGCGCGGCGACTGGCCGCTGAAGCCGTCCTTGCCTTTCATTCCCGGTCATGAGGGTATCGGCATTGTGGTTGCGCTGGGTGCTGGCGTCATCAGCGTGAAGGAGGGTGAGCGCGTCGGCGTGCCGTGGCTCTATTCGGCCTGCGGTCATTGCGAATACTGCCTTACCGCGTGGGAGACGGTTTGCGCGAAGGCCGAATTCGGCGGCTATACCAAGAACGGCGGTTTTGCCGAATACATCCTGGCCGATCCCGACTATGTCGCGCACGTACCACACGATCTGGCCGCAAAGGAAGCCGCGCCGATCATCTGCGCCGGCATCACGACCTACAAGGGCATCAAGGTGGCTGACGTCCGGCCCGGACAGTGGATTGCCATCTCCGGCATCGGCGGACTAGGTCACTTGGCCGTCCAATATGCGAAGGCTATGGGATTGAAGGTCTGTGGCGTCGATATTGATGACGGCAAGCTGGCGCACGCTACCCGGTTGGGTGCTGATGCCGTGGTCAATGCGAAGAATGGCGACCCGATCGAAGCGGTGCGGGCAGCCACTGACGGCGGCGCGCATGGCGTATTGATTACCGCGCCGTCGTTGGGTGCGTTCAAGCAGGGCGTCGGCATGACGCGCAAGCACGGTACTTGTGTTCTGGTCGGGCTGCCGCCGGGCGAATTTCCCGTGCCGCTGTTCGACGTGGTGGCCAACTGCATCACCGTGCGCGGCTCGTTCGTCGGCAATCGCGCGGACATGGCCGAATGCCTGGCCTTCGCGGCGCAAGGCAAGGTCAAGGCGGATATCGAGCTGCAGCCGTTGACAGCCATCAACGATATTTTTGATCGCCTGCAAAAGGGCGACGTGCCGTCGCGTGTAGTGCTCGATTTTGGCCCGCTTTGATCGGGTTTCGCCTCAATTCTTGCCACTGATCGGAGCATGGCCATGAAAAACATGAATGGATACGCGATCACCTTTTCCGCGGTTCCAGCAAAAGGTTTTGATGGTGAAAAAACCTATCGGTCCAGTTACACCATCACCGGTCCCGGAAAAGAGCTGGTCGAGTCGATTCAGGGCGGCATCGAACACGAGATGAAGAGCGAGGCGCTGGATGAGGCGCAGATGATGGGTGAGCGACGTCTCACCAGCCTCGCGACGTATGGCGTGCACCACACGTATCACCAGTCATGGACCACTTCATGAAAGCCTCGCACATGGAAAAACGCGACAAATCGCTGCCAGCTGAGTCATCGCCCCCCGCTACATCGCAGCGACGCACGCTGGAAAACCTGTTTCGCCATCCCTCGGCGAAAAATATCGAGTGGGGCGATGCACTCGCGTTATTCGAGGTTCTTGGTGAGGTAGAGCACAAGGACAACGACAAGTGGATGCTGCAAGTCGGTGGCGAATGCCAGTTGATGCATCAGCCACACGGCAAGGATTTGACCGGGTTGGAAGTGGTCCGGCTGCGGAAATTTCTGCAACGGGCAGGTTGGTCTGCGAAAGGTGAAGTGGGAACACCTTGCGAAGCCACTCAAAAACCAACGAACCTCTTGGTGGTCGTGAATCACCACGAGGCGAAAATTTATCATTTCGGCGCGGATCCGCACGACGTTACCCGACAGGAAATCAAACCTTGCGACCCTCATCACTTCCTGCATCACCTCGCGCATAAGGATCAGGACCGTGAGCGTGGCCAGCGCGCACCGGAAGAACCTGGCTTCTATGCATGCATTGCAGCGGCGCTTGCGACCGGTGGAAGCATCGTCGTGGTTGGCCATGGCACCGGCCACAGCAACGCGGCGCACCACTTGGTCGAGCATCTGCGCGCGTGCGATCCAGATACCTATGCACGCGTCGTCCGCGAAGTGGTTGCCGATTTATCCAGCATCACCCCAGCTAAACTCCTTGAAATCGCCGAGCAGGCGGCATGATGATGCGCTGTCATACCGATACTTGCCCAGCGTCGGTTGAATCTTCTTGCGTGCAAAAGTCGAGCGGTTCGTTGCTTGGGTTAGAAGTAAAGCGAACCTTGCTTAACGGGAAAACTGCCTTGCTGGATCTCCGTCAGATGCGCGAAGCAGACCTGCTGTCGGTCAACGCGGGCATTTCGTCGTTCGACCTGATGACCAATGCGGGCACTGCCGTGGCCGGCGTCATCACTTCGCGCTGGACCTCGCGTCCGCTGCTGGTGCTGTGCGGGCCAGGTAATAACGGCGGTGATGGTTTTGCGGTGGCACAGCAGCTTGTCGAAGCAGGCTGGCCGGTTCGGATCGCGATGCTCGGCTCACGCGATGATTTGAAAGGTGAAGCACGTCGCCACGCGGAGCGCTGGCAGGGCAAAGTCGAGGCGCTAGATCCGAACGTACTGAAAGGTGCCGAGTTGATCGTTGACGCGCTATTTGGTGCGGGGTTGAGTCGCGCGCTCACCGGCGCTGCACTGGAGACGCTGGCTGCGGCGGCCCATCATGGAGCGCCGATCATTGCCATCGACGTACCCAGCGGCGTGATGGGGAATACGGGTGAAGTCATGGGAGCCGTGCGCGCCACGCTGACAGTGACGTTTTTCCGCAAGAAGCCAGGTCATCTGTTACTACCCGCGCGCAACTTATGTGGCGAGGTGATCGTGACTGATATCGGTACGCCGTTGTCGGCGCTGGAAGCGATTGTCCCCACGACATTCGAGAATGATCCGTGTCTTTGGCGCGCCGACTTGCCCATGATCTCGGACGATGCCAACAAGCACACCCGTGGTCACGCGCTGATCTTTGGTGGTTACCCAATGACCGGTGCAGCGCGAATGGCCGCCCGTGCCGCCGCGCGAGCTGGCGCAGGGCTGACCACTATTGCAGTGCCCGAAGTGGCACTCCGCATCTACTCGGCGTCGCTGGTCAGCATCATGGTCCGGCCTATAGTGACGCCGGACGATTTCTTGCACCTTCTCAATCGCAGCCGGTTTTCAGCGTGGTTGATCGGTCCGGGCGCAGGGGTGGACAAGGAAACGCTTGGGCGCACCTTGGCCATGCTTGATCGGGCAATCAAAGGCCCCTGTGTGCTGACACCGCACGACGGCGAATTCCGACGGGTGTTCGATCCTGCGGGCGACAAGCTTGCGCGCACACGTGCGGCCGCCAGGCGCAGCGGTGCTGTCGTCGTGTTGAAGGGCAGCGACACCGTGATTGCCGCACCGGATGGCAACGCGATCATCAATACCAACGCACCGGCAACGCTAGCGACGGCCGGCTCAGGCGACGTACTCGGCGGCATTATTCTCGGCCTGATGGCGCAGGGCATGACAGCATTTCTTGCCGCCGCCGCAGGTGTGTGGTTGCACGGCGCCGCCGCAGCCGAATTCGGACCAGGTCTGCTAGCGGAAGATTTGCCAGATATGCTTCCGCGTGTATTCCAACGGCTGGCTTCAAACGCGAACTGATAATTGCTCAGCGAGCATTGAGCAACTAGTCGATTTATCGCTGCATGGACTTCATACCGTTCAATCTCGGTAAGCTTCGGGTCACGCAAACTCGTAAAGCGATTTTTGGAACTGTACGTTCCTTGGCCATGACATACCGGTGCTTAGAAAGTGACGGTTGCCGTAAGCGTATCGGTATAAGCACCCGCGCTCACATTTTGACTGGCGGGCAAAAGACCATAAACCGGAAAGGACTGCGATTGACTATTTGCGCCGGCTGGACTGCCTGTGTAAGTAGCGCCACTGCAACTGGCAATGTTAACGCCAGTAAAGCAGTAAGTGACGTCGCTCGTACCGGAGCTTCCATTGCCAAAAATCATGGTGTGATTTACATCCAGGTAGAGATTGTAGGCGAGTATTTGGCCGCCACCACTAAGCATCTGCCGGGGCGCGAACAAGCCATTGCTGCTGCTGGGTGACAGGCTGATGGTGGCATTCACTCCTTCATACCCGCTCAAACAAACAAGGACATATAAAACGCAACCTGGCGTACATGTGACAGTGATGCTTCCGTTGGCTGCAGTGGCGGTTCCAATCGTCGGATCGTAGCTGCCGAAAGCAACGCCCATGTCGCTTATCGTGCAAGTAGTGGTAGCACTTGCCCAGAGTGGTGAACTGAAACTGCTCGCGGTCAACAGCAGCATACAGAGCAGTAGGTGGCGCAGCCCCGGTCTCATGGTGTCACTCCGGTAATGCGAGTGCAGGCGATTTTTCCCAGATTAGTCAAAGGATGCGTGTTGTTCGGCATAGTGAAGGCACAACGCATATCGCCATCTGCCGTCTCGGCTTGTAATGCGTAATTGCCAGCGGGCAGATCGGAGAAGTAGAAGCTGCCATCCAGACCGATCAGGGTCTTCATGGTGGTGTCCTTTGTCTTGAGCGTGGCGTTGCCATATTGTGCGACCTTGCCATCAAGTAGCAGCACGCCTCGTGCAGCGTGCAGCGCGTGTACACCGAAACGCACAATCGTTCCGCCCAGACGCGGCACACTGATGATCTGGTCGGTGGTATCGATCTGGTCCTGCAGTGGCACGCTGTTCTGGTCGATGCCGACCTTGTTCGCCTGGTAAGGAAGCAAGTTGGTGACCAGCAGATTGCCATCAGCATCGGTTTTGCCGATGGGTTGGTTTTCGCGGGTGATTTCGACATCGGGTGTGCCGGGCGTCTCGATCAATGCGTAACCGCTCTGCAGCACGCGGCCCGCGTAGAGATGGTCGTCCAGCGCGACCAGGCTGCCGGAAACCAGCATGCTGCCGTTGCTTTGGCCGCCAAAGCGCTGGTCCGTTAGCTGCACGAGTCCATACTGCCCCTGGTAATCCAGTTGGCCGATTCCGGAAGCGCCTTCATCTCCGTTCTGTGCATTGACGGAGTAACCCCAACCATTATCGGATGGGACGGAGCGTTGCGCGGATAACCCGTAACTGTTGCCATTGATGCCATCGTGGGTGGCATTGAAACCGATGCTGCTGTGGCCGAACGAGATCACCAAATCGAGCATTATCTGACTGTCGTTGGCGCCAGGGTGATTGAGCTGCCGGTTGAGGCCGAGCGTCAACGACATGCCGCCAGCCAGGTTAAGCGCACTGTTGAGACCCATGTTGCGTTGCTGTGTGCCACCGTTGTAGAGGGTATTTCCGGCACTGATCTGCAGGCTCAGACGCGATACGGGATTCCAAGTAGCGTCGACATAGCTCACGCGGCGCGACAGGAAGGATGTCGGCAACAATTCGTCGCCGATTCGGCGATAGGCGCTGGAGTACACCTGCATCCCCGCCCCGAAACTGAAATAGCGGTCGTTGAACTGATAGGCCACTGAACTGCCATGACCACTGGATCCGTCAGCATCGCTGGCAGCAAGACCGGTGCTCAGAACGCCCAAGGGTAGACGCAGACTCACGGACGTGCCCGCATTGACCAAACCATTCTCGGCCTCGACCCGATAACCGGCAGTCACATCATCGGTGAAGCCATAGTTTTCACGCGCCAACAGCACGCCTCGACCGGCTTCATAGCCATTGGCCAGTGTGGAAGTACGCTCTATGCCAACCTCGTAGGCGTAATCGCTGAGGCCCTGTGCCAGCATCTGGCTGGCGCCGTAGAAGTTCTGCTGCAGTACGGTGGTGCCGCCAAATGGATCCTGCACCACGACACGCACGTTGTTGGCGCCAGCGCCCAGTCCAAGACTGGCCAGATTGAATGGACCTGCAGGAACCTGACGCTGTCCCACCAGAACGCCGTTCTCATAGACGTCGAGCGTACCTGGCGCTTGTAGCAGCCCGCTGATGGTTGGCTGTGGAAAGGTAATCAGATACGGGTTGAGATCAAAGGCGCGTGCAACACCGATACCGCCCAGCAGAGCCGTGCCACCGAGGCCATCGCTGGAATAGGCGTACTGATCACCGATGGTCCAGCGTTGCATATTATCGGTGTCATCGTATTCGAACCGGGTCAGGCCTCGGGAGAATCCCTCGGTCGGATTCCAGGAAGGGTTGTCGCGCAACAGCCCCTGCCCATAAGCGAGGCCGGCATCGAGATACACATAGGAGTCACTGCGTTGTGTACCGACGTTAAGCGCATAGTTGACGAAGGCGCTGGGCACCGCTGTTGGCGTAAGTTTTGAAGGGCGCGGATTCAGATCGACTATGTGATTTCCGAACGCACTGGCGGGTAAGGTCACCGACAACCGGCCACTAGCCTCATCCAATTGAATTTGGCCGCCGCGATCGTAGGCGCTCATGTCGACGAAGTGCCTGGATCCGATGGTCTGTTCCTGTGTGTTTTGCAAGGGCAGATGGGCGCGCTGGAGTGCGTCTTCGTCTACCAGGATGTGCTGGTTGCGCACGACTACGAAAGCGGTGCCATAGCAACTGCCATTGATACAAAGTTCCAGCAACATTTTGTCTGGCTGCGCCATGAGTGGAGTGGCTGCGAGCAGTGCGAGGCAGATCAGAGAGAACTTATGCCCTCGCATGCCTCGGCGCCTGTACTGATGGGGTGAGTGAGCGATATGTTTGCCATGCCTGGCCAGGACACCGACACCGATGCTATGCGCGAACAAATATTAGCCGGCCATTTCATGCGCAAGAACCATGTGCTGCCTGGCAGGACATAGTTCGCGATCTGGTCGTGCTGGCCGAGTACATGGCCCATGCGATCGGTCACGGTTACCTTGACACTCTGCGGGTCCAGCCGCTGGGTACCTTTGTCACTTATGCCAACCACCATGACGCCATGTTCGATAGTTGCCGCACTCAACACTGGCGAACGTGTGACCTGCGCAGGCTCGACAAAGACCGGCAGACTCACCTGGGTCAGCACCTTGATCTCCGGGCTGTGCACCGATTTGTTGTCGGAGAGATTGGGAAGCTCATCGATCAGCAAGCGATAACTTGCTTCGCTGGCACCGGCATCAAGCAAGCTGCCGATACGCAGTTGCACGCTATGTCCCGGAGCGATCTCGAGCAACTCAGGGGTGGCGATCAGATCATCGCTGGGAATCAGTTGCCATTGGCCATCGGCTGCCACGCTCCAGCGCATCGTGCGAACCTGCATGCGCAACGGCTCGTCACCGCTATTGCTGAAGGTGAGGATGGCAGCACGGTGACGAGCATCCAGCTCGACCCGGGTCGGGCTTACGGAAAACGTGGCGGCGCTCGCCACCGACAGCACCATGACAAACAGAAATCCGATCAGGGTTTGGGCGCCGGCGATAGTGTGGTGACGAATCATGGCAGAAGCTTCCAGGGCGGAAGTGGCATACGGTCAATGACGAAAACACCATTCCGCCCATGAAGCTGCCTCAGTACGTCACCGTGGCAACGACCGTGTCGCTGTAACTGCCAGCCGGTACATTTGCGTGGGCCGGCAGCGAGCCATAGGTCACGAAACTGAGTGGGATGAGGACGCTGGCCGAGGTCTGCGCTGCCGGTTCGTTGGTACCTACCGTTCCGGTGCCCCATTCCGTGGTGCCGCTACTGGCGATATAGATGTGATAGGGCAGATCGTTGGTGCCGTTGACCATCTGGCGGACGGGCACCGCTGCAGTTGAACCGGTACCCGGGGTAAGGCCTTGGTTGAGGCCTACCGAGACAACGTCACCCATGGTGCACAAGGCGGTGACCGCACCCTGCGCCGTGATAACGGTGGCGACGGTCGGATCATAGTTACCAAACGCAATATTGGTACTGCTGATGACGCAGTCATTGATGACGGTTGCAGTGACTGCAAAGGAAGTTGGTTGCGTTGCGGCTGAGGCATTGATGGCAAAACCACCGAAAACGAGTACGGCGGTGGCAAGCAGGGTTTTTTTGAACATCATGGCGATTCTCTTTGGTTAGGTTTAAATGCTTTGCATGGAAACCGTACGCAAGCTACGTGCCATGCCCCCTTTGAAACGGTTAAAGCAGGCACTGGGCCGGTTTGCGACGCGATGGTTCCGGCCCGCAGGAATCAAAGCAATATTCGTTGTGGATCATCAGTGACACATCCTGCCATTAAAAAGTACGAGCCCCGTCACCTTCACTACGCTTCTCGCATTGACGTGCCAAAGTGGGTGTTGCCATTCGGGTAATGCTCAAGAGATACCGTATCCATCGCAGTTAGAAGCTCAACGATGGCGCGTCGGTCTATGCGCTGGCACTTATCGTAGACGCCCAGAAAGTAAGCTTGAATGCTTCTTCGATCTTTCATGCCTCACACAGCACGTTCTCGCTGCAACAGACTCTCCATAGAAACTGACTAGTGAGCGTTCTTTATGCCCGATATTCCAGTCGCGCCTCTTGCGATCCAGTGATTGAAGGCTCCTTCGGGCGACCAATCTTGTCGATTCACATCACAAAACAAGGGTATGCATGACTTGGGTGGCATCTTCCGAATCGCGCGTGCATCGAAAGCCAAGGTACTTAGCCAGCTCACGCATCGGTTCGTTGGCCGCAGAGTCCATCGAGAACATCTGACGAAAGCCATTTTGGCGCGCCAAGTCGATTAGATGTCGCATCAATGCAACGCCTAGACCCCGACGTTGCCAGTCGTCGGCGACCGTCACTGCACACTCGCAATGTTTGTCGTCGCCCGAAGCACTGTAACGGCTCACCCCGACCTCGCGCAGGGTGCCGTTGTCGTGCACCAGAGCGACGAAGGCCATGCTGTTGTGGTAGTCGATGTTTACAAGTTGGTCAAGCAGCGATGGGCTCGCCTCACGAATCTCGCCGAGAAAGCGAAAATGGCGCGATTCAGACGACAACCGATCGATGAATTTTCTTTCGCGCTCACGATCTTCGGGACGAATCGGCCTTAGCAATACACGACTTCCGTCGCTCAACTTTTCGAGCCAATGATCGCCTTCAAGTTCAGCAATGCTTGGTGGCTGCCCGGTTGGAATGGCTGACATTGTGCGATCTCCTTCAGTAGCTAAACGCGGCTCGGTCGGCAATCACTAGAGCACCCAAGATCATCGTTCGCCAACACCCGCAACACCAAAGTCCAATCGAGATCGATAGAAACCAATACCGCAAACGGTTTACGGGGTAGCTTGGCAAGCAAAAATCGAATCGCGTCGGATTCAAGCCGACAACCATGTCAATACGATGCGCGTGTGAGAGCTTGCACGTCTGTGCGCTATCGCACTGAGCGCAAAATGAGGTCGCAGATGAGACAAAACTGCTGAACGCTAGCTCAGTTCGTCCGGCAACTCTGCATCATTGCGCTCGCGGTTCGCTATATCGGTGGCGTGCACCTCGTACCACATCGCATTGAGGATGGCGAAGGCACAGGCCAGTCCCAGTCCGAGTATCC
>Ga0302313_10001560_pt1 | contig 17184 bp, 12 predicted proteins | sample III_Palsa_N2_2_FD_200454 | JGI IMG/M metagenome (GOLD analysis project Ga0302313, IMG submission 200454) | Peat permafrost microbial communities from Stordalen Mire near Abisko, Sweden - III_Palsa_N2_2 | ecosystem: Environmental > Terrestrial > Soil > Palsa > Peat permafrost | place: Sweden...
CGTGCTCCTTGGTCTGCGGCATCGGGCCGTCAGTAGCAGCGACGACGAGAATAGCGCCGTCCATCTGCGCCGCACCCGTGATCATGTTCTTGATGTAATCAGCGTGGCCCGGGCAATCGACGTGCGCATAGTGACGGTTCGCCGTCTCATACTCCACGTGCGAGGTCGAGATCGTAATACCGCGCTCCCGCTCTTCCGGCGCATTGTCAATCGTGTCGAACGAGCGGAAGCTGTTCTTCGGGTTGTGCTTGGACAACACCTTCGTGATAGCCGCAGTCAACGTCGTCTTGCCATGATCAATATGACCAATCGTCCCAACATTCACATGAGGCTTGCTGCGATCAAACTTTTCCTTCGCCATGTTCTTCTCCGTTTAGCTGTGTACTGCTAACTTTTGTCTCTGCGCGCGCCGAAAATGTTTCGGCTCCAGCGCGCGGCTTACTTTGCTTCCGGAAACAGTTCCTAATCCCTAATCCCTGTTCCCTGCCTTACTTATCCTTGCCCTGCACCTTCGCGATAATCTCTTCGCTCACCGAGCGCGGAGCCTCTTCATACTGCTTGAACTCCATCGAGAAGTTCGCACGTCCCTGCGTGCTGCCACGCATCGACGTCGCATACCCGAACATGTTCGATAGCGGCACCGTAGCCTTGATGGCCTGAACGCCGCCAACCATCTCCATGCCTTCGATACGTCCACGGCGCGAGTTCAAATCGCCGATGATCGTACCCATGTACTCTTCCGGCACGGTGACTTCAACCGCCATCACCGGCTCCAGCAGCACAGGCTTGGCCTTGCGCGCAGCTTCCTTGAATGCCATCGAACCGGCAATCTTGAACGCCATTTCGTTCGAATCCACATCGTGATAGCTGCCGTCGTACAGGCTCACCTTGATGTCCACCATCTCGTAGCCGGCAAGAATGCCGCCCAGCATGGCTTCCTGGATGCCCTGGTCGATCGGCTTGATGTACTCCTTGGGAATCGTGCCGCCCTTGGTGTCGTTCGAGAACTCATAGCCCTTGCCTGGCTCGTTCGGCGACACGCGAATCTTCGCATGGCCGTAATTACCCGAACCACCCGTCTGGCGAATGTACTTGCCTTCCGCATCGGCGTTGCCGCGGATCGTCTCGCGGTAGTTCACCTGCGGCTTGCCGACATTGGCCTCAACCTTGTACTCACGCATCATGCGGTCAACAATGATTTCGAGGTGAAGTTCGCCCATGCCCGAGATGATCGTCTGGCCGTTCGTGATATCTGTACGAACCTTGAACGTAGGATCTTCCTGCGCGAGCTTGGCCAGAGCCATGCCCATCTTTTCCTGGTCAACCTTCGTCTTCGGCTCAACAGCAACCTCGATAACCGGTGCCGGGAAGTCAATCGACTCCAGCAGAATCGGGGCCTTGTCCGAGCAGATCGTGTCGCCCGTGTTGAGATTCTTCAAGCCCACAGCCGCGCAAATGTCGCCAGCCATGATCTCGGTGATCTCTTCACGCTTGTTCGCATGCATCTTCAGCAAACGTCCAATGCGCTCCGTCTTGCCCGTGCGAGGATTCAACACCGAATCGCCCGTCTTCAAGATGCCCGAATAGATGCGGATAAAGATCAACTGGCCCACAAACGGGTCGGTCATAATCTTGAAGCCCAGCGCAGCAAGCGGCTCGGTATCGTCAGCATGACGCACAAGCTTCACATCCGGCTCGCCCGGCTCCGTGCCTTCGATCGGCGGAACATCCAGCGGGCTCGGCAGGTACTCAACAACCGCATCAAGCAGCGTCTGCACACCCTTGTTCTTGAATGACGAACCGCACAGTACCGGGAAGATGTTCATCGCGATGGTCGCCTTGCGAATCGCGCGCTTCAACTCGGCAACCGTGATCTCTTCGCCTTCGAGGTACTTATGCATCACCTCGTCATCGGAGTCAGCAACAGCCTCGACCAACTCGTTGCGCATCTTCGTGGCCTTCTCAACTAGAGCTGCGGGCACTTCTTCGACGTCGTACTTCGCGCCCATGGTCTCGTCGTGCCACAGAATGCCCTTCATCTCGACCAGGTCCACAACGCCGGCAAACTTCGCCTCTTCGCCGATAGGAATCTGGATCGGAATCGCCTTCGCGCCCAACCGCTGCACGATGGTCGAAGTCGCGTACTCAAAGTTCGCGCCGGCCTTGTCCATCTTGTTGATGAAGCAAATACGGGGAACCTTGTACTTGTTCGCCTGACGCCAGACCGTCTCAGACTGAGGCTGTACACCCTGCACCGAATCGAAGCACGCGCAAGCCCCATCAAGCACACGCAGCGAACGCTCCACCTCAGCCGTAAAGTCCACGTGGCCAGGCGTATCGATAATGTTGATGCGGATGCCGTTCCAGGTGCAGGTCGTCGCAGCGGACGTAATCGTAATGCCGCGCTCCTGCTCCTGCTCCATCCAGTCCATGGTTGCAGTTCCTTCATGCACTTCACCGATACGGTGCGTGATGCCCGTATAGAAGAGAATGCGCTCGGTCGTCGTCGTCTTACCGGCGTCGATGTGAGCCATAATCCCGATGTTGCGACATTTTGCGAGAGGTACTGTGCGAGCCACGATTCGTATCTTTTCTGCGGACTCTCGCCCGCGGTAATTCAAACTTCGACTGAGCAGGCGGGCTTGCTACTCCCTATTGCCTACTCCCTATTCCCTGCCTACCAGCGATAGTGCGCGAACGCCTTATTCGCCTCAGCCATACGATGAACATCTTCCTTCTTCTTCATCGCGGCTCCACGGCCATTGGCGGCATCGAGCAGCTCAGCAGTGAGCTTCTCAACCATGCCCTTCTCGCCACGCAGGCGGCCATAGCTCACCAGCCAGCGAATGGCGAGCGACGTACGGCGCTCCGGGTTTACTTCGATCGGCACCTGGTAGTTCGCACCGCCAACGCGGCGGCTCTTCACTTCCAGCATCGGCTTCACATTCTCAACAGCCTTCTTGAACAGCTTCAGAGCCTCGTCGCCACCCTTGGCTTCGAGGTTCGTCATCGCCTCATAGAAGATGCCTTGAGCAGTCGACTTCTTGCCGCCCCACATCATGCTGTTGACGAACTTCGTAACCAGCGTCGATCCATAGATCGGGTCGGCCGGCACTTCACGCTTCGCGATGTAACCTTTTCTCGGCATTCTCTCTTCTTTCTCGTCTTCCCCCGGTGCGGTGACTTCTCACGCGGCCGGGCCTGATTGAACTCGTTATAGAGAGCAGGTTTTCTATTCCCTACTTCCTATTCCCTGCATTTACTTGGTCGAAGCCTTCGGCCTCTTCGCGCCATACTTCGAGCGGCTCTGCTTACGGTTAGCCACGCCAACCGAATCCAGCGTTCCACGCACAACGTGGTAACGAACACCCGGCAGATCCTTAACACGGCCGCCGCGGATGAGCACAATCGAGTGCTCCTGCAGGTTGTGGCCGATGCCCGGAATGTAGGTCGTAACTTCAATGCCATTGGTCAGGCGCACGCGAGCAACCTTACGCAGAGCCGAGTTCGGCTTCTTCGGGGTCTGCGTGTAAACGCGGGTGCAAACACCACGACGCTGGGGCGAACCCTGCAGCGCAGGCGATGCGGTCTTGTAGCGGGTCGGCGTCCGGCCCTGCTTCACGAGCTGATGAAATGTAGGCACTTCTAAAACCTCTTCTCTTCTTGCAACTCCGGCTGCACATACACGCGCCGGGCTTCCGATTTATCCCTCGGACACGGTGCAGGGCAGCGCCTCTCGCTCTTCTCCCGCTGAGTTCTCACTCTGGGTGGCCCATTCATGACGCGCTTTTGGCGGCACGAGTGGGGAACACACACACGAAAGGCGAAGTACGTTTTCCTCATCCAAATCGATGAGCGCACTCCGGCGAAGTCCTGAATCCTGCACGCGGCCGTACTGCTCACTGCGTGTACTGCATTTCACTGCTCAAGGTATGAGACAGGCGACGGTGGCTAGCTTGTGGGTTTTCACCCAGCCCAACTCCGTTTCGCGCTGTTCCGGCCCGCATAGCCCTTCCACATGGGTTCCTCAATACGTTCCAGAGGGAGGAGGGTGTCGCAGGCTCACAGACAGAGCCATCTGGTCCTTATTGCCGTCCAGACAGGCTTGTTCCAGAAACTCACGGAACCTTCTAAATGTACCAAGGAGCCCGTCATGCGTCAACAAACCCTGCCTTTTTATAGACTCTAAGTGTGAAGACTGCACAAATTTCGCTGCTATTTCCCAACCCTCCGCTCGAATCCCTCGAATCCACGCAGAAATCCTTCGCGCTCATCACCCCACGTGCCTGTAAATTCCCTCGCCAGGTCATCCCCTTCGCCGCCGTCACCGAAAACACCCCCGAAGCCTTCACCGACCTGCACTCCCTCATGGAACCCGGCGAAGCCACTTATGTCGTCTCCTACGAGTCGCCCGCGCCATCAGCCCTCACCTATTCGAACCCCTTCGGGGTTAAGCAATTGGAATGGCCCGAAACCCTTTCCCTGCCATACTTACCCGAAGATGAGCCTGAAATCGAACCCCTCACTTGCGCCAACGCCGCGGAAATGGTCGCCCTCACGGACGTCGCCTTCCCCGGCTTCTTCCGCATCCGCACCTGCGAGCTGGGCCCCTATTACGGCATCCGCTCCACCAGCGGCGACCTCGTCGCCATGTGCGGTGAACGCATGAACATCGGCAACTTCCGTGAGATCAGCGGACTCTGCACCCACCCCGAACACCGCGGCAAAGGCTATGCCCAGCTCCTGATGTCCAAACTCATGCACGATCACCGCGCCGCAGGCCTGCGCTCTTACCTGCATGTCTCCTCATCCAACACCCACGCCGTCGACCTCTATCTCCGCATGGGCTTCGTCCTGCGCGGCGAATTCCCTCTTTATCTCGCGACCCGTATCGCGTAACGTTGACCCAAACGCTTAACTATCATCCGAAACACTGCAAGCTGAAGAAGCGCTTCGCGGGAGACCTTCATTGATGCCCAGCAAGTCCTCAGAAGCTCTCGACATCCATCAGCCCCGCATCTGGATCAAGCCCTATTACGCTTCGTTCAACGGAATACGCGGCGTCGCTGTTCTTACAGTCTTCATGGCGCACTTCGGCGGTTTCTGGGCGCCTCAAATTTCCGCATTCACATGGGAAGGCGTCGACCTTTTCTTTGTCCTGTCCGGCTTCCTGATCACAGGAATTCTCTACGACTCGCTGGACACCCCGGGCTTCTTCCGCAACTTCTATATACGGCGCGCACTGCGCATCTTTCCGGTGTTTTACGCCTTATGCATCCTGCTGCTGATTCTCACGCCGCTGCTGCATCTGCACTACTCATGGACACTTTTCACGTTCTTTTTGTATGTCGGGAACCTGCTGATGCCCTTTATCTATTCAGCTCACAATCCGACCGTCATTTGGGCGTATTGGAAAGGCTCTCTAACCGAAGTCTCCAACATAGGCCACTTCTGGAGCCTGTGCATTGAAGAGCAGTTCTATCTCCTCTGGCCGTCGGTCATATGGTTTGTCCGGGATCGCAAGCGCCTGATGCGCATCTGCGTTGTCGGCAGCATCGTGACGTTGCTCGGCCGCTTCATTCTTCGCCAATACTTCGACCACATGCTGCTGCTCTACTGGAGCACCTACACCCGCTGCGACACGCTTCTGATCGGCGCTTGGCTTGCCCTGTGGCTACGTGAATATCCCCTGTCCCTGCAAGCGCTCCGCCGCCTTTCGCTTTATTTCTTCTGGATACCGGTAATCATCGTCCTCGCCGTCATGTCGCGCTTCTCGCACAGTTATAGCGACTATCTGGTCTTCGACAACCGTTTCATGTGCACGTTTGGCTTTACGCTGATCGCACTCGCCAGCGCAGCGCTTCTGCTGCGTTCGCTCGACGACTCCAGCCTGCTCTCACGCGTTCTTCGCAATCCATTGCTCAGCGGCCTCGGCGTCATCAGCTACGGTTTCTACCTGTTTCACATGCCTATGGAAGCCGGCCTCGGCCTGCTCTCACGCGTGCATCCACAGCTTCGCGTCTTCGTTCCACTCATCGCGTTTGCTCTCACCTTCACACTCGCGAAACTTAGCTTTCACTACTTTGAAACACCCTTTCTGCGTCTCAAGCGAGTTCTCGCGCCGCAGCAAACACCTGTCAACGCTGCCGGCGAGCCAACAACAGCGCACCTGCACCTGGCAGAACCCGAAGTTTAGGTCGCCTATACTAGGCACAGCCCAAACTCTATGACCGAACTGAAGCAAACTGCCGTCCGGCCTCGAAAATCCGGCTACCTTCCCTCACTCGACGGCTGGCGCGCCATCGCAATCATCGGCGTCATGATGACCCATGACCGCACCTGGAAAGCCTTCGGTCACTCGCTTCATTTCGTCATGGGTTACGGCGGATACGGCGTCAATCTCTTCTTCGCCATCAGCGGCTTTCTCATCACCTCCCGCATCCTCGAAGAAGAAGCCCTCGTTGGGCATTTTCATATCAAGCGCTTCTACATTCGCAGGTTTTTTCGGATCCAGCCAGCGCAGTTTGCTTTCCTTACAGCGGTCGCGCTGCTTGGCGTAACCGGTGTTCTCAACCACCACATCTATTTCGATACAGTCCGCACCTGGCTATCTTCACTCTTTCTCTATATCAATTTTCTCTGGCGTCCCTCCAGCCCAAACGTCATCACTGGGCATTTCTGGACACTCGCGGTTGAAGAGCATTTCTATATCCTGCTTTCGCTCACCCTCTTCTTCATCAAGAAGCGACGCGATATCGTCCTGTTTCTGCTCTTCGCGGCATGCGCATTGCCGATGGAGCTTCTTCCTGTCTCCACGAGGGAGGCATGGTATCTGCCTTTCTACGGTTCCCGTGCGACGCAATGGCACCTTCCGCCGCTGTTGCTATCGGCATTCGCCGCCGTAATCATCCGGCGGCCCGGCGTGATGCAATCCGTGAAGCACTGGTTGCGACCGTGGGTTGCATTCCTGGGAACGATCGCCATCGCGATCGCGGCCCACACCTTCGATCTCTGGCACGGGCACATGCCCGTCACTCCTTTCCGCCATCTCGATGCCGAGTTCCCTCTCGTCTCGACATACCTGTTCATCTTCTGGATACTCTCCACGGTGTTTCATCCCCAAAGCCTCACCACCCGTTTACTGGAATGGAAGCCAGCCCGCTTGATAGGCACCTTTTCATACAGCCTCTATCTCTGGCACGTGGTGGTCTTTTATCTCTGGGTAGTCCTGTTTCTCAAAAAGGACAGCCCTTACGCGTACCTCATGCACAACGGCGTGTTCTCCCTCACCCAGGAGCCACTCAAATACACCTGCGTGCTTCTCTTCGGCATAATGAGTTATTACTTCGTGGAGAAGCCGTTTATCCGCATTGGACATCGCCTCGCTCCAGCCGCGACAGCCGGCCGGCCCGAGCTCTCTGATTTGCCGGTCGAAAACGCGGATCCGCTTCCAAATGCTTCTTTGCCGCATACTGCTCAAGGATGAACGAAAAGCCAAACCTGGACCTGCTACGCACGGTAGCTGTGACGTTCGTCGTCGTAGCGCACACCTGTGCCGCGATGAACATCAGCCGATGGGGACGCTTTCCCATTCTGGATATCGCGCCCTTTGGCGTGTACCTGTTCTTCGTCCACACCTGCCTGGTGCTCATGTGGTCGATGCAGCGCCGGCCTAACACGCTCGACTTCTACGTCCGCCGCGCCTTTCGCTTATATCCGCTGGCCATCGCCGCCGTACTGCTCGCGGCCGTCACCCACGCGCCCGTCGCCTTGATCATGGACGGAAAATTTACGGCCTTCCCAGTCACGATCTACAACGTGGTGATGGAGTCCCTGCTCGTCAACGGCCTGCTGGGTCACGCCCAGCTCATACTCGGCCCGGTTTGGACACTTTCCCCGGAAATGTTCATGTACATCCTGCTGCCCGCCCTTTTCTTCTACGCCAGAGCCGTAAGAAAAGTTTGGCCTCTCTTCGTAATTTGGCTGCTCGTGGTGCTGCTCGATCGCCGCATATTCATGCCAGCAGACGCGAGCGCGTTTGGTGTGCTCGTCCCTGACTTCCTTTGCGGCGTGATCGCGTATGTCGGATTCATGCGCCGCCGCGAGACATTGCCTTCATGGATTTTTCTTCCGCTGCTGGCGCTGTTGCTTTGCTTTTTCGTGTTCGTACATATTCCAACGTTCCACACCGCCTGGTTCGCCTGCCTGGCGCTTGGCCTCCTGCTTCCGTATATCCAGCAAATGCAATCGAAAACAGCAACGCTGATTACGCACACCATCGCGAAATACTCTTACGGCATCTATCTCTTTCACCCATTCATGGTCTATGTGGGAGTTCACCTCCTCGGGAAACACTCCTTGCCGGTGCAACTGGCGGGCGTCATCCTTCCATTGGCTGCCACGGTGTTCGTTGCATACCACGTCATCGAAAAACCGATGATCGTCCTCGGAGCGAAAGTCGCCGCGAAGTGGGCACATGAGCGCGGATTGCCATCACAAAAGTCGCTTGAAAATCTGGAGCCCGCACCTTGATCCCATAGGTGCCTGCCGCATGCCCACAAAAGCCCCGATGGTAAACTCAGTCAACCGGCCATGGATAAATTGCCGCTTTCAAACAGCTGCCGGAGACCACAACTGACGCAGCCTGGGAGAGCCTCATGAAGTTCAGTAAACGACTCTTCGTCCTGGCATTTATCTACGTCACGCTGCCGCTTGTCCTCTACGTATTGCGATACAAAGTGATCGTCCCGGTCAATCTTTTTGCCGATGACGCCTTCTACTACCTCGATATCGCCCGCAACAGCATCGGTAGACACGGATTCACCTTCGACGGCCAATTCATCACCAATGGGTTCCATCCTCTCTGGCAATATCTGCTTGTCGCGCTCAGCAAACTGCATATCGTCGATTACTCAAACCTGAGCGAAACCCTCGTGCGCGTGTTCTACGTCAACACGCTGATCCTTGGGCTTGGCGCGGCGGCTTTCTGCGCCGCCTGCACTCGTTACCTGCGCCAACCTCTGCTGGCACTACTGACCGTCGCACCAGGCTTGTTCTGGATGCTCGCCGCCCCCATCACGGCGATCTACTTCGCAACCTGGTACTACGCAAACGGCATGGAAAGCGCGCTGGCTCTGCTGTGCTTTTCCGTCGCACTGCTTCTGTATCGCCCCGACGATAGCAACAACCTGCGACTCACCTTCGTTGCGTTCTGGCTTGGGCTCGCCGTGCTGGCGCGGCTCGACGACGTTTTCATCGCCGCCTCAATTGCCATTTGGATTCTGCTGAAGTCCTCGGCCCAGGAACGCTTCCGCAAGCTACTGGCTCTTTCTCCCATTGCGATAATGCTTCTTGCCTATCTCATTTACAACCGCGTCACAGTGGGCGTCTTCCTGCCCTTGAGCGGAGCAGCCAAAGCGGGCCTTGCTTTCGGACAAAACTTCAAATGGACCGTGCGCCTCTTTCTGCCCATCATCACCGGCGATCTGCCCCGCGTGCTGCGAGTGGGAGGCTTTGGCCAGCTGTTTATCGAAAGCACCGTACGCCAGCTTCAAATGCTGTTCCCCGCCGCAATCTGCGCGATCGAACTGTTCTACGTCCGCCGCCGTCGCGCAAGCGGAGTGGCATTTACCTTCCTGCACGCAGCTGCCATCGGCGTCATCTTGAAGGCAGCCTACAACTTCTGCTTCGTGCAGAACCTGGACCAGGGCCTTTGGTATTACACGGTCTCCGTCGCCATCGCCAACTTCATCCTCGTGCTGTGGGTCAGTCGGGCCGTGACGCAACTATGGCCCACAGCACTTGAGACCCGCCAGGCCAGCCTGCGATTTATTGCACTGCACCTGCTGTGGGTTCTGTTTACCCTCAACATCTTCATCAATGCACGCAACCAGGTCGGCTCGACGGGTCACATTTACGCGTTGAACAACGTTCCGCTGGTGCAGGCAAAGCTGAAGTCGCTTGGCGCGAACAAAGTGATCGAGATCGACGATGGTTTCATTGGCTACGTCGATGGAGTTTCATCGGTCGGCGGCCTGGGCCTCGTGCTGGATAGAGAGGCGGCAGCAGCTATGAAACAGGGCAGATTTTTTGATGTGATGTACAACCGCGGCTATCGTGTCATCGTCTCGGAAAGCGGCTACGCCGCAATTGTCAACGGAGTCGTAACGACACGCAAGGCTGGAAAAGAGGCAGCGTTATTCAAGATCCTCTACTCGGAATTTGATCGCTACAACCTCGTCCCGGTTGGTGGAGACGGTACAACCGACCAACTGTCGTATTACCAACTGGTGCCCGCCAACAGCAACACAACCGCACCCTAGTGCATTTTTGCTGGCGCGTCACAAAACGGTAGGCATAGGCTTCACGCATAGTCCAAACCGATTGTGGTGGTAGGCTTTTCCGCATGCCTTCTCCGGTGCGATTTGTCCTCCAGTCTCTCCTTGCTACTCCCCTGCTTCTCGCTGTCGCGGCCTCGGCGCAACGCGTATCCACTCCAACTGCGGCAGCGATCTCGCCCGATGGGACAACAGTGGCCTGGACCCTCCGCCAGCGCGAAGGTTCAACCCTGCACCTCACCTCACTCGCCGATCCCGACCCAGCCAAAGAAAAACTCATCGCCCCCAACGGTGCCACCAACTGCTCCAACACCGCACCCGTCTGGTCGCCCGATGGCCAAACCCTCGCCTTCACCTCAACCTGCACCAGCAAACAAGAGCATCCGGGTCAGGAACAAATCTTCCTATGGTCAAAAGCCACCGGTGAAATCAAACAACTCACCCACGTCACTGGCAACATCGAGCAAGCCGCCTGGTCCCCCGACGGCAAATCCATAGCCTTCCTCTTCGTAGAAAACGCCACCCGCAAAGCCAGCCCGTTAGCCGCCGAAGACCCCGCCGTAGGCGTCATCGGCGAAGACAACATCGAAGTCCAACGCGTCTACGTCGTCGACATTGCTAAAGGCAACTCCGCCTGGCTCACGCCGGCGAACCTTCACGTCTATGAGTTCAACTGGTCGCCCTCCTCGCGGCAAATTGCGTTCATCGCAGCAAATCCTCCCGGCGAAAACAACTGGTGGGTCGCAAAGCTTTACACACAGAAGATTCTCGACCTTACGAAAGCTGGAGGATACCCAGGCTCAGAAAGCCACAATACCGTTGGCGGAGCCCTTCCTGGTGATCTCACCGTCATCCTCAACCCGCAAACCACCCCAACCGCCCTCCACGGCCTCCAAATCGCCGTCCCCCGCTGGTCACCCGACGGCAAGCGCATCGCCTTCATCGGCGGCCTCATGTCCGACCAGGGTTCAACCGGCGGTGACGTCTGGGTCATCGACGCCAAATCCAACGCCACGCCCGTCGACATCACCCCCAACATCGACGGCACGCCCGTCTTCGAAGCCTGGATCAACGACAACCGCATCGGCATGGTCGAAGACCGCCGCGGCCACACCGTCTTGCCCGACTACGATGTCGCCAAACGCGCCTACATCCCCGACAGCGCGCTCGACCTCGGCGAAGTCACCGTCACCGGCGGCCCCATCAAAGGCGACGTCTCCTTTAGCAACATGGGCGCCGCATTTGCCTTCATCAAATCCAGCGCTTCCCACCCATCTGAGGTCTACGCCGGCCCGCTCGACAACATGAAGCAGATCACCCATCTCAACGACGCCACCAAACCCGTCGCAAAAACCGAGTCCATCGAGTGGACCAACGACGGCTTCCACATCCAGGGCTGGCTTACCTATCCCGCCGGTTACAACCCGCAGAAAAAGTACCCCATCGTCGTCGTCGTCCATGGTGGCCCATCTGCGTCTGCTGGACCACGCCTTGAGGCGTCCGGTTCCATCTGGCCTTCCCACGGCTACTTTCTCTTCCAACCCAACCCCCGCGGCAGCTTCGGGCAGGGCGAAAAATTCGTCCAGGCCAATATCAAAGATTTCGGTTACGGCGACCTCCGCGACATTCTTGCCGGCCTCGACGCCGTCGAAGCCAAAGTTTCCATCGATAAAAACCGGGAAGGCCTCGCCGGCTGGAGCTACGGCGGCTTCATGACCATGTTCGCCGTCACCCAGACTCACCGCTTCCGCGCCGCCATCGCCGGAGCCGGCATCGCCAACTGGCAGAGCTACTACGGCGAAAACTCCATCGACCAGTGGATGATCCCATTCTTCGGCGCAAGCGTCTACGACGACCCTGCCATCTATGCCAAGTCCTCTGCTATCACTTACATCAAGCAGGCCACCACCCCCACACTCGTCATCGTCGGCGAGCGCGACGGCGAATGCCCCGCTCCGCAAAGCTTCGAATTCTGGCACGCCCTCCGCGCCCAGGGCATCAAAACTCAGCTGGTCGTCTACCCCAACGAAGGCCACCGCTTCACCAATCCCGAACACACCCAGGACCGCGACGCCCGCGAACTAAAGTGGTTCGACGAAAACATGAAGTAGGGCAGCCAACAGGGAACAACCAACAGCCGTCAGAAAGCGGTCTTTTTATCTGTTCCCTGTTCCCTGTTCCCTGTTCCCTGCACCAACCTCCTTGCTCCATACCCGTCCAACCCCTAAACTGGAGATGCTCGGAGTTTCGGCGGTTGGCGGTCTGACCGTTCAGCTTAGGTTCCGGTTGAACGGGGAGGTATGAGTGCGGCGGTTAGTTAGTCTGGCAGTTCTTCTTTTTGTTGCGGTACCCTTTGGCTTGTCTGTTACGGGATGCAAGCATGCCCTTACCGTTGTGTATTGCAACGGCGGCGACTCAGGCCCTGAAGTTGGCCAAATCGCCACGATCACGCTCTCGCCCACGCTCGCCACCTACGGCGAGTCGCTCAACTACGGGCAGATCGGACAGACACTCAGCGCCACCGCGCAGGACTGCAAAGGCAACAGCGTCTCCGCTTCGTCCTACACCTACGCCTCTACCGATGGCTTCATCTCCGGCGCTGCTGCCAGCACCTATGCGGATATCAATCCCAAAACCGGCCAGATCTGCGCCGGGCAGTGGAACCGTAACACCGGGGGCGGCGTCGCCGATTACACCACCTGCACCGCTCCCGCCACCACGCCACCCAACTATTTGGCTTACGTTACGGCCACAGCCAACGGCGCCACCAGCAATGCCATTCCCGTCTTCGTTCATGCAGCCGTCACCAGCATCGTCATAGGACAAGCCTCCACAAACTGCACGACTGACCCTGCCAGTAACTGCACGCTGCCCGCCTGCACCCTCTCCACCGTCACTGCCTACAACCAGCAATCCTGCATTTCTCAGGGCCAGACAACGCAGTTGGTGGCACGTGTCTATGCGAACGGAGGCACAACCGCAGCTGACAACATCACCTGCCAGGTCGGCCATCTGACCTTCTCTCCTGTCGGCGCCACCAACATTGCCACCATCGACGAAAATGGAGTCGCCACCGCGAACCAGCCTGGCTCGGCCACCATCACGGCCACCATCACAGGTTCTGGTTCCGGCAGCACCGCGGGCTTCTTCTCCACCTGCCCCCCACAGTCGATAACTTTAACTTCGAATGGCAGCAAGGGGCCCATCAGTCTCAACCTCAACAACGTTGCGCCTTTCTCGGCAACCGTTCTGGATACGAATAAGAATCCGATCACCGGCCTCAGCCTGGAATACACGTCCACCTCGCCGCAGACCATTCCGCCATCCAGCAATACAGTTGAACCGCTCTTCCCCGGTACGGCCACCATTACCGCCGTCTGCCAGCCCGGCACCTGCAACCCAGCACCTTACAGCCAGATCGGCTATCTGGGCAATGGCACAGCCCTCACCTCCAACGGAGTCGTGGTCAACGCCCCCGGCAACAGTTCCACAGTGCTCTACATTGGCAGCACCTCCTCGCAGTATCTCTACCCGGTCGACTTCACAACCAACCAGCCGGCCACGCTGCTCAAACTGCCCTACGTGCCCAACTCCATGGTCATCAACCAGGCCGGCACCGAGATTTACCTCGGTAGCACTTCAGCCTTGATGACAGTAAGCGCCGTCAACAACACTCTGTCCTCGACCAACACCACCGTCGTCGGCCAGGTGATCTCTGTTTCGCCTGACGGCACCACGCTGGTCGTCACCGATTCCACAAAAGACACCATCACGCTGCTCAGCAGTACGGGCTCGGTAACCTCCAGCTACGGCGGCGTCGCCACCCACGCTTCATGGTCACCCGACAGCCAGACCGTCTACATCACCACCACTGGCGATCTTCTCCTCGTCCACTCGGCCTACACCAATTGGACTGCAATCACTCCCCCCACTGCGCTCTACACCGATGTCACGACAATAGTTCCTCATATCGGAGCCTACTTCGCTGGCGGCGGCGTCACCGGAGGCGGCACGACTGTTGGCCGCAGCTACTGCCCTGTAACGACGGTCAATGCGACCACAACCCCTGCGACCACAACAAACTCTTTCTATCCTGTCGCCCAAACGGCCGCGGTTCCCTCGGATCTCCTCATCGCCACAACCGACGGGGCCCACATCCTGGCCGCTACGGCCACCACCACCCCGGCCACCCTGACGGACATGGTCCTGCCTAACCCCAATCCTGCCGTCACCACCGAATGCCCGCTGCCTCCTTCCACCGGAGGAGCCTCAACGCCTGTGGCCTTCAACAGCACCAACAACCCTTATCCGCTCACTGGCATTGCAGCCACTGCCATCACCGGCGTCTTCGCCTCCACCAACTCACAGGCTTCATTCGTCACCTACCAGGGCACCGGCGCCAACCCCGTTGGCCAGCTTCCCGTCTACTACCCCACCGCCAAAGCCCTCAACTTTGTGCATCTCTCAGGCGCAGCCGCCGTTCCGGTCTTCGGAGTTTTCAGTGACGATGACCTCACCTTCTACACCGGCACCACGGGCGACAACAAGGTCCACGAAATCGCTATGACCTACCCCACCACCGGTACCCCCACCGCCACCGACACAGGCACACTATCCCCCAATCTTCCGGACGGGAACGGCAACATCGTCACCCCAAACCTCCTGGTCCAGCGCCCGAAGAAGGCAACGAACTAGGCAGCGGGCAGTGAATAGTTAGCAGTGAAATAGTTAGCAGTGAATAGTGAATAAGACAAAAGCAAAGGCCTCCGGAAATTCCGGAGGCCTTTGTCATTCGCGCCGCCACCACGCCGCCTTATTCCCTATTCCCTATTCCCTGCTTTTCAGCCTTTTCTCCAGCAGCTCTCTCCCAATCGCATCCAGCACGCCATTCAGAAAGTTCACACTCTCCGGCGCCGCATACCGCCTCGCAATCTCCAGCGACTCATTGATCACCACCGCGGCCGGCGTCTTCGGATACCCCAGCATCTCGGCCACCGCAGTCCGCAGCAGGTTGCGGTCCACCACCGGCATCCGTTCCATCCTCCAGTTCTGCGCATGCTTTTCGATCAGCGCATCGACCTCATCCTCACGCGTCGTCGCCAGCCGGTGCAGGTCATCCGCAAATCCGCGCGTCTCGTCATCGACATCGTCGCGAGACTCCCAAAAAAGTTTCTCCACATCCTCCGGCTTCTGTTTGCCGAGATCGCCCTGAAACAGCATCTGCATCGCCAGCTCGCGGCTCTTCCGTCGAGTTCCCATACCTACTTCGACCCCGCAATCTTCGACTGAATCGACGCCATCTCAATCGCCGCAATCGCCGCCTCAAAGCCCTTGTTCCCGGCCTTCAGCCCTGCGCGATCCAGCGCCTGCTCCAGCGTCTCGCACGTCAGCACGCCAAACGCATGGGGCACACCAGTTTCCTGCTGCGACTGCCCAATCCCCCGCGCCACCTCGGTATAAATCGCCTCATAGTGCGCTGTCTCGCCACGCAGCAGCACGCCCAGCGTAATAATCGCGTGTACGCGTTTGGACTCCGCCAGCGCCCGCGCCGCGCTCGGAATCTCCCAAGCCCCAGGCACTCGCACAATCTCAACATCCGCAGCCTTCGCTCCCGAGCGGTACAGCGCATCAAGCGCCCCCTGGAGCAGCCGGTCGGTAATCACCGCATTCCAGCGTGCCACCACAATCGCAAACCGCTTGCCGGCCGCCGACAGATCACCTTCAATGGCAATCGGCTTGCCATGCAGCGCGTTCTCCGACTCCCAGAACCCAATCTTCAGCCCCGGAGCCAGATCCACCGTAAACAGCCGCGAATTCCAATGCGTCGGCGCAATCGCCGTCAGCCTCACCACAATCTCTTCCGTGCGAAACGCACCGCCCGCGGGGTTCAACATCCACGCCCTCACAGCCGAGTACACCGCATCCAGCTGCGTCACTTCCACCAGCAGTGCCGGCACGGCAGGCGCACGCCCGGTTACCAGCTCCAGATTTCCCACCGGCGCCAGGAACGCCGCTCCCTCGGCCTCGGCATCACTCCAGCCCTTGCCTTGCTCAAAACCCAACGCCCCGAACAGGCCGGAGAGCTTCTCAAACGTCTCACCCGAAGCGATCGCCGCCACGGCTGTTATTCCCTTAATCATAGGTTCGATTGTATCGCCAGCTCCCTCGCCGCTGGCATCTTGATACGCTGTGGCTGTGTCTGAAATAGAAACCCAACCTCAGCCGCCGCTTTGGAAGACACTCACCGCCTTCGCGATCATCTACGTCGTCTGGGGTTCAACCTTTCTCGCCATCCGCATCGGCGTAGCCGAAGTTCCGCCATTCCTCTTCGCCGCGATGCGCTTCTTCACCGCGGGCCTCGTGCTGTACCTCTGGCAAATCTTTCGCGGCGAACCCAATCCCACACGCCGCGAATGGGCCTCCATCACCCTTCTCGCATCACTGATCTTCGTCCTCGACTACGGTCTTCTCTTCTGGACCGAGCAGCGCGTTCCTTCCGGCCTTGCCGCTGTCATGCTCGCCACAATTCCAGTCTTCATCGCGCTCTTCGAAATTCTCATCCTTCGCACGCAACGTCTCACGCCTCAGCTCATCGCAGCTCTCATCATCGGCCTCGCAGGAGTCGCCGTACTCATGAGTCCTGGCCTTCCCCTCAGCGGCGCTCCCATCGCAAAGGCCGGCGCCATCGCTCTCTTGATCGCCGCAATCGGCTGGTCAATCGGCACAGTCCTCACGCGCAAGCTACCTCTGCCAAAATCCAAGAGCATGAGCTCCGGCACGCAGATGCTCGTTGGTGGCGTCCTACTCGCACTCGTGTCCGGGGTCGCAGGCGAATTCCATCACTTCC
>Ga0302313_10001572_pt1 | contig 17122 bp, 11 predicted proteins | sample III_Palsa_N2_2_FD_200454 | JGI IMG/M metagenome (GOLD analysis project Ga0302313, IMG submission 200454) | Peat permafrost microbial communities from Stordalen Mire near Abisko, Sweden - III_Palsa_N2_2 | ecosystem: Environmental > Terrestrial > Soil > Palsa > Peat permafrost | place: Sweden...
ATGGCCATCGCGAAGCGCTTCGGGATGGAGTAGGGGCCGCGAATCGCGAGCAGGCCGAGGGGGAAGAGCATGTAGTACCAGAATTCGTTTGCCAGACTCCAGAGCGCCCCGTTGGAGCCGAAGAGGGGAGTCAGGATGGACTGGACGAAGAACATATTGCCCAGCAGCGCCGTCCACGTCAGTCTGGCGGCGACGTTGTCGGTGACGTGGTTATTGACGAGACCGGCGTACAGCGCGGGAGCGAGGTGGAGGCGGAGCGCAATCAGATCGAGCAGGCCGCCCAGGAGCAGCGCGGGGATCAGCACGATCCACAGCCGGACTGCGCGCTGGGTGAGGTACGTGCTCCAGGACCACCTTTTGGTATTCAGCGCCCGCAGGACATGGCCGCCCACCAGGTAGCCGCTGAGAACGAAGAAGATAACGACCGCCTGGTGCCCAAGCGCACATCGCATAGGGCAAAAAGAAGAGCTGTCGGTGAGAGGTCAGATCCGGATAATCGATGAAGAAGAGATAGCGCCAATGCTCGACACAGACCAGAAGCGCTGCGACGCCTCGAACGATGTCGAGAAGAACAGAGGCAACGGTAGACTGGAAGGGCCCGGGGGAGACTGAACGCACAGGGCTAGTAGACTTCACTCCGCCGCCGGGGTCAATGTAATTCCGGGGTTTTGCTGTAATTTCGGGCTTTGCTGTAATTCCCGGCTTCGCTCGCCGCTGGCCCGGTACTCGTGGCTCCGATGGTCTTCTGCCAGCATTCGGCAGCACATCAGCGCCGCGGGATAGATGAGGATGCTGATATGTCTGGTGTACGCGAAGCCGGCCAGATAGGGAGCCGCACACGCTGCGACCAGCGCCAGGAAGATTCCTGAGCAGACGCGGAGAGCTGGGGAGGCTTTGTTCGCCGGTCGCAACAGCACGGAGACGGAACAGCCGATGGCTGCCCAGAGCATCAGCCGGAAGACCGCCATGCCGATCTCTTCTATCCATCGCGCTGCGCCGTGGGTGGCCGTGGAGCCGTACTTTTGCACGGAGAAAAAGAGGACGAACAGTTTTCTCGCATCGCCCTGAAGGGTCTGGCGCGGATGGGTTCTGAGGTAATCGAGCGCGGCCTGGCGGTGATAGTTGTTGAAGCTCCACTCGTCGGTGAAGTGCAGCCCGTGGTTCAGGGCGGGGTCGAGGTGGTCGAGAGAGTCTCCTGGCAGCGGCGGGTAGTTGGCCAGGAACTCCGCGTTATTGCCCTTGTGCAGGTTGATTCCGTCGAGGCTGGTGCCGATGGTGTATCGTCCGCTGGCGTGATGCTGGTAGACGGCCCAGCCCAGCGGCGCTGCAGCCACCAGCGCGATTACCAGCAATCGGGGAGACGCTCGGCGCTGCAGCAGAAGAAAGCCTGCGGCCAGCACGATGACCGCAGGAAGCATTGCGCTCTTCGAGAGGTAGAGACCGTCCAGAGCTATCGCAAAGAGGAGCGCGTGAACCCAGGCCTTCGGAGCTGGCGGGTTCCATTGGCCGAAGAACAGGAGTGCTGCGGCCAGGGTCAAAAAGCTGTAGGAATAACCCTCCTCCACCAGCATGTTCGCCACATCGGCGAGAGACGCGGGTATGGCAAAGGGAGCCAGCAGAAGCAGCACGATAGCGGCTCTCCGCCATCGGGAGCGGGGCAGTCTGCGCCAGACGAGGACGATGGCGACGCCGACCGGGAGTAACAGCAGAACTGTCTTGAAGAAAGCCACGGGGAGATAACGGTCGCCGAGGAGCCGAATCCCGAGCGCGACGGTCATCGCTAAGACAGGCATGTGGCTCGCGTGGAAGCAGATGGGATTGCCCAGCGTGCCCATGTCCTCGGTGCAGAGGGTCAGGCCGTTGCCGCGCAGCAGGCTCTGGGTGGTGGGGCCGACCATGTTCGTCGTGGTGAAGAGCGATTTATGCGTCTTCGCATGGTCGAGGAGCCATGTCGAGGCGAGCGCGGCCAGAGCGGGGAGGAGGAGAAGCACCGCCAGAAGACGATAGTTTCGCGACATCTTTTCCGGCTCTGTCGCGGGGGTGGAAGGCATCTGCCCAATCTAATTCAGAATCGTTTCGGCACAAGGCTTCGGCTGCTCGTTTGAGCCTGATTCATCACGTGGGGCATCCAAATAGATACAATCGAATCAGCAGAATAAAGCGGGAGATGCGAATGATTATTGGGGTACCGAAGGAAGTTAAGGATCACGAGAGCCGGGTGGGCGTAACTCCGGCCGGCGTGAAAGCTCTTGTTGAAGCAGGACACAAAGTGCTGATCGAGCATGACGCCGGAGCGCTTTCCGCGATGCCCGATGAGGAATACCAGTCGGCGGGAGCCGAGATCGTCGGTTCGGCCCATGATGTGTGGCGGCTGGCGGAGATGATCGTCAAGGTCAAGGAGCCGGTCGAGAAGGAGTATAAGCACTTCCGCGAGGGGCTGGTTCTGTTTACGTATCTGCATCTGGCTCCGCTGACGGCGCTGACCGATGCGCTGCTTGCCGCGAAGGTGACGGGGATTGCCTATGAGACTGTGCGCGACCGCACCGGCGGCCTGCCGCTGCTGACGCCGATGAGCGAGGTCGCGGGCCGCATGAGCGTGCAGGTCGGTGCGGCGTATCTGGAGAAGGAGCACGGTGGCCGCGGAGTTCTGCTGGGCGGCGTTCCGGGGGTTCCTCCGGGGAATGTCTGCGTGATCGGCGGCGGTATCGTCGGTACGAATGCGGCGAAGATCGCGCTGGGCATGGGCGCGAAGGTTACGCTGATCGACCTGAACCTGAACCGTCTGCGCGAGCTGGACGATATCTTCGGCGGGCGGGTGTTCACGGTGGCTTCGAATAGTTACAACATTGAACATGCTGTTCGCGAGGCCGATCTGGTGATTGGCGGCGTGCTGATTCCGGGTGCGGCGGCTCCGAAGATTGTGACCAAAGCGATGGTGGCGAAGATGAAGAAGGGCGCGGTGATCGTCGATGTCGCCATCGACCAGGGCGGCTGCATTGAGACCGCGCACCCGACGACGCACTCGGACCCCTCGTACGTGGTGGACGGTGTGGTGCATTACTGCGTCACCAATATGCCAGCTGCCGTGCCGAATACGTCGACTCTTGCGCTGACCAATGCGACCTTTCCCTATGTGCTGAAGCTGGCGCGTGTGGGCGCGAATGCTGCGATCAGCGAAGACAAGGGCATCGCCGAGGGCGTGAATACGTTCCAGGGCGTGCTGACCTACGGGGCCGTCGCGGCAGCGCAGAAGCGCGAATGGAAGCCCGTGGCGGAGCTGGTCTAGCCGCTGCGGAATGAGTCTACACACAGAGATCCTGGTCCTATAATCGGGCACTGAGGAGGGCGGACGATGGCCACCACTGAGAACCGGCGAAAGATATTCATCATCGCCCTGGGCACCTGTCTGCTCGTTCTCTTTGCGATCCTCGCCGCCCTCAACGCTTTTAATATCGGAATTCCGAACCCCGCGAGCACGCAGCAGTTCTCCGTCTTCACGGGGCTTTCGATTGTGGCGTTCCTTCTCTTCGTCGCGGTTTTGATTCTTCTCGTCCGCAACGTGCTGAAGTTTTACGCGGACCAGCGCAGCAGGGTGATGGGAGCGCGTCTGCGTACGCGGATGCTCTGGGGTGCGGATGCTCTGGGGTGCGGTGCTGGTCAGCCTGATTCCGCTTGTCTTCATGTTCATCTTCAGCTACGGGCTGATGAATCGCGCTGTCGATCGCTGGTTCTCGCAGCCGGTGACGGAGATGCGCGACGACAGCAATCACATGGCGCTCGAACTGGCGCAGTACACCACGGCGAATGCACGGGTCGAGGCTGAATCGATAGCCTCCGGGCTGCCGGAATCTCCAGCGGCGTCCAGAGAGACACCCGCGCCGGAGGCCGCTTCCGCTTATCGGCAGACACGAAGGCCAGCCCACACTTCGACGCACAGTGCACCCCACGAGGCCGCGCATAACTCTGCCGCTCAGGTCGCGCGCGAGAATCACGAATCCATCTACAAGGTGCTGCGTCAGCATGAGATCACCCTGCAGAATGGCTTTGCCGTGGTCTACCGCGAAGGCCGTGCCGTTGCGGCCTTTCACATGCCGCAGCGCGATGGCGCTACCGCCGAGGTCAAAACCTGGCTGTCCGCGCAGAACGGCGAAACTGGCGAGAACGGCGAAGACGCGACCGACGAAGCAGCCAGCGACCACACCGCCACTGATCCTACCGACGCCGCAATTCTTTCTGCAGCACAGCGCAGCGACAACCCGGTCTTCTCGCTTGGGCCTACTGACTACGCGCTTGGCTCTGCCATCATCAAGGAGGGCAACACCGTCGTCGTTGGCCTTCCTATGCCCTTCGGAATGGCCGCCACGATGACGCGTCTGCAAAAAGCTGCCGGCGCCTACTGGGTGCTCTATCGTGAACGCCGCCAGATCAGGTATCTCTATACGCTTCTGCTGCTGATGATGACGAGCCTCGCTCTCTTTGCTTCGAGCTGGCTTGCGCTGCATCTGTCGAAGCAGGTGACGAAGCCTGTTGAAGCGCTGGCCGATGCGATGGAGGCGATCGCCGCCGGCGACTATGGGCACCGCGTGAAAGAGAGCGTGACCGAAGAGCTGGGCGAGCTGGTTCGAAGCTTCAACCATATGGCCGCCGATCTCGAAAGCAGCCGTCACGCGGTGGAGCACTCGACGGTGCAGCTGAGTGCCGCCAATGCTGCGCTGGAGGCACGCCGCGGTGAGCTGGAGACGATGCTCGAGACGATTCCGAACGGCGTCGCCACGCTCGATGCCGACCGCCGCATCGTGCTCGCCAACCGCGCCCTCAGCGAGATGATGGACCCCGGCGGACAGCGTCCTTTTTTCGGGCGCGTGATGGAAGAGGTTTTTCCTGTCGAGGTTGCGGAGGTTCTCGACCGCCTGATTAAACGCAGTCATCGCATGGGCTCGGCCTCGAGCGAGATCGAGATTGCCGGAACGTCGGGCGATAAGTTTGGAGGAACGATGAACCTGCTCGCTACCGTTGCTCTGCTGGAGATGCCTGCTGCAACCGAGCGTATGCGCCGCGAGCATCAGGGGTATGTTCTGGTGCTCGAAAACGCGACGGAGCTGCTGCGTGCGCAGAAGCAGTCTGCGTGGAAAGAGGTCGCTCGCCGCGTCGCGCACGAGATCAAGAATCCGCTGACGCCGATCAGCCTGAGCGCGGAACAGATTCGGCGTCACATCGACCGGCTCGGTAACACCATTGCGGAGCACGAGATTGAATCTCCTTCGGTCGGCGTGATTCGTCGCTGCAGCGAGGTTATTACCTCGTCGGTCGAGAGTATGAGGAGTCTGGTCGATCAGTTTGCTGCGCTCGCGGAGTTTCCCACGGCGCGGCCTCGGCCTGCGGACCTCAACACCATCGTCGAAAACTCGCTGGCGCTGTTTGCGGGCCGTATGCAGAGCATCCGCATCGTGCGTGATATGAGCCCAGGCCTTCCGCTGGTGATGGCCGACCCGGAAGCTCTGAAGCGCGCTCTCGGCAACCTCATCGACAATGCGGCGGAGGCGATGCAGAGCAGCCTTCTTCGCGAGCTGTTGGTTCGCACCAGCCTGCTCGAAAACGGGATGATCGAACTTCTGATTGCCGATACCGGCTCGGGACTGACCGACGAGATGCGCGAGCGCTTGTTCCTGCCGTATTTTTCCACCAAGCAGCGCGGCACCGGGCTCGGTCTCGCCATCGCGGCGAAGATTATTCAGGAGCATCAGGGGACGATTCGCGCGGAGAAGAACGAGCCTGCCGGTGCAAGGTTTATCGTTGAACTCAAAGCCGCGACTCTGGCGGACAATGACTCCGAAGCCCAGCCCGCGTTTGGCGCTCTTCGACCCGCGCAGGCACTGCCGCAGCCTGAGTTTGCCGCAGCCGGGGACGCCGAGGAGTTTGCGGCCAGCCCGGCGCAGTCTGACGTCGATCTCGCCTCAACTACCATCCAGGGGCACAAATGAACCACGTATTGATCGTCGACGACGAAGCCGAGATTCGCGACTCGCTCGAAAGCATTCTTCACGAAGAGGGTTACCTCGTCACCACGGCTGCTACTGCTGGTGAGGCGCTTGAACTGCTGCGCGATGCTGCCTACGATGTCGTTCTGCTCGACGTCTGGCTGCCTGATCGCGATGGTCTGGAGACTCTCACCGAGATTCGCCAGATGGAGCGCGAGAATGTGCCGGAGGTCGTGATCATCAGTGGCCACGGGACGATTGAGGCTGCGGTGCGTGCCACCAAACTTGGTGCGTATGACTTTCTTGAGAAGCCGCTCTCGCTCGATCGCACGCTCATCGTGCTGAAGAATGCGATGAAGGCGCGGCAGATGCGCGAGGACAATCAGGAGTTTTCACGCCAGCTTACGAAGGGGACGGTCACCGGAAACTCCGTTCCGATGAAGGCGCTGAGACAGCAGATCAAGCTGATGGCTCCGACGAATGGGCGAGTGCTGATCTATGGCGAATCGGGGACGGGCAAGGAGCTGATCGGCCGCACGATGCACGCGGAGAGCCTGCGTAAGGACAGGCCGTTTGTTGAACTGAATTGTGCGGCGATTCCTGAAGACTACATCGAGAGCGAGTTGTTTGGGTATCGCCATGGCGCTGTGCCTGGAGGGCCGACGGAGAAGCGCGGGACGTTCGAGAGAGCGGATGGCGGAACTTTATTTCTCGACGAGGTCGGGGATATGAGCCTGAAGACGCAGGCCAAAGTGCTGCGTGCGCTCGATGAACAGCGGTTTCTGCCGGTGGGTGCGTCGCATCCGGTGCATGTGGATGTGCGGGTGATCGCTGCGACGAATAAGGATCTTGAGGAAGAGATTGCCCGGGGAAATTTTCGCGAGGATCTTTTTTATCGGCTGAATGTAATTCCATTTTTTGTTCCGCCGCTGCGTGATCGCAAAGAGGATATTCCGCTGCTCGTCAAAGAATTTCTGCAGCAGTTCGGCGCGGAGTATGGTCGTCCGCATGTAGAGATGACCGAAGACGCGCTGGCTGCGCTGAAGCAGTATCACTGGCCGGGGAATGTGCGTGAGCTGCGTAATCTGGTGGAGCGGGTGCTGATCCTCAATCCCCGGTCGCAGCGCATCGAGCGGAAGCAGTTGCCGATGCTGGTCTATCGTGGGCCAATCAAGAGCGACTCAGGTCGCAGCATGAACACCCGGGGCGAGGAGTTTTCCTCGCTGCAGCAGGCTCGGGAGGCGTATGAGCGCGACTACATTCTGAAGAAGCTTGACGATGTCCACGGCAATGTCAGCCGCGCTGCGGAAGGGCTTGGGCTGGAACGGAGTCACCTTTATCGCAAGATGAAGGCGCTGGGCGTGAGCGTGAAGGAGTGACGGTCTCTCGTCGTTCCGAAGCGATGTGTGGCGCTACTTTTCTTCCGACTGCTGCTTCTCCGCAATCAGCTCCAGTTGGCGGCGCCAGTCGAGGTCTTCGACGAAGCCGCGGCTGGAGCGCCATTCTTCCTGCACCTTGACGAAGAGTTCGAGGAAGACGCGGGTTCCGAGCAGACCTTCGATGTCTTTTCTGGCGGATGTGCCGATGCGTTTGAGCATCTCGCCCTGTTTGCCGATCAGGATGGCTTTTTGTCCGGTGCGTTCGCAGAAGATCGCAGCGGAGATTTTTGTCACCGGCAGCTTTCCGTCCTTCATCTTTTTCATGGAGGCGGGTTCTTCGAATTTTTCGATGACCACAGCGGTTGCGTAGGGAACCTCTTCGCCGGTGAGCATGAGGATCTTTTCGCGGATGAGCTCGGCTACCAGGAAGCGCTCGGGCTGGTCGGTGAGCTGATGCTTCGGGAAGTAGCGCTGGCCTTCTTTGAGGACTCCGACGACTTTTTCAAGCAGCAGATCGAGGCCTTCTTTTTTTCTTGCGGAGATCGGGATCACGTCGGCGAAGGGATGGAGCGCGGACCAGTGGGCGATCAGCGGGAGCAGGTCCTTCTTGGGGATGGCGTCCATCTTGTTGAGCACCAGGATGACGGGGCACTCCAGCTTTTTGATTAGCGAGAGGGCGAAGTCGTCCTCGGCTGCGGACATTGTTTTGCGCGAGGCGGTAAATGCTTTGGCTTTGACGGAGCCATCCTCCGCGACACGGGGCAGGCGGTGGGTTACGTCGACGATGAAGAGGACGGCGTCGCGTGATTCGAGGGCGTCGTGTACCTCCTGCATCATGCGGCGATCGAGCTGCGTGTCGGGCTTGTGCACGCCGGGCGTGTCGACGAGGATGACCTGCGCCGCGGGATGGCCGGGCTCGCCCTTTGCCTTCTTTTTCAGCGGAACTTCGAGCACGCCGTGAATGCGGGTGCGCGTCGTCTGCGGCTTGTGCGTGACGATGGCGAGCTTCTGCCCGAGCAGAGCGTTGAGCAGCGTAGACTTGCCGGCGTTGGGCCGGCCAATGATCGAGACAAATCCAGAGCGAAAGGCCATTGTCTTTATTATGCGCTGTTCGTCGAGCCGCTTCGGCACGGAATCGCCGGAAGACCTGATATTCTTGCGGCATTCGTTCTTCATTCAAACCAGTTAGAGGCTCCATGCGCCGCTTGTTCGTTCTCGCTGCAACTCTGCTCGCCGCCGCTGTCACCCAGGCGCAGCTTCGTATTGAGGTCACTGTTCCTTCCAGCACGCCGCTTTATGGCCACCTTGTGCTGGTCGTCGCTAAACCGGATGAGCGCGGTGGACGCCGGGGCGGAGGCGAGTCTGAACCACGCTTTCAGCTTTCGGAGAACTACGAGTCCGCGCAGGGCTTCGGCGTCGATGTGGATCATCTCGCGCCGGGCAAGCCGATTGTGGTCGACAGCGCGACCGTCGGCTATCCGCTCGATAATCTGAAGGCGCTGCCGACGGGCGACTATATGGTGCAGGCGGTCTTCAACGTCTATGAGCAGTTTCATCTTGCCGATGGGCGCAATCTCTGGCTGCCTCCCGACAAGGGCGAGGGCCAGCACTGGAATCGCAAGCCCGGCAACCCGTATAACGCGCCGGTGAAGGTGCATATCGACGCGAGCTCCTCCACGCCGATTAAGCTCACGCTTGATAAAGTGATTCCGCCGATCGAAGGCACGGACCAGGACCCCGCAGTGATGGCGGAGAAGAGTCCCGCGGCGAAATGGCTGAAGTATGTTCGCTTCAAAAGCGAGAAGCTCAGCAAGTTTTGGGGCAGGGATGTGTATCTCGGCGCGTGGGTGCTGCTGCCTGACGGGTTCGATGAGCACCCTGACGCCCGCTTCCCGCTGGTGGTGTATCAGGACCACTTCCACGCGGCTTTTGGTGCGTCGCAGCCCTTTATTACTACGCCGCCGCCTGCCGGTGGAGCGCAGGATCGAGCCGGAAGTCGTAACAAATACGGTTACAAATTTTATCAGGACTGGGTTTCGGGGATTCTTCCGCGCGTCATCTTGATCTATGTTCAGAATGCCAATCCTTACTATGACGATTCCTATGCGGTTGATTCTGCAAACGTCGGTCCGTATGGCTCGGCTATTAATGATGAGCTGATTCCGTTTATCGAGAAGACGTATCGCGGGATTGGGCAGGGCTGGGCGCGGGCGACGTATGGCGGCTCGACGGGCGGATGGGAGGCTCTGGCGACGCAGGTCTTCTATCCCGATAACTACAACGGCACGTATGCGGCGTGTCCTGATCCGGTCGACTTTCACGCTTACCAGAACATCGATCTCTATGACGATACGAACGCCTTCGTCCGCAAGGGTCCGTTCGCCGAGATTCCGATTGCCGCCGACCGCAAGCCCGATGGCAGCATCATCGCCAACAGCGGCCCGGAGTTTCGGTTCGAATATGTTCTGGGTACGCATGGGCGCTCGACCGAGCAGTGGAACATCTGGCAGGCGGTGTTTTCGCCGGCCGGTACAGACGGCTATCCCGCGCAGGCGATCGATCCGTTGACGGGAGCCATTGATAAGAAGGTGGTTGCGTACTGGCACGATCACTACGACATCAACGCCATCCTGGCGCGTGACTGGCCGACGCTTGGGCCGAAGCTCGAAGGCAAGATCCATCTGGCTGTCGGCGACGGCGATACGTACTTCCTCAATAACGCCGTTCATCTGCTGGAGCACTCGCTGGATGACAGCCGCAATCCGCACTCGGATGCGACCTTCCAGTATGGGCCGGGCGAGCCGCACTGCTACACCGGCGGCCCGTCGGAGTACACCATGCAGCAGAACGGCGCTACCTGGGCGCAGCGGGTTCTGCCGCAGATGACCGATCACATGATCAAAACCGCGCCTGCCGGAGCCGATACGAAGAGCTGGCGCTACTGACCATTCCGAGTGGAGCTGCTCATAAACTTCGTGGGCAGCTCCACTCTAAGGATCAGCGGATCAGCTTATTTGGTCTCTGCCGCAGCCTCTTTTAGATAAGCCGCGCTCAGCGTTTGTTTTGTCTTCGCCAGCTCCAGCAACGTCGGATAGAACTGGACGAAGGTGGTATCCACGGCGGCGTGGCTCTCGTGGCATTGGTAGCAGGTTGCAGGCCGCTTAGTCAGCTTTGCGCTGCCAGGTCCGTTGAACTCGAAGAAGCCCCAGCCGCCTTCGAGCTTCGCGTCTTTTACGTGGACCTCTATACCCATAATCTCCGGGGACTGGGTATGGCCGCGTTTGTTGATCGAGCTGGCTCCCTCGGCCCCGCGAATCTCGAGCACCAGCGTTGTCCTGTCGGGCCAGGTGCCGGTTTGCTGAAACGCCCGGTAGGCCGCCGGGTTCACGAAGACGTTATCGAACATCGAATGTCCGGCCATCGCGGCGTTCGGGGCATAGCTCATGTCGACGCCGGAGGTCAGAAAGATCCATTCGCGGTATTTCTCCGGCATTTTTAGCTGGCCATCGGGGGTGTAGTTCGGGCCGTCGGCGGTTGCGGCGTTGTCTGTGCCCACCAGCATGGCTCCTTGTTGTGGTGCTCCTGCCAGCAAAAGCAGAAGAATCGTCGAACGCAGCATCGTTCACCTCGCAGAATTCCGGATCAGGGTCTCATGCCAATACGGTATCCCGTCTGAATTAGTTCCTGGAGACTGTCCTGCCGGACGGGCCCACTGCGCGTGGGGCGGGCGTTTGCACGCCTTTTTAATTGGTCGAGGTGGAATAAGCCGCACAGGCCCTCCCGTTGGTCGGGATCATGCATTTGCCGACCAACGGGAGGCCCCTAAAAGATCATCCTGCGTGACAAGGTATACCCACCACGAAGTGGTCGCCCCACGCGCAGTGGGCCCGTCCGGCAGGACACGGTTTCGCAACCAGGTATCTGCAGAAAAAGAAGTTTGCCTCCGCATCCACACTGCCACCTGCATCCATGCGCCAATTCGCGGATAATCATTCGTAGCGCATGGAATCTTTCTTTACACGTTTCAAGAACGTTCTGGTCCTGGTGGCGATTCTGCTCGCCCAGACCATCGGCCTGGCCATCCAGGTGCGACGCCCCGTCGAATCCGGCGCTCCCGACGGCGGCAAGGTCACCCTGATCCGCTACTGGGCCGTCTCTATCGTCACTCCGTTTGAGCGCTTCTTCCACGGCATCGGCTCGACGGTGCGCGGCGGGTGGTCCAACTACATCGACCTCCGCCACACCCGTCAGCAGAACCACGACCTCCAGCAGCAGATCGCCCGGCTCCGCATCGAACAGGCCGCGCTCGCCGAAGACGCCATCCAGGGCCACCGGCTGCAGTCGCTGCTCGACTTTCAGCAGCACTATGTCGCCACCACCGTCGCCGCGCAGGTGATCGGCACCAGCGGCAACGATCTTTCGCGAGTCATCTATATCGACAAAGGCGAGGCCGACCACCTGAAGACCGACATGGCCGTCATTACGCCGGATGGCATCGTCGGCAAGCTTCGCGACGTCTTTCCCCACACCGCCCAGGTCCTGCTCATCAACGACCAGACCTCCGGCGCGGGCGTTCTGCTCGCCAGTACGCGCATCCGGGCGATTCTTCGGGGAAGCACCACTGGCCGGATTCTGATCAACAACCTCACCCCCGACGCCCGCATCAAGCCTGGCGAGCAGGTGCTGACCTCGGGAGGCGACCAGGTCTATCCGCGCGGGCTTCCGGTCGGCACCATCGATTCGATTGCAACCGACCCCGACCACCAGCCCTACACACTGATCCAGCTTCATCCCGCCGCGAACCTCAATCAGCTCGAAGAGGTTCTGGTCATCACCGGCACGCAGAGCGATCTGCCTGTGCAGGCTAAAAAAGACCTTGCCGCCGGAGCCGCCACCGCCGAGGCCCAGGCCGCGCAAAAACAGCTTGCCGACCAGCAGGCTGCTGAGGCTGCCGCCCGCTCCGCCGCTCAGATTGTCGCTGATCGTCTGCCGAGCCTCCACGATCTGGACCAGCCCGGCGCCAGCGCGACTCCAGCCACTCCCGGTGCAGCCGCAGCCGCGCCCGGCGGAGTGGTCCCGCATCCGCTGCCTACCATTCACCCGGACCGCTACACCCAGGGCACAACGCCTCCGGCTGCCGATCTGAAGCCTGGAGCAGCGGAAGACAAATCTTCAGGCTCGATACCGCAGTCCACAGCGCCACCGCCAGCCACGCCCGAGCCAGCGGTCCCGAAGATAAAGAAACCGCAGCCTCCAAAGGACACCGAGCCACCGTCCACAACCCAAAACCCCAACCCTGGCACCGACAAGCCTAACCAGTAAGCGCAGTCAAAAAAGCACAGTCTCTATGGCCACTCACAGCTACACCTCACGACGAGAACTCGAGCAGCACAGCTTTCCCCCGGCCGTCGCGCTCCTTGTGCCGCTGAGCGCCATCGTGCTGCAGGCTCTGCTTCCGAGACCCTTCCCCCGTCTCGTCATCCTCGATCTTCCCCTTATCGTTACGGTCTTCTTCGCCGTCTCGCGCCGCAACCCCGTCGCCGGCACCCTTACCGGAGCCGCCATCGGCCTGCTCCAGGACGCGCTCACCAACCAGCCCATCGGGGTCAACGGCATGGCCAAGTCCGTCATCGGCTATATCGCCGCCAGCATCGGCATTCAGGTCGATGTCGACACCCTTACCACCCGCGTTCTCATCAACTTCGTCTTCTTTCTCCTCAACAGCTTTCTGTTGTTCCTCATCAACCGCCGTCTCCTCGGCCTCACCAGCTTCCATATCCAGTGGGTCCACGAACTTATCCGCGCCGCGATCAATACCGCCGTGGCTCTGCCGATCTTCTTCCTGCTCGATAACACCAAGCGCCGCGAATAAACCCTGAGGAGAAATCCGGACTCAAACGTCTAACCCTCAACCGCCAGACACAGTGATACAACGAAGTCATCAGCGCCAGTCGTAGACTGAGATAAGCATGGAACCATCGCACCATTCCGACGATCAGGACCTCGGTCCCACCGGCAAAACCGAAAAGGTTCCTGCCGGCAAGCTCCACGCCGCGCAGTACATCGTCGCGCTGATTCTGGCTGTGCTCATCACCGGCCTCTGGCGGCTTGAGGTCCTCGGCGCCGACAACTTCCGCGCCCTCGCCGAGGCCAATCGCATTCGCAAGGTGCCGATTCTCGCCCCGCGTGGCCGTCTCTTCGACCGCGAAGGCCGTCTCCTCGTCGACAACTACCCCTCAGTCTCCTGCTACATCCTCCGCGAGCAGGTCAAAGACCTCAACGCCGACCTGCCTCTCATCTCACAGGGGCTGCACATCCCCATCGACCAGATTCAGGCGACGCTGCGCCGCTATCAGATAGCGCCCAAATATCAGCCCATCCCGCTCAAGCAGGACATCTCCCCCGACGAGCAGGCGTTTATTGCGGCCCATCGGGACGAGTTGCCCGAGCTGGAGACCCTGGACGAACAGCGTCGGCTCTACCCCCGCGACGGCTTCGCGGCCCACCTTATCGGCTACGTGGGTGAGGTCTCCGAGCAGATGCTCGACGATCCCCGCTACGCCTTTTACTCGCCTGGCGACGTCGTAGGTCGCTCCGGCGTCGAGCAGACCTACGATGCGCTGCTCCGCGGCAAAGACGGCAGCCGCGACGTCATCGTCAACAGCCACGGCAAGGAGCTTGGCCACCTCGGCCAGGAACTCGCTGTTCCCGGCCAGGATCTGAAGCTCACCATTGACCTCGACATTCAGATGGCGGCAGAAAAGGCCCTCGACGGCAAGATCGGCGCTATCGTGGCGATGGACCCCCACACCGGCGAGATTCTCGCCATGGTCTCGCGGCCGACCTTCGATCCAAACCAGTTCTCTGTCCGGCTGACCAAAAATTACTGGAACGAGATTCTCAACAACGCCGACCACCCGCTGCTCAACAAGACCATCCAGGCCCAGCTTGCGCCTGGCAGCACCTTCAAGATCATCATGTCGGTCGCTGGTTTACAGGAGAACGTCGCCCAGACCATGCACGTCGTCTGCAACGGCGGCGCGACGTTTTATGGTCACTTCTATGCCTGCGATCGTCACCACGGCATGGTTGATATCTACAACGCCATTCCTTATTCGTGCGACAGCTTCTACTACACGCTGGCGAACCGGCTGGGCATCGACACCATCGCGAAGTACGCGACCTCGCTCGGCTTCTCGCAGAAGACCGGCATCGATCTGCCCGACGAGGCCTCGGGTACGATGCCCTCCACGTTGTGGAAGCTGAAGACTCAGCATGCGCCGTGGTACGCGGGCGAGACCATCTCGGTTGGCATCGGTCAGGGCGCCGTCACCGCGACGCCTATCCAACTCGCCCGCGCGCTCAGCGGAATCGCCTCCGGTGGGGTGCTGCGTCGTCCCCATGTCGTCTTCCCCGATGAGGTTCCGCCCAGTCTGCTTGAGGCTGTTCACGAGACCTACCCCGGCTCCGGCGACACGAGTATCCCTCTCACCCCGGAGAACTGGCAGCTCATCACCGATGCCATGGCCAACGTCACCAGCAGCCCTATCGGCACAGCGTACGCCGCGCATCTCGACGGCGTCGATTTCGCCGGCAAGACCGGAACGGCCCAGGTGATGAGTCATGATGCGCTTGCCCGCGCCGGCGGCGGCAAGAAGACCGACCCGAACGCCTGGTTCGTCGGCATGGCTCCGCGGCGAAACCCGGATATCGTCGTCGCCGTTCTGTGGGAGCACGGAAACTGGGGCAACAACTCCGCCAAACTCGCCGCTCAGGTGATCGACGCGTTCGTCAACAAGCAGCGCAAACGCGACAACAACATCCGCATCGCCACCACGCCCGAACCCCCTAAGGCCGAGCCTGTCTCCACCGCTCCCGCCAACCCTCCACACCCCACCGTCCCCACAGCCGACTAGGACAGATCAGCCCTCATGCCCCGCCTCTCCTCCTATCGCGACTTCGACTGGGTCCTTCTCGGCTTCGTCCTTCTGCTCTCGGTGATCTCCGTCCTCGAGATCAAATCCGCCACGCTCCACACCAAGTTCCACGGCTTCGATCACAAGCAGATCGGCTTCCTGGCGGTCGGCCTGGTGCTGATGTTCTTCATCTCTCTGATCGACTACCACCGGCTCATCGACATCGCCCACTGGGCCTACGGAATCAGCATTCTCTCGTTGATTGCGGTCGCTCTGGTCGGCACCAAAGTTCTCGGCGGCAAGCGCTGGATCAGCTTTCACGGCATCCACTTCCAGCCATCCGAGTGGATCAAGCTCGTCCTGATCGTCGTCATGGCGCGCTACTTCTGGGGCCTCGCCGGCAAAGAGCTCAGCTGGGCCGATATCGGCAAAGCGTCTGCCATGGTCTTTCTTCCCATGGTCTTCGTTCTTAAGCAGCCGGACCTCGGCACTGCCCTTACCTACCTGCCCATCCTGCTGTGTGGTCTTTTTCTGGGCGGCATCCGCTTCCGCCAGATTGCGATCATCCTGCTCGGCCTCGCGTTCATCGGGGGCATTGCGTGGAAGAGCGGCAAGCACCTGAAGCCCTACCAGCAGGCCCGCATCAACGCCTTCATGGACCCGGACTCCGACCCGCGCGGCTCCGGCTATCAGATTCGCCAGTCGCTGATCGCCGTCGGTTCCGGCGGTATCTGGGGCAAGGGCGCGAACAAGGGTACGCAGACTCAGGGCGACTTCCTCCCTATCCCTTACACCGACTTCATCTTCGCCGCCTTCTGCGAGGAGCACGGCTTCGTCGGCGCGCTCGGCGTCATCGTCCTTTACTTCCTCATCCTCATGCGGCTGATCCAGAACGCCCAGACCGCCTCCGACCTGCCCGGAAGCTTCATCGTCATGGGGGTGGTCGCGGTCATTACGTTTCAGATTGCGGTCAACGTCGGCATGGTCGTCGGCCTCATGCCTGTTACCGGGATCCCTCTGCCGCTGCTGAGTTATGGCGGATCTTCCGTCCTCTTCACGTTCCTTGCGCTGGGCATCATCATGAACATTCGCATGCGCCGCTTCGTGAACTAAGAGGCTTGTCCTGCCGGACGGGCCTCCTGCGCGGAGGGCGACCACTTCGTGGTGGGTATGTCTTGTCTTGCGGGGATGATGTTTTAGGGGCCTCCCGTTGGTCGGCACATAATGATCCCGACCAACGGGAGGGCCATTGCTTTCTGGTTCGCCTCGACAACTTAAAAAGGCGTGTGAACGCCCGCCCTCCGCGCAGGACGCCTAAGGCACAACCGGCATGCTGATAAAACTTGCCGTACCTGGCGAGTGCCAGACCCTCTGCTCCGCCTTGATGTAATCCGCTGGCTTCGCATCGAAGATATTCGGAACAAAGGTCTGCGGATTGCGGTCGTAGAGCGGGAACAGGCTGGACTGCACCTGCACCATCATCCGGTGCCCAGGCTGGAAGATGTGGTTCACCTGGGGAAGATCAAATTTGAACAGCTCCGGCTGATTGGGCTTCAGGGCCACAGGATGTTCGAAGCTGGTCCGATACCGTCCGCGAAAGATATCCAGCGAGATCGGCAGTTCATAGCCGCTCATGGCAGACGTCGTGTCGCCATCCGGGTAGACGTCGATCACCTTCACCACCCAGTCGCTGTCCGTGCCGCTGGTCGAGGCGTACAGGTTCACCACCGGCGTTCCGCTCACACGCAGAGGCTCCGTCATCGGCTCCGAGATGTAGGTCAGCACATCGGTACGGCCATCGACGAAGCGCTGGTCTTCGACGAGCCATGTGCGCCACTTCTCCGGCGTA
>Ga0302313_10001574_pt1 | contig 17077 bp, 7 predicted proteins | sample III_Palsa_N2_2_FD_200454 | JGI IMG/M metagenome (GOLD analysis project Ga0302313, IMG submission 200454) | Peat permafrost microbial communities from Stordalen Mire near Abisko, Sweden - III_Palsa_N2_2 | ecosystem: Environmental > Terrestrial > Soil > Palsa > Peat permafrost | place: Sweden...
CCGGACAGCCAATGGCGCAACCGCGCCGAGTTCATCCACGGCCGCGCGGAGATCGAAGCCTTCCTCACGCGCAAGTGGGCCAAGGAGCTCGACTACCGGCTGACCAAAGAAGTGTGGACCTATGCCGGCAACCGCATCGCCGTGCGCTTCGCCTACGAGTATCACGACGACAGCGGCCAGTGGTTTCGCGCCTACGGCAACGAGAACTGGGAATTCGATGAGGACGGCCTGATGCGGCGGCGTCTGGCGAGCATCAACGAGCACCCGATAAAGGAGGCCGAGCGCAAGTTTCACTGGCCGCTGGGTCGCCGCCCCGATGACGCGCCCGAACTGAGCGATCTGGGGCTTTGAACCGGCCGGCCACACTGTCGCAGTATCGGATGAGCTAACGAATATCGCGGCTCTCTCCCTGTATAATTTGACCGGTAAACGCATGGTGGGAGAAGCGGATGGCGCCACACCGGCCATCCGCTGCCGAAGACGCAACGCCCGTAATCGCTCAGGCTCCTGTACCACCACGCGCAAACACTCTGGAGAGACCGGTTCAATCCGGCGCCGAAGGTGCACGAAACGCCGCGTTGTTGATATCGAGCCTGATATCGAACAGCACGTTTCCAAACTCTCAGGCAAAAGGACAGAGGGGCGCCCGACGTGCGGCACGGCACGTTGCCTTTGGATGCCTCCAGTCATGAGCCACAAACATTCCCCTTCGCTGCGCGAGCTCGAGCATCACCACGCTTTCGTCGAGCGCCATATCGGCCCGAACGACGCCGAGATCGCGCAGATGCTGCAAGTCATCGGCCATGAGTCGCTGGAAACGATGACCGACGCGATCGTCCCGGCCTCGATCAAATCGTCGGCACCGCTGGCGCTGCCGCAGGCGATGACCGAGGTCGAAGCGCTGGCGAAGATCCGCGCCATCGCCGACAAGAATCAGGTGTTCCGCAGCTTTATTGGCCAGGGTTACTACGGCACGCATACACCGAACGTGATCCTGCGCAATATCCTCGAGAATCCGGCCTGGTACACGGCCTATACCCCCTACCAGGCGGAGATATCGCAGGGCCGCATGGAAGCGCTGATCAATTTTCAGACGCTGTGCGCCGACCTCACCGGCATGGAGATCGCCAACGCGTCCCTGCTGGACGAAGCCACCGCCGCCGCCGAGGCGATGACGCTGGCCAAGCGCTCGTGCAAGTCCAAGTCCAACGTCTTCTTCGTGTCGCGCGGCGTGCATCCGCAGACGCTGGAAGTGCTGCATACCCGCGCCGAGGCGATGGGCCTCGAGCTGCATATCGGCGATGACGCCGAAGCCGCCAGCGTCGACAGCTTCGGCGTGCTGCTGCAGTATCCCAATACCTTCGGCCAGATCAACGATTACAAGGCGCTGGCCGATGCGGCGCACGCGCGCGGCGCGCTCGTCGCGGTGGCCACCGACCTGCTGGCGCTGACCCTGATCGCGGCGCCGGGCGAATGGGGCGCCGACATCGTCGTCGGCAACTCGCAGCGCTTCGGCGTGCCGTTCGGCAACGGCGGCCCGCATGCGGCCTTCATGGCCTGCCGCGATGCGTACAAGCGTTCGATGCCCGGCCGCCTGATCGGCGTATCTATCGATGCGGAAGGCAAGCCGGCGTATCGGCTCACCCTGCAGACGCGCGAGCAGCACATCCGCCGGGAGAAGGCCACGTCGAATATCTGCACCGCACAGGTGCTGCTCGCTGTGATGGCCAGCATGTACGCCGTGTACCACGGCCCGGAAGGATTGACCCGCATCGCTCGCCGCGTGCATCGCCTCAGCGCGATCCTGGCCGGCGCGCTGGGCAGGGCCGGCGTCACCGTCGGGCCGGATTTTTTCGACACATTGCACGTGGTCAATGTCGACGCCGACGCCATCCACGCCAAGGCCGAATCGGCGCGCATCAACCTGCGTCGCATCGGCAGCAAGAGCCTCGGCATCAGCCTGGATGAAACCACCACACGCGAGGACGTGATCGCGCTGGCCAAGCTGTTCGGCGCCGGTGTTGCGATCGACGATATCGACGCGCTGGATGCCAGCACCGACGACGCCCTGCCCGCCGGCCTGCGCCGCAGCAGCGCCTTCCTCACGCATCCGGTATTCAACACGCATCACAGCGAGCATGAACTGCTGCGCTACATGCGCGCGCTGGCCGACAAGGATCTGGCGATGGATCGCACGATGATCCCGCTGGGCAGCTGCACGATGAAGCTCAACGCCACCGCCGAGATGATCCCGGTGACCTGGCCGGAGTTCGGCAATATCCATCCGCTGGCGCCGTCCGCGCAGACGCAGGGCTATACCCAGCTGATCGATACACTCGAAGCGATGCTGGTCGAATGCACCGGCTACGACGCGGTAAGCCTGCAGCCGAACTCCGGCGCGCAGGGCGAGTACGCCGGCCTGCTGGCGATTCGCGCGTATCATCGCTCGCGCAATGAAGGCCATCGCGATATTTGCCTGATTCCCGAATCCGCCCACGGCACCAATCCGGCCTCCGCGCAGATGTGCGGCATGACCGTGGTGGTGACCCAGTGCGACGCCAACGGCAACGTCGATATCGACGATATCCGCGCCAAAGCCGAAAAGTATTCCGACCGTCTTGCCGCGCTGATGATTACCTATCCGTCCACGCACGGCGTGTTCGAGGAAGACATCGCGGCGATCTGCGAAGTCATCCACCAGCACGGCGGTCAGGTCTACACCGACGGCGCCAATATGAATGCGCTGGTCGGCGTGGCCAAGCCCGGCAAGTGGGGCTCCGACGTCTCGCATCTGAACCTGCACAAGACATTCTGCATCCCGCACGGCGGCGGCGGCCCGGGCGTTGGCCCGTGCGCGGTCAGGTCCCATCTCGCCCCGTTCCTGCCGAAGAAGTTCGGCGAAGAAGGCGCGGTCGGCATGGTCAGTGCGGCCAGCAACGGCTCGGCCTCGATCCTGCCGATCTCGTGGATGTACATCACGCTGATGGGCAGTGAAGGCCTGCGCAAGGCGACCCAGGTCGCCCTGCTCAACGCCAACTACGTGGCCAAGCGGCTCGTGCCGCATTACAAGACGCTGTACACCGGGCGCAATGGCCTGGTCGCGCACGAATGCATCCTCGACCTGCGCCCGCTGAAGGACGCCACCGGCATCGGTGCCGAGGACGTCGCCAAGCGGCTGATCGACTTCGGCTTCCATGCGCCGACGCTGAGCTTCCCGGTCTCCGGCACGCTGATGGTCGAGCCCACCGAAAGCGAATCGCAGCATGAGCTCGATCGCTTCATCGACGCGATGATCCAGATCCGCGAGGAAATCCGTGCGGTCGAGGAAGGCAAGCTTGATCGCGAAGACAACCCGCTGAAAAACGCGCCGCACACGGCGACCAAGGTCAGCGCCAGCGAGTGGAAACACGCGTATCCGCGTGAGCTGGCAGCCTTCCCGCTGCCCAGCCTGAAGCTGCAGAAGTACTGGTCCCCAGTGGCTCGCGTGGACAACGTCTACGGCGACAAGAACATCATGTGCGCCTGCATTCCGATCGACGCGTACAAGGAAGAAGCGGACGCGTAAGCGTTGGCGTGTCGATAAAAAAGGCCGCGGAAACGCGGCCTTTTTCTTGCTCGAGTGATCAAGCCCGGTGCGTCTGTCCCGAGTGGGTGAATCGCGTGGACGTCTTGGGTTCCGCCGCGGCCAGCGGCACGCGGCTGGATTCCAGCGAATTCAAATCGATCTCGTCCACCGGCACCGGCCGATAGTTTTCGTCGAAAGCCACGTCGCCCGGACGCCAGCCCGCGCGACAGCGGAAAGCACCCCAGAACCGGCGCAGCGTGTGCAGCTGCTGACCGACGATGCCGCGCTGGTTGTCGGCGTCGACCATCGGGTCGCCCACGCCCGTGGGGCGCGCCGCCTCGCCAAACAACGCCGTACCGAAGACGATGTCCCACAGCGGAAAAATAAACGCGTAGTTGCACGCATGAAGCGTCGGCCGGTCGGGGTCCACGCGCATATGGTGCAGGCGGTGATAGTAGGGGTCGACCAGGACCTTTTCGAAAACCGGGCCGAAACGCAGCCGCACATTGGTGTGCCCGAGGTTCTGCAGCAACTCGCCGGACAGCACGAGCAGCGCGTAGTCGGTGGGCGACACACCGATCAGCAGCGACACGCCGGCGATGATCAGCGCCTCCAGCAAATCGTCCAGGTAGTGGTCGCGATCGTTCGACCAGCAGCTGAGCTGCCGCTGACTGTGGTGCATGCTGTGCAGCCCCCACCACCAGGGAATGCAGTGCTGCAAACGATGGATGCCGTAATACGCCAAATCGTAGACGGCGTAGTAAACGAGAAACAACAGCACCGGATGATGCCCCAGCCACGGTATCCATCCCTGCAGGCTGAATACGCCAGCCGCAACGCCATCGTCGTCGCCGCCAAACAACGGCGTCATCACCAGATAGGTGAATAGCGGCAGCACACCGAACAACTTGATCAAGGTATAGCTGCGATCGATCACGGTGATCCGCCGGTTGTCCCACCGTTCAACCGGCCACAGGCCTTCCATAGGCCGAAGTACCAGCGCGATGATGGCGACCTGCACCGCGGTGATCAAAAAGTACTGCGCGATCTCCCGCGGATTCTTGACGTACGCACTCAGGTGCAGCGCCGCCAGCGATGGCGCTATCGCATGAGCCGACAACCAGCTCAATGCGTTGGACCAGAGTAGCGAAAAGTCGTGCATGGGCGGACGGATGGGACGAACGGAAACAGATTAAATTCGCCAATCCTTCGAAACGCTTTCGATGGTTACCCGCTTTCAGTTCTCGTTCAAGCGCATGTTTCTACGGGATTTATCATCTACGGCAACGATTTACGGCGTATTCGAAACAACCTGATGCGAGATGGCCGGACTGTCGACGTAACGGCATGGATAACACGCCGTCCTCACGCTATTTGGCGCGTTCGAACGAACCGCTTGACGTCATCAGTGAACCAGAAGTGGCCGTCTATTTCTTACGGTGCACGACGCGCTGTTCACTTCGCACGGTCCAAGGTTTGGGGACACCAAAAGAAAAACGACTTGGCTCATCGACGACGGAATATCTCATGGCGAAAACGAAAACCCACTCCCCTTCCCCGAAACCCAAAGCCGCCAAATCAGCCGGTATGTCGCTCGAACATCGCGGGGAGGGTGACGAACTTCACCAGCTTGCCGGTGGCAAGCATGCGCTGCTGACTACCAATCAAGGTTTGGCACTATCTGACAACCAGAATTCGTTGAAGTCTTCACCGCGCGGCCCGACATTGCTGGAAGACTTCATCCTGCGCGAGAAGATCACCCATTTTGATCACGAGCGCATCCCCGAGCGCATCGTTCACGCGCGTGGTTCCGCCGCGCACGGTTATTTCGAGCTGACCAAGTCGCTCAAGAAATACACCACCGCAAAAATTCTCACCGAGGTTGGTGAGCGCACGCCCCTATTCACCCGATTTTCCACCGTGGCAGGCGGTGCAGGATCGATCGACACACCGCGCGATGTGCGTGGCTTCGCGGTGAAGTTCTACACCAAAGAGGGCAACTGGGATCTGGTCGGCAACAATATTCCGGTGTTCTTTATCCAGGATGCGATCAAGTTCCCGGATCTGATCCACGCAGTAAAGATGGAGCCAGACCGCGGCTTTCCGCAGGCCGGCTCAGCGCACGATACGTTCTGGGATTTCATTTCGCTGACGCCCGAAGCGATGCACATGATCATGTGGGCGATGTCCGACCGCGCGATCCCGCGCTCGCTGCGCATGATGGAAGGCTTCGGCATTCACAGCTTTCGACTGCTCGATGCCGAAGGCAAGTCGACCTTCGTGAAATTCCACTGGCGGCCCAAACTCGGCCTGCAGTCCACCGTGTGGGATGAAGCGGTGAAGCTGGCCGGCGCCGATCCGGACTTCCATCGCCGCGATCTCTTCGAGTCGATCCAGGCCGGCGAGTATCCCGAGTGGGAGCTGGCAGTGCAGCTGTTCACCGAGAAAGAGGCCGACGCTTTCCCATTCGACCACCTCGACCCGACCAAGCTGATTCCGGAGGAGCTGGTGCCGCTTACGGTGATCGGCCGTATGGTGCTCGACCGCTACCCCGACAACTTCTTCGCCGAAACCGAGCAGGTCGCGTTTTGCCCTTCCCACGTGGTGCCCGGCATCGACTTTTCCAACGACCCGCTGCTGCAGGGTCGCCTCCACTCGTATCTCGACACGCAACTGTCGCGACTCGGTTCGCCGAACTTCCATCAGTTGCCTATCAACGCGCCAAAGTGCCCATTTGCCAACCAGCAGCGCGATGGCCATATGCAGATGCAGGTGCCCAAGGGTCGAGTGAGCTACGAGCCGAGTTCGCTCGACCCCAGCTCGCCGCGTGAAACGCAGGCCGGTTTTCGCAGCGCCACGGTCGTTGATGCTGACGGCACCAAGGGCCGCGTTCGTCCGGAAAGCTTTGCCGACCATTACAGCCAGGCGCGCCAGTTTTTCCGCAGCCAGACCAAGTACGAGCAGGCACACATCGCTTCCGCGCTAGTTTTCGAACTGTCCAAGGTGGAAACCCAGCACGTGCGTGAGGCCGTGGTTGGCCATCTGCGGCATATTGGCGAAGACCTCGCACGCCGCGTGGCGGATGGATTGGGGCTGGACGCGCTCCCCGCACTTCCGGCTGCCGCGGTGGAAACGAAAGACGCCAAGATCTCGCCTGCCCTGCAGATCATCGGCAAAATGAAGGACACGCTGAAGGGCCGCACGGTCGGTATCCTCATGCACGATGGCTCGGATGCCGCCATGATCAAGTCGCTGACGAAAGCCGTCGAAGCCGCCGGTGGCGCGGTAAAGCTCGTTGCCACCCGCGTCGGCGGCATCAAGCTCAGTGACGGCAAGACCACGGCAGCTCACGGCCAGCTCGATGGCACGCCGTCGCTGGTATTCGATGCCGTGGCGCTGGTGCTTTCCACGTCGGCCGGCAAGCAGCTGGCTGGTGTGGCGGCCGCGGTGGACTTCGCGCGTGAAGCGTTTGGACATCTCAAGGCCATTGCTTTCGACGAAGGCGCGCAGGCCGTGCTGGCGGCCGGCGGAATCGGAAAGGACGCAGGTGTAGTCGATACAAGCGACACCAAGGCCTTCATCAAGGCGGCGAAAACCCGCCAGTGGGAGCGTGAGGCCAAGCTGCGGACGCTCGCCTGAGCGTGCCACACGCGAGACAGACGAAGGACCGCCCGTTGCTGGGCGGCCCTTCTTTTTTATATGCGACGGCTATTGATTGGCGAAGGGATCGGCGGCAACGTGTAACTAAGGCGTCTCGAAGGAGTGCACGATCAGCTGATGCAGCGCATCGGAACCGTACGGCTTCTGCAGAATGCGCGTACGTGCATCCAGATCGATGCCGCTCACCGTGTCATTGCCGGTGGCGAAAATAACCGGAAGATGCGGTTGCGTCATGCGCAGCGCCTTCACCAAATCGACGCCTGACATATCGGGCAGGCCGACGTCGGTCAGCAGCAAATCGATCGGATGCTCGTTGAACGCACTGATCGCTTGCGCCGCATCACCTGATTCGATGACCTCGTAGCCCTTCGCTTCGAGAATGTCGACGATGCTCACGCGAATCATCCAGTCGTCTTCGCACACAAGAATACGCTTCTTGTCGGTCGACATGACCGATGCCTCGGGGCTGGACGAAGCTGGCGAAGGTTCGATCACCGCGGCCGCCTTTTCGTTGCGCAGCGCCTGGGCGGTAAGCACTTGACGCAGCTTTTTGGCCAGCGCCTCGCGCGTGTAGGGCTTGGTCAGCAGATCGACGCCTTCATCAAGACGGCCACCGTGAACGATCGAATTCTCGGTGTAGCCGGAGGTGAAAAGCACGGCCAGATGCGGCAGCCGCTCGCGCGCCTTGCGCGCTACTTGCGGGCTTTTCAGCGAACCAGGCATAACAACGTCGGTAAACAGCAGGTCGATCGGAATACCGCTTTCGATGATGGTCAGCGCGCCCTGCGCATCACGCGCCTTGAGTACCCGATAGCCGAGGTCGGACAGCAGCGCAACGACGGTGTCGCGTACCGCATCGTCATCTTCGGCGACCAGAACAGTTTCCGTACCGCCCGTAATGACACCCGAATCGTGATCGATGATCACGTCCTCGGTCTGCGCCGAGCGAGGCAGATAAAGCTTTATCGTGGTTCCCTGTCCGAGCTCGCTGTATACCTTGATATGGCCACCGGATTGCTTCACGAAACCATAGACCATCGACAGCCCAAGCCCGGTGCCATGCCCTTCCGGCTTGGTTGTGAAGAACGGCTCGAACACCTGGCCGATGATGTCTTCGGGGATACCGCAGCCCGTGTCGCTCACCGCCAGCATCACGTACTGACCTGGCACGGCATCGGGATTGGTCTGCACGTAATGATCGTCGAGCGAGGCGTTGCCCGCTTCGATCGTCAAACGACCGCGGCCGTTCATGGCGTCGCGCGCGTTGATCGCCAGGTTGAGCAAGGCATTTTCCACGTTGGCCGGATCGATCAAGGTGTTCCACAGGCCGCCGGCGGCAACGGTTTCGATCTCGACTGCCTCACCCAGTGCGCGGCGCAGCAGATCGTCGAGATCGCGGATCAACCGACCCAGGTTTACGACTTTGGGCGCCAGCGGCTGACGACGTCCGAAGGCCAGCAACTGCGAGGCCAGTTTCGACCCTCGCGACACGCCGGCCATGGCGTTGACTACGCGACGCTCGGCGCGTTCGTTTCCGGCCACGTCGTTGCTGAGCAGCTGCAGGTTGCCGCTGATGACCTGCAGCAGATTGTTGAAGTCGTGTGCGATGCCGCCGGTCAACTTGCCGATCGCTTCCATTTTCTGCGCCTGTCGCAGCTGTTCCTGCGCCAGCGCCAGCGCATGAGCATGCTCTTTCTCACTACCCACATCGCGGCCCACCGCGTGAATCAGGCCGTCGTTCGGAAACGCGTTCCAGGATATCCAGCAGTAGCTCCCGTCGCGACGCCGGTAGCGGTTCTCGAACTGGATGGTCACGTGACCTTCCGACATTCGGCCGACTTCGTTACGGGTCGATTCCACATCGTCGGGATGAATCAGATCGAACAAGTTGCTGCCGATCAGTTCATCGTCATGCCAACCGAGAATGCGGGTCCACGCCGGATTGGTCGCCACGATGCGCGAATCCATCTGCACGATGAGAATCAGATCGATCGACAAGCGCCAGATGCGGTCGCGCTCGATCGTTCGCGCAGCCACCTGCTGCTCCAGCGACGCCGCAACGTCGCGCAGGTCCTGTTCGGCACGACGTCGCTCGATGGCCACCCGTGTGCGGTTGGCGATGTCGCGCATGAAGATCAGCTCGGCGCTGGTCCATTCCCGCGCGCTTTCATGGTTGGTATAAATGATGGCCACAAGGCCGCCCTGCTCGGTGATCGGCATGTTGACCGCCGACTGGGCACTGATGGCTTTCAGATTGTCCGCGTTGTCGGCCGTGCGCGGATCCTTGTACGCGTCGGCGAAGACCACCGTGCTGCCGCGCTTGAGGTCCTCGATGTACGATCCGTAGTCGCGAAAGTGCAGCGTACCGGCGATGGTGTGGATGCCCGGGGCATTCCAGTCGCGTTCGATGGTAATCGTTTCAGCGATCGGATCGATGGTGCCGTAGCCGGCCCGGCTGATGTTGAGCGTGCGCCCGAGAATTTCCGCCGAGGCGTAGGCCAGATCCGAGGTATCGTCCAGATCGAACAGCTTGGTGCTCAGCTCGCTGAGTGCCTGATGGCGCAATTCGGCCTGCTGGCGCTCATCCTCGCTGGCGTTCAATGCGATCTTGCTCTGCCGATGTTCGGAGATGTCGCGGGAAATGCCGACGATCCGGGTAGGCACCCCGTCGGTACGGAACGGGGCCAGGCTCACTTCCCAGCAAATCAGATCGTGCTTCGCGTTATTGCAGCAGGCCTCAAAGCGAACTGTCTGCCCAGATGCCGCCTGCCTCACCGCGTGTTCAATCCGTTCGCGGTCCTGTTCCATCCAGAGATCGAGATAATTGAGACCGACGATATCGCTGACGGAGTCCAGCCGCATGAGCTCGGCACCCCGCCCGTTCACGTACAGGATCTCGCCCTCGACGGAAAGTATTTTCACGCAGTCCGGACTGGCCGCCAACATGGCAGACATCACCTCACCGGTGAGCTCAGGGTTTGCTTCGTGCATCGATCCGGTCTCGTCCACAGGGTGTGATCTGGCGCATAGTCTAGCGGGGTATTCGTCAATACCCCTTCACACACCATAGCTCGCAGACGTCAAGGCATGGCGATGAAGCTGATGAAAAATCACGCATCGTTGAAATCAGGCAAAACTAGCCTTGCCTTGTGTCCTGATTGAGCAGAGCTGCCAGATCGTCGACCCTGAAAGGTTTGCTCAGGTGCGGAATATTCGGCGCGAATGCTTCTGCATCGGCATAACCGGAAACCACCAGCACCCTGATCTGCGGATGCGAGGCAATGACTTTTCGAGCGAGGTCGGTACCATTCATGCCCGGCATCAGGTGATCGGTGATCAGCACATCAATCGGCAGGCCTTGCTCCAGTATTTTCAGCGCAGCCTCCGCGGACGAGGCCTCGACGACCTGGTAACCCATCTCGTCAAGCATGTCGGCGGTGACGGCTCGCACCAGTTCATCGTCGTCGACAAGCAGCGCGAGCCCGGTTGCCTTCGCACGACAAGCAGCAGCATCCGCCGGCGGGTCGACAACCACGGGCATGTCGCTCACCGGCAGCCACAACTCGATATCCGTTCCGATATCCAGCCGGGTGACGATGGTCAAAGCACCGCCAAGCTGGGAGGCCAGACCGTGAACCATCGATAGTCCAAGGCCGGTACCTTTGCCAATGGCTTTGGTCGAAAAGAACGGCTCGACGGCGCGCCGCAACGTCTCGTCGTCCATGCCCATACCCGTATCGGACACGCACAACCGGACAAACAAACCCGCTCTCAGCGACGATCGATGCCCGACATCGACCCATTCGCTCGATGCAGACAGCGTCAACTTACCGCCGTTGGGCATGGCGTCGCGGGCATTGACGCCCAGATTGAGGATCGCCATTTCCAGCTGGTTGGCGTCAACGTGCGCGGCAGGAAGATCGTCGGGCATGTCGATCTCGACTGCAATCGACGGCCCGAGGGTGCTGGCAAGAAGACTCAGCATGCCATCCACCAACCGCCGCAGATCGACAGCCGCCGGCATCAGCGGCTGACGACGGGCGAACGCGAGCAGGCGCTGCACCAGCGTACGCGCGCGATTGGTAGCCTCGAGCGCTTGCGCAATCCGACGCTGATCGCGATCGCTTCCCACGCCGCGATCGCGCAGCATGTCGAGGCTGAGCATGATCGGCGTCAGCAGATTATTGAAATCGTGCGCGACACCGCCGGTAAGCTGTCCCATTGCCTCCAGCTTGCGCGATTGCCGCAGACCCTCCTCGGCCATGCGACGCTCGGTGATGTCCATCGCTTCGGGCACGACCCCAATGACCGCACCCTGCGCATCACGAATCGGCCGAATGGAAAGGTCGTATGTCCTCTGGCCCGATGGCACGTTCAGTGACACTTCCTGGCGCGAGGAGTGGCCTGCGGCGCCCGCTTCAATACCGGCGCGCACGAGCGCTGACATGCCCGGCGTGGCAGCAAACCAGGGGGTTTTCCAATACGGCACGCCGACGACCTGATCTATCGTCGCGCCGATGGCGGCTAGCGAAGTCGTATTGGCGCTAAGTAAGGTGCCATCCACAGCGCACAGACCCTGCATCTGAAAACTGGTCTCGAACATGGTCTGCGTGCGCGCCTGCATTGTCGCAAGCGCAGCGGCGATCTCTTTTTCGGCAGTGATGTGCCGACCGCTGGCGTAGATGACGCCCTCGTCCGGCGCCGCCACCCAGGAAATCCAGCGATAGCTACCGTCCTTGTGCAGACAGCGGTTTTCGTATGTAGGTATTTCATCCTGCGAGGCCATTGCCATGACCTTTCGGCTGGATGCGAGGTCGTCGGGATGCGACAGATCGAGGTGATCCCGACCGATCAAATCTTCCGGCTGCCAGCCCAGAATGGTCGTCCAAGCGGTATTGACGGCGCGAAAGCAACCGTCGGCGCCGACAACCACCTGCAGATCCTGCGAGTTTTTCCAGGCGCGATCACGCTCCATCGTGCGCGTCTCGACCCGATGTTCGAGAGTATCGTTGAGTTCGCGCAGCGCTTCCTCATTCTGCCGTTGCTCGGTCACATCACGAAAGTTGCAGATCGCGCCGCGCAGCTGGCCATCCTGGATGATCGGATGCGCCCAGTAATCCACCGGCAGCGCCGAGCCGTCGGCGTGATAGAAAGATTCATCCCTGACGTGCGCGGCTTTGCCGGTGCTGGCGCACAAGTAAAGCGGACAGACGGACGAGTGATAGGTCGAACCATCGGGATGCGTGTGGTGGATCACATCGTGCAGCTTGCGACCGATCACCTCCGATTCATGCCGGAAACCCAGCATGTTGAGGAAGGCCGCATTGCAAAGCGTGGTACGCCCTTCGCAATCCACCGCGTAAAAACCTTCCGAGGTCGAGGCCAGCAACAGCCGGATATACGCTTCGCTGTCGCGCAGCGAGTGGGATGTTCGGTGAACATCGGTGACATCGTGACCACCGACGAAGACGCCGCTGACGCTGCCATCGTCGGCCTTGATCGGTTCGTAAAGCAGATCGAGAAAACGGTCTTCGCACTCGCCCGCCAGGCGAATCGCCGCTGCGGGTGACTTAAAAGCGACGCCGGTGGCATAGACCTTGTCCAGCAATTCATAAAACCCCTGGCCGTCCAGCTCGGGAAACACTTCCCTTACAGAACGTCCAATGAAATCGCGCGCGCCGGCAAGCCTGACATAAGCGTCATTGACGTATTCGTAGATGTGTTCTGGCCCGTCAAGGAGTGCCACAAACCCTGGCATTTGCTGCAATAGCTGACGCTGTCGTTCGCGCTGCTCCGACAATTTGCGTTGCGACAGCACTTGCGAGGTCGTTTCCGTCGCCGCGCAAAACAATGCAACGACGTGTCCCGGTTCATCGCGGACCGGCGTATACGAAAAATTGAAATGCGTTTCTTCCGGCACACCGGCGCGATCGAGCATCAACGTAAGGTCATCCATATGAATGGACTGGCCAGTGAATACTTTCTGAAAAAGAGGCTCCAGGTCTCCCCAAGCCTCCGCAAAGACCTTGGCAACCGGCTGACCCAGCGCGGCTGGATGCTTGCTGCCAATCAGCTTCGTGTACGCATCGTTGTAAAGCAGCGTGCGCTCGGCACCCCACGCGACAAACATGGGCTGGCCCGCAGCCAGCATCATGCCGACCAGGGTTTTCAACTCGAGCGGCCAGCCAATCGGAGACCCCAGTGGACTGGCTCGCCAGGCGAAAACTCTCAACAGCGACGCGACCTCCCCGCCTGCCGCCAGAAAATGAGGCGCGACTGCACCCGAAGCCAAGACGTTCGGTGGATCCTCAGCAAATGTCTCCACGCTACTTCCCTGCGTCACTGCCGCAGCATGCGCCTAGGTCAGTACGCAACCGCTATTCTGACGGAGGCAACGTGACGAGTGTTCATGCACTTCAAAACCAAAGCGCCGTTTCCTGCAATTCCACGCGTATTAACGGTGAAATAGTGGAGAGCAGCTGTGCCGCCAGACAATGGGTATCGAATGGCAGCCTTGAATGCTCAGAACATGTGGCGAAATACCCAGAACAGCCCCGCTGCCAGCGCGATCGATACCGGCAGAGTCAGTACCCATGCCAAAAGCAGGCTGCGTACGGTGCTCCACTGAAGGCCCGAGCCGTTGGCGACCATGGTGCCGGCAACGCCCGACGACAGCACGTGCGTCGTGCTCACCGGCAGGCCGAAGCGGTCGGCCGCGCCGATGGTGATGGCTGCGACCAGCTCGGCCGCGGCGCCCTGCGCGTAGGTCAAATGCTCCTTGCCGATGCGCTCACCGACAGTGCGCACGATGCGCCGCCAGCCGACCATGGTGCCCAGGCCCAGCGCAATGGCCACGGCAACCTTGACCCAGGTCGGGATGAACTTGGTCGAGCGATCCAGCAGGCTGTGATAGTTGTCCAGCACGGCCTGGTCCGCCGGCGCAAAGCTTGGCTGCTTGGCCTTGGCCATCAGCCGCAGCCCCTCGGAAGTCAGATACATATTGTTGCGTACGTTGTTGACTTGGGTCTGCGGTACGTCCGACAGCGACGGGCTCTGGCCGGCCTGGCTGCCGATCGTGTCGGTCAGCTGGCGCAAGGCCACCAGCGTCGCCGGCGTGGCCCGATGACTGTCGATGTAATGCTCTATCTCGTCGCGTGGTGAGGCGATAGGCGCGACGCCGGCTGTGTAGCGGCCCAGCACTTCGCTGGCGTGATGCGCCACCGAAATGAACGTCTGCGTTTCGCTCGGCGTCACCGTGCGATTGAGCGCGTAGGCGGCCGGCACCGTACCGATCAGTATCAGCATGATCAGGCCCATACCCTTCTGCCCGTCGTTGGACCCGTGCGCGAACGACACGCCGGTACAGGTCAAAATCAGGATGCTGCGAATCCAGAACGGCGGCGGCTGATCGCCTTTCGGCTCCGCGTAAAGCGCAGGTACGCGCACCAGCAGCTTCAATGCATACAGCAGCAGCGCGGCAAAAAAGAAGCCGACCAGCGGTGATACCAGCAGCGACTTACCTACGTTCCAGGCCTGGCTCCAGTCCACGCTGCTGCTGGCTGCGCCGCCGTGCATCAGCTGGTTCATCAGACCTACGCCGATGATCGAGCCGATCAACGTATGCGAACTCGACGAGGGCAGACCGAGCGACCAGGTACCCAGATTCCAGATGATCGCCGCGATCAGCAGCGCAAACACCATCGCGAAACCTACGCCCGAGCCCACGTTGAGCACAAGGTCGATCGGCAACAACTGCAGTACCGCGAAGGCCACCGCGCCGCTGGAAACCATCACGCCGACGAAATTCCAGCCTCCCGACCAGACCACCGCAAAACTGGCCGGCAGTGAGCGGGTGTAGATCACCGTGGCGACCGCGTTGGCGGTGTCGTGGAAGCCGTTGACGAACTCAAAGCCCAGCGCGATCAGCAGCGCGGTAGCGAGCAGAAAATAGCTCACCGCCGTACCCGACGGCGCGATGGTCAGATCGTGGCTGAGCTGAACGCCGACGTAGATCGCTGCCAGCAGAAGGCATACGCCGAAAAGGCCGAAGCCGAAAAGTCGCTGATTCGCCGAACCCTTCACGCTATCGATCAAGTCTTCGCTGGTCGAGCTGTTCATGTTGGGCGCCGTCAGGACAGGTCACACGACTTAACCAGCCGATTGTGACCTGCGTATGTCACCGCGGGTTCTGGCGTGCACTAATCCATGCAACAGGCCGTCAAACTGTCACGGTCGCACGGGTTGCGCCTACACTGCCTGCCTGGCCAGCCAAGGATCGTCTGATTCATGAATGCCGACACGTTACCCGCCTTGGGCAGCTCGCTCGCCGCACTAGCCCGCAAGGAATGCAAGGCTGTCGCCAAGGCCCTGGCCAACCGTAAAGATCGGCATCGCGGTATTCACGAAGCGCGCAAGGCTCTGCGCAGGCTGCGCAGCCTGCTCGCGCTGGTCAGCGACGCGATGGGCCACGAGAGCGCCAAGATCGATATCGCGCTGCGCAACCAGGCCAAGCGGCTATCGGCATTGCGCGACTCGCAGGTGGCGGTGGCCATGGCAGAAAAGCTGTCTGTCGGTGATGAACCCGGCGAATGGGCAATCGCCGTACAGGTTCTGGCCGTGCAGCGAGATCTGCTGCTGGAAACCGAGCTGGCCAAAGACCCCAACTTCGCCCGGCGCATCGCTGCGATGGCCGATATCGTCGTCGTGCTCGACAAGCTGCGCTGGAGGCGCGTCACGCAAAAATCCCTGCAGCAGTCGATCAAGCAAAGTCATAGGCGGGTCAGCAAGTCCGAACGCGATGCGGCCGAACAGGGCACGCCGGCCAGCCTGCACCGCTGGCGACGGCGCGTGCGGCGCCTACGCCTTCAACTTGAAGCCGTGCATGCGCTCAATCGTCTGTCAGGCGTGGCCATTCAGGCCAGCGAAGTGCACAAAAGCAAATCCACCAAGGCACTCGCGCGGTTGGCCGATCAGCTCGGCTGGCGACAGGACATACAGGTACTGCGCGCGGCGCTGAAAACCTTTCCCAATGCCGATATGCTCGCCAACCTGCGCAGACGGTTGCGGCTGGAAACGAAGCTCGCGCGTCACTGAGCCTTGGGTCGAAACATTCGTGGCCTAGCGATCACACCGCGTTCCGGCGACAGGGGAAAAAGCCGTTCCAGGCGCTGAAATCGACCGGTCGAAGGGCCGCGCGCCGTGCGACCGCTCCAGCATCGAAGCGTTCGGGCTCCAGCAACGCGTCGTAGTGACGTGACAGACGTGGCCGTTGGCCAAGTCAAACCGCTCGATCGCGGGTCTCGGATTGAACGCGATGATGGGTTGCCATCCGCTCACGCGCGCGACACCACGCAGCGCTGGGTCCACCACTGAGCGGCGCGACTCAGACAGAAGCCGGCGCGGTATCTGACTTGATCCTCCAATCAACACACGCGTCATTCGGCATGCCGCGCCGGCGCGCGCGCGTGGCGATCTCTCGATGACAGCCAGATAACCGACATGTTTCCTCAGCTCGCGACCACTGCCAGATCATGCATCCGCCACGCAATCACCGATACCCACGGGGGCGACATATCGCGTCGCACGTGGCGTTGCGCCAGCACGATGCGACACAACCCAGGCGATGCCGATCGATTGCTGCAATGCCGCGAGACTGAACAGCAGCCGCCAATGTAAAGAAGTGTGTCAACGCACTCCCGCTACTCCCCGTTGTCTGCCCTGGTTGCTCGCGATCGACTTACGTAACGACCGCAGGCAGCGCGCTCGACAACGGCACGGGAGATGTCGCTCGCGAGGTACGTATCCCAGGCCTGCCACCGTGGAATGGCGTCGCGCAGGTAATGCCTGCCAACG
>Ga0302313_10001577_pt1 | contig 17070 bp, 16 predicted proteins | sample III_Palsa_N2_2_FD_200454 | JGI IMG/M metagenome (GOLD analysis project Ga0302313, IMG submission 200454) | Peat permafrost microbial communities from Stordalen Mire near Abisko, Sweden - III_Palsa_N2_2 | ecosystem: Environmental > Terrestrial > Soil > Palsa > Peat permafrost | place: Sweden...
CAGCGCGATGGTACCCAGCGTGTTGAGGTAGCGCTCCATCCGATGCACCACGTGCCGGCCGGTGTCCTCAATGCGCTCCTTGATCAGTTCGCGCGAACGGTTGCGCACGGCCAGCGCGCAGGCCAGCAGTTCGCCCAGCGGCGAGCCGGCGGCCAGCGTGTCGATATGCGCCGGATCGAGCTGGCCAGAACGCGCCCACTCGCGCACCTCGTCACCGAGGCCGGGCGGCAGCACCGCGCTGCGGCGCAGGGTCCAGCAGCGCTCCAGCACAATCGCCAGGGCAATTGCCGAACAGATCAGGATGGGCACCATCGCCCAGCCGCCAGCCATCAGGATTTCCAGCACGTCTCGACCCCGTCGCAGCAACGATTTGATGAGCGCGCATGATAGCAGTGTCGCCCGCAGCGACTGCGGCCTGCTCGGCATCCTGCGAGCCGCGCCCCGCTCGACTGTTCGTTTCCAGAAGCTTCGCGTTACAGCGCTGCCTACTCGCGCCAGTAGCGCGTCGCGCGAAAACGCCAGCCCCGTCCTCGCTGCTCGGGGCCGCCCACCGGAAACTCCAGCGGTATCGCCCCCTGCTCGGCCGTGTTGAACACCGCGACGCCCGCCGCCGCATAGCGCGCCAGCGTATCCGGCCGGGGATGACCGAAGCGATTGCGCCAGCCCGCCGACACGACGGCAAACGACGGCTTGATGCCGGCGATGAAACCTTCACTGGACGAGCCGCTGCTGCCGTGGTGTGGAACCAGCATCACAGGTGCTACGCCCTGATCCATCACGGCAAGCACCTGCGGCTCTTCCTTGACGCTGATGTCGCCGGTCAGCAGCAGACGACCGCCAAGGCCCTCGACGAGCAGAACGCAGGAGCGATCGTTGTTCTTGGCCGACTTTTTATCATTGACCGCGCTGACGCTGGATGCACCGGCTTGGTCGAAGGCAGGATTCAATACGCGAAAGCGCACGCCGTCCCATTGCCACGACTGCCCGGCCACGCATGGCTGCATCGGTATCGTCATGCGATCCGGCTCGCCGGCGTAGCGCGGCGCGTCGGGAAAGGCGTCGGCGACCGACTGCGCACCGCCGGCATGATCGTTATCGCCGTGGCTGATCATCAGCATGTCCAGCCGGTTCATGCCCAGCGCGTGCATCGACGGCAGCACGGTCGATTCGCCCAGGTCGAAACCCGACGGATAGCGCGCGCCGGTGTCGTACACCAGCACGTGCTCGCGCGTGCGCAGTACCACCGACAGGCCCTGCCCCACGTCGAGCACCCAGGCCTGGAAGGCGCCTTCGAGCAGCAGTTCACGTGGCGGCATCAGCAGCGGCAGAAACAGCAGCGCGCCAAGCCAGCGCAGCGGCACACCGCGCGGCAGGAAAAGCCAGAGCGCACCCAGCACGGCCAGCAGCAGCGCGCACGGCTGAACGGTGGGCAGATACCAGTGCGCGCCGGGCCAGCTCGCCATCTTTTCCAATAGCCACCACTGGGCGTGCGCCAGCTGCGCGGCCAGCCACAGCACGGGCCCCGCAAGCGGCGGACAGACCGCCATCGCCAACACGCCGACCAGCGCGCACGGCACGATGACGAAACTGATCACCGGCACCGCCAGCAGGTTGGACAGCGCGCCCACCAGCGACGCCTCGCCGAAAAACCACAGGCTTAGCGGCAGCAGCGATACCGTCATCACCATCTGCCCGGCGGTCAGCTCGTGCGCAAACGCACGCAAGCCCCGGCCGCGCGCCTGCAGGCACAGCATCAGAAACGACACGCCCACGAAGGACAGCCAGAATCCCGGTGCCAGCACGCAAAGCGGATCGACCAGCAGCATCGCGATCATCGCCAGCGCCAGCGAGTTCGAAGCGCCACCGCCACGACGACTGCAGCGGGCCAGTGCCACCACGGCGATCATCAATAGGGTGCGCACGGTGGGCAGGCCGAATCCCGCCAGCGCACTGTAAACACAGGCGACGAAGAGCGCCGCGCCGGCCTGCGCCTGCGGCCGCGGCAATCGGCACCCCAGCGGCGGCCAGACCGCATACGCCAGCAGCGCCAGCCATACGCCAAACACCGCGGCCACGCCGACGTGGAAACCGGAAATGGCGATAAGGTGTGACACGCCGTTGGCGCGCGCCACCTCCCAGTCACGCTGCTCCAGCCCGCGCGTATCGCCGACCGAAAATGCCTTTAGAAGGGCCGCGTCATGCGGATCGCCAACGCGTTCGGCGATACCGCGGGAAATCGCGTCGCGCACGCCGTTGATGCAGAACGCGCGGACGCCCAGCGGCTTGTTCTGCGGATCATCCCGCACGTAGCCGGTGGCCACCACGCCGCGCTCCAGCGAGGAGCGTTCGCTATCGGCACCACCAGGATTGAGCAGACCGCGGGGGCGCTTGAGCCGTAGCAGCAGGTGCCAGCGCGAGCACGGCTCGATCGGCGGCGCGCCTTTATACCAGGACACGTTGAGGTTCCCGTGCATTGCGACGGGTTGGCCATCCAGCGTCGCGCGCTCCACGCGCAAAACGAACGAGGTCGCATCGCTACGCGCCTGCGGCAACTCGGCGACGCGGCCGACCACCGCGAAATCCTGTCCTTCCAGCGCGCGCGGCAAGCGCGCGTCCATGCCCGCCGCGCCCCGCCAGGCAGCCCAGGCAACGCCAACCAGCACGCATGAAAGCCAGCGCCAACGTGGACATCGCCAACCAAGCAGCAGGGCAACGAATACCAGCGCAAGAAGCAACCCATACGACGGCAGACGCGGCAGCCACTGAACGAACAGCACGCCAACCAGCAGCGTCAGCGCTACGATAACCGCCGTCGGCTTTGCCGTGTTTTGCGCCACGCGGCTTGCTCCGCATCGTCCGTAATGCTGACGAGCCTAACGCGGCAAAGCGCGGCCGGTGGACGAAATGCGTGTAGGCCTTGGCCGCGTGAGCTCAAAGCGACGCGATTGGATCGACGTGTCAGACGCCAGCGTTTTCCTGCAGTACGCCGTTGTGCAGGGTCAGCGTGCGATCCATGCGCGCGGCCAGGCGGCTGTCGTGCGTGACCAGCACGAAGCTGGTGCCGATTTCGCGATTGAGCTCGAGCATCAGCGCGTAGACCTGTGCCGCATTGGTCTCGTCGAGATTGCCGGTCGGCTCATCGCCAAGCACGCAGGCCGGCCGGGTGACCAGCGCGCGGGCAACGGCGCAGCGCTGGCGCTCGCCGCCGGACATCTCCGACGGCTTGTGATGCGCGCGTGCGCCCAGCCCAACTCTTTCCAGCAGCGCTGACGCCTGCTTCTGCGCCTCGCCGATCGCCGTGCCGCGAATCAGCAGCGGCATGCAGACGTTTTCCAGCGCAGTGAATTCGGGCAGCAAATGGTGGAACTGATAGATGAAACCGAGCGAGCGATTACGCACCCGGCCGCGCTCGGCGTCGGAGAGTTTCGAAAGCACGCGGCCGTCCACTTCCACTTCGCCCGCGGTCAGCGTGTCCAAGCCGCCAATGATATGCAGCAAGGTGCTCTTGCCCGACCCGGAGGCGCCGACGATCGACATCGTCTCGCCACGTTTCAGGGTAAAGCTGACGTCACTCAGCACGTCGGTGCGCAGACCGCCTTCGTCATAGGTCTTGGCGACGTGGCTGGCGCGCAGCACGAAGTCGCCGTTGGCGGCTGCAGATGCTGACGTTGTCGATGAGGCAGTGGTCGATACGGCATTCATGGCGGTCTTATTCATAGCGCAGCGCCTGGGCGGGCTGCGTGCGGGAGGCGCGCCAAGCCGGGTACAGCGTGGCCAGCAGCGAGAAGGCAAACGTCAGCAAGGTGACCCACATCACGTCGTGCCAGTCCAGCCGGCTGGGCACCTCGCTGATGTAGTAAACGTCGGGCGAAAGAAACGTCACGTTGAAGGTGTGCTCGATCCACTTGATGATGCCGGGCAGCTTCCACGACAGCAGCGAACCCAGGCCAACACCGAAAGCGATACCGACCACACCGACCAACACGCCCTGCACCATGAACATGCCCATGATGCTGCGCGGCGTGGCGCCCAGCGTGCGCAGGATCGCGATATCGGCCTGCTTGTCGGTGACCAGCATCATCAGCATCGAGATCAGGTTGATCACCGCGACCAGGATGATCAGCGAGAGGATCACGAACATCACCATCTTTTCCATCGACAGCGCGGCGAAAAGATTGGCGTTGGTGTCCTTCCATGTCTGCACGCGATAGACCTGCCCCAGCGTGTCGGCCAGTTGCCTTGCGACGGGGCCGGCGTTGAACAGGTCGTCGAGCTTGAGGCGAATGCCGGTAGGACCGTCGAGGCTGTTCAACTTTTCGGCATCGCCAATATTGACCAGCGCCAGGCCCGAATCGAACTGTTCCATGCCCATCTCGAACACGCCGACCACGTGGAAGCTGCGCATGCGCGGCACGCCGCCCATTGGCGTCGCACGCATTTCCTGCACGACGACGGTCACGCGATCGCCCACGGTAACCCCAAGCGACAGCGCCAGTTCCTTGCCAAGGACAATGTTCCAGCTGTCCGGGGTCAGATCGGCAAGCGAGCCTTCCACCATGTGCTGGCCAATATCAACCACCTTGGATTCCTGCGCAGGATCGATGCCGCGCAGAATGGCGCCGCTCGAATGCTGCGCGCTCAGATAGGCTTCGGTTTCCACATACGGCGCTGCACCCAGGACATGCGGATTCGCCTCGGCGGTTTTCAACGCGCGCGGCCAGTCCTGCACGCTTTCGTTGATGCCGGAAATGGTCGCGTGCGACACCGCGCCCAGGATGCGGTCGCGCATCTGGAAATCGAAGCCGTTCATCACCGACATTACGGTGATCAGTGCGATCACGCTGATCGCAATGCAGACGATCGACACCGTCGAAATAAACGAAATGAACTGGTTGCGCCGCTTGGCGCGGGTGTAGCGCAGGCCGATAAAGAGTTCGAGCGGTCGGAACATGGCAACCTGATCTGTGGGGGCCGAGAGAATAAAGCCGATCAACCGGCCGTCGTCGCTGCATCGCGCTATCGCATAGACCGCGCCGACGCGGCAGAGTGCCCGAAGCGGCTGAGAGCGGCAAGTCGGCCGACGACGGTGCGGCGTCGGCCGGCAGAAACCTCAAGCACGCGCAGATGATTCGTCCGATTGGAGGGTCGCCAGCCGCATGCGCAGCCGGCGGCGAATGTCGGCATCGCTATTGTCCGGCGCCAGCAGCAGGCTATGCGTACCGTGCTTCGCCGTCTTCAGCCGCAGTAGCACCAATGCGCCGAGCACGCGGAACGACGCGAGCGTGGCCGGAAGATCGTCATGCGAGATCATATGCAGCGTCCAGCTGTCGTCGGCGGCCCAGCCGGCGGCCGAAACGGGCGACTGCGCGATACGTCGAACCGTTCGCACAGCGGCCACCAGCACGAGCAGCGAGAAAAGGAGCTTCACCCACCAGGCCAGCGCGCCGAGCAGCAGCGCGAGCACGGCCAGCGCGGCAACGCCGCTCAGAACGAAGCGATACCCGGGCGAAGGCCGGTATTCAAAGCCGATGGCGGGCGCGGATGTCATCGATGATGACCTGCCAGTCCTCGCGCTCCGGCCGCGCGTGGCCCATTACCCAGTCCCACAGATCCGGGTCCTGCGCATCGAGCAGCTCGTCGAAGGCCTGCTGCTGGGCGGCATCGGCCGTCGCGAAACGCTCGTCCAGCCAGCCGCCGAACAGCGCGTCCAGTTCACGCGTGCCGCGCCGGGTGCGCCAACGAAGGCGGTTGAGTCGGGCCTGTTCCGGTATTGCGGGGGTTTCGTCCATCGCGCCAGTGTAGCGGCCGCCGCCCTCGCCAAACAGAACAGGCCGCGAGAAGCGGCCTGTTCCGACAACGTTTGCAGCGATCGGCGATCAGGCCGAGCGACGCTCCACCATCAGCTTCTTGATTTCCGCGATCGCCTTGGCCGGGTTGAGGCCCTTCGGGCAGGTGCGCGTGCAGTTCATGATGGTGTGGCAACGGTAGAGCTTGAACGGGTCTTCCAGATCGTCCAGACGCTCGCCGGTCACTTCGTCGCGGCTGTCGACGATCCAGCGGTAAGCCTGCAGTAGGATCGCCGGGCCAAGGTATTTGTCGCCGTTCCACCAGTAGCTCGGGCAGCTGGTCGAGCAGCAGGCGCACAGGATGCACTCGTACAGGCCGTCGATCTTCTTGCGTTCTTCGGGCGACTGCAGACGCTCGCGATCGGGCGCCGGGCTCTGCGTGCGCAGCCAGGGCTTGATCGAGGCGAACTGGGCATAGAAGTGCGACAGGTCGGGCACGAGATCCTTCACCACCGGCATATGCGGCAGCGGATAGATCTTGACGTCGCCCGAGGCGCAATCGGCCGACGCCATGGTGCAGGCCAGCGTATTGGTGCCGTCGATGTTCATCGCGCACGAGCCGCAGATGCCCTCGCGGCAGGAGCGGCGCAGGGTCAGGGTGGGATCGATCTCGTTCTTGATCTTCAGCAGCGCGTCCAGAACCATCGGGCCGCACGACTCCATGTCGACTTCGTAGCTGTCGATGCGCGGATTTTCACCGTCGTCCGGCGACCAGCGATACACACGGAAGGTGCGCGGCTTTTTCGCGTTCTTCGCCGGAAAATGCTTGCCGGGCCTGATCTTGGAATTTTTGGGTAGCGTGAACTCGGCCACGATTGCCTCACTTGGTTTTTGCGTTCGTCTTTGAACGCTAAGATCAAAAGGCGGCTGTCCATGGCCGCACTATTCGTTGGTTTTGCGTTCGTCCTTGAACGCCAAGAGCAAAAAGCGGCCATCCTTGGCCGCACTCTTCAATGCTTCAATACACGCGCTTCTTCGGTGGCACGACCTCAACCTCGTCGGTCATGGTGTACATGTGCACCGGGCGGTAGTCGAAACGCGTCTTGCCTGCGTCATCCACCCACACCAGCGTGTGCTTCTGCCACTCGTGATCGTCCCGATCGGGGAAATCTTCGCGCGCGTGCGCCCCCCGGCTTTCCGGTCGCTGCAGGGCCGAGTGCATGGTAGCCACCGACTGCGCCAGCAGGTTGGACAGCTCCAGCGTCTCGATCAGGTCGGAATTGAAGACCATCGAGCGGTCGCTGACGCTGACGTCGCCGAAGGAGTCGTAGACCTCGGAAATCTTCTGGCTGCCTTCGCTGAGCGTTTCGCCGGTGCGGAACACCGCGGCGTCTTTCTGCATGGTGGCCTGCATGGCCGAACGGATCTTCGCCGTCGGCGTGCTGCCCTTGGCGTTACGCAGGTTGTCGAAGCGGGTGAGCGCCTTGTCCAGCACGCTGGCGGGCAGATCCTTGTGCGCCGCGCCTGGCTGGATCAGCTCGGCGCATTTGTGCGCGACCGCGCGACCGAACACCACCAGATCGAGCAGCGAGTTGGAGCCCAAGCGGTTGGCACCGTGCACCGATACGCAGGCCGCCTCGCCGATGGCGAACAGACCCGGCACGACGGCGTCGTTGTCGTCGCCCTTCTTGGTCACGACTTCGCCGTGATAGTTGGTCGGGATGCCGCCCATGTTGTAGTGGACCGTCGGCAGCACCGGGATCGGCTCCTTGGTCACGTCGACACCGGCGAAAATGCGCGCGCTTTCCGAGATGCCCGGCAGACGCTCGTTGATCACTTCCGGCCCGAGGTGCATCAGGTTCAGGTGGATGTGGTCCTTGTCCTTGCCGACGCCGCGGCCCTCGCGGATCTCGATCGTCATGGCGCGGCTGACCACGTCGCGCGAGGCCAGATCCTTGGCGTTGGGCGCGTAGCGCTCCATGAAGCGCTCGCCCTCGGAGTTGGTCAGATAACCGCCCTCACCGCGCACGCCCTCGGTGATCAGGCAGCCGGCGCCGTAGATGCCGGTGGGATGGAACTGCACGAATTCCATGTCCTGCAGCGGCAGACCCGCGCGCAACACCATGCCGCCGCCATCGCCGGTGCAAGTATGGGCCGAGGTGGCGCTGAAATAGGCGCGACCGTAGCCGCCGGTTGCCATCACCACGGCCTGGCCGCGGAAGAAATGCAGCGTGCCCTCGTTCATATCGAGGGCCAGCACGCCGCGGCAGACGCCCTCGTCGTCAAAGATGAGGTCGATGGCGAAGTATTCGATAAAGAAGGTGGCGTCGTGCGCCAGCGCCTGCTGATACAGCGTGTGCAGAATCGCGTGACCGGTACGGTCGGCCGCGGCGCAGGTACGCTGCGCGGTGCCCTTGCCGTAATGCGTGGTCATGCCGCCGAACGGGCGCTGATAGATCTTGCCCTCTTCGGTGCGCGAGAACGGCACGCCATAGTGTTCCAGCTCGATGATCGCGGGAATCGCCTCGCGGCACATGTATTCGATCGAGTCCTGGTCGCCGAGCCAATCGGAGCCCTTGATCGTGTCGTAAAAGTGGAAGCGCCAGTCGTCCTCACCCATATTGCCGAGAGCGGCCGAGATGCCGCCCTGCGCGGCTACCGTGTGCGAGCGCGTCGGAAACACCTTGGAGATGCAGGCCGCCTTGAGCCCTTTCTCAGCGAGGCCAAACGTAGCGCGCAGACCGGCGCCGCCGGCGCCGACGACGATGACGTCATACTCATGCTGCTGGATCTTGTAGCTTTCCATCGAATCGTGGCTCCCGCGTCTCAGTGGGTCAGCGCAATGCGCAGTACGGCCAGCACGCTTGCAAGCGCGCCCAGGACCGCCAGGAACTTGATCAGCACCAGCGAAAGGACTTCCTTCCAGCGGGTGTGTACGTAGTCTTCAATCACTACCTGCAGCCCCAGCACGGCATGCCAGAACATGGTGACCAGCAGGACGATCAACAACAGCGCATTCCACGGTTTGGCCACAGTGGCCAGCGCCGTGGCGTAGTCCGCATGCAGCAGACCGAGTACGGTAATCACGAACCATATAAGCAATACGACAAGCGCCGCCGCCGTGACGCGCTGCGTCCACCAGTGACCGACGCCCGACTGGGACGAACCGAGGCCGCGAGCGACCTTGAGCGGGTTGCGCAAATCCTTGGCGGTCATGCCGCACCTCCTGCCGTCAGCACGTAGGCCCACACGGCAGCCGTGAGCACCAGGCTCAGCACCACCGACAGCCAGCTCGACCGAACGAACTGCGGAATCGCGTAACCCGCGCCGGTGTCCTGCACCAGATGACGGATGCCGTTGCAGAGGTGATAGAACAGCGCCCAGGTCCAGCCGACCAGCAATATCTCGCCGACCGGATTACCGATAACGTTCTTGAAATGATCGAAGCTCTCTTGACCGGCGGCCAGATGAAGCAGGCCGGCGACCACCACCAACGTGCCCACAGCCAGCGCGATGCCGGTCGCGCGGTGCAGAATGGAGCTGACCATCTGCACTTGCCACTTGTATATCTGAAGATGCGGAGAGAGCGGGCGTCGCGTGTCTGCCATGGCGGCTATCCTAAAAATGGAATCGCTGATCCATGCCGACCTTGTCACTGCTGCGGACGCAAAGGGCAAAAAGCGAGCCCTCACGTTCGATCAGAAGTCGATGCAGCGTCCGTTCTTCTCCCAGTCGCCGTAGCGCGTGGGATCAAGAGCTGGCCGTGTCACCGGCGCTTCGTCCGGTACCGGTGTTTTGGTCACGATAGGCTGCTCCGCTGGAACGGATGCAGGCTTTGACTCAGCTGGCGTAGAGGTGTCGGACATGATTGGGTTACCTTGCAAATCTTAATGCTTGCCGCACTGCCGCACAACTACGCGCCCTGTCCTGCGGCAATTGCTACGCCCCGGTGTCGATCCCTTGTACGCAAGACCGCCCGCCCCAATCCAAGTGCCAGCATGACAAAACCGTATTCCGCAGAAACCATGCTGATCGACGGCCCAGACGCGATTGCGTTCGCACACGCCCAGTTCAGCAGCAATGTCTCCGCACTCGCGATCGGCCGGTGGCAATTCAGCGCCTGGCTCGACCCCCAGGGCCGGGTCAAGGCATTGTTCCATCTGGCTCGTCTGGCAGACGAACGACTGCTGCTGCTGCTGCGCGGCGGAGACGCCGACATATGCGTCGACGCGCTGAAGCGTTTTATCTTTCGTTCGAAAGTCACGCTGACGGCCCTGGCACCTTGCAGCCTTTCGGCAGGCCCTGCACTGCTTCTGCATGAGGCTTTGCAAACCGATCAGAAAAATCTTCTGCTGGGTTGCGGTACGCACAGCTTGAGGATCTCTACTGAGAGCGCTGGCGATGGCGCGTGGCGCCTTGCGCAACTGCGAAACGGTTGGCCGTGGTTGCCGCCGTCGCTCTTGAACGAACTACTGGGACCAGCAATGTCTCTACATCGGCTGCATGCCGTTGAAATCGACAAAGGCTGCTATCCCGGTCAAGAAATTATTGCTCGTTTGCACTATCGCGGCGGCAACAAAAAACATCTTCATCGCATCGCGTTATCGTCGTTCGAAAATTCTGCACCGTGCGTTGCTGGCGACATATTGCGCATCGGTGCGAACGAAAAAATCTGGCTGCTCGATGTGTTTCACGATGACGCAAGTGCAGAAGCGCTCGCGGTGATGAATGATGACGTTGCTGCGGGACTTCTTGATGGAACCATCGAGTGTGCTGATGATCAAATCAGCGTTCGTATTCTTGAAACGTGGAGTACCTGAGCATTTTTTATAACGCGATGTCTTGCGAAGATCCAAAATTCAACGTGAACGAAAAGGCGTGAAAATCGATTTCACGTTTGGCGGCACTTGCCATCTGAGAAATACGCCACTACTCTCCGCCAACTCTTGAAAACCGGTGCCCAGAAATATCGGCATCGAAATTACGCGACGAACCGGAAGAATCCGAATCGGCGCGACCCGACACTGAACTGTCGGATGGCATAACGCATCGCCTCAGCGATTGCAGAGAAGTTGCAGGAAGCGCAGCGAAGAACGCAAGCGCACCGTTGGCAACATTGACCCCGCCGGCATCGAAACGCCGTACGGAACGCCACAATCCCGTGGCAAAGCGCTCAGCCGCTTGTTCAGGTTGAAGCGATTGATCCAGATGGAACGGCCCGCCAGCCCGTCCATCGCAATGGCGTGTTGAAGCAGACGGTCAGCTTCGACGCGTACAGCACGTTGGAGGCAGAACGACCCATGAAGTTATCAATGTTGTTGTGGCTGACATCTCTCATGCCACAACCGGTTGCGGATCAGGCTTGCCTGGCTACGACCGTGTATTTGGAAGCACGCAGTGAGCCTGTGAATGGTCAGTTGGCCGTTGCCGAAGTCGCCATGCGACGCCGCGATCGTGGCAGCTGGGGCGGCACTGTTTGCCAGGTTGTGAGTGCACCGCACCAATTCGCCATCACCACGACCCCCGGCTCTTTCGATGTTTCCAACCTGGATGCTTTCCACAAAGCATGGCAAGTCGCAGGAAAATCGATCCAGAACTGGCAGCTACCGGTTGCACAAAGAAAAATGCTGGTGCCACGCGCCGATCATTTCGCAACCGTGGCAGTCAATCCAGCGTGGTCGCACAACCGCCACACGGTCACGATCGGCGAACATGCTTTCTACGCCGTGAACTGAACCAGCCATTCAATAAATAAAAAAAGCCCTCGATCGAGGGCTTTTTTTATTTGGACTTCTAGACGTCTATTTAAAAGATACAATAAATTACTGGGGATACACGTGCCCGTCGTGAATCGAGACGTACGCGCCATTAGGAACGCGTGGATCTTCGCGCTGGGTTACCGTCGCGTATTGACCGTTGTCCATGCGCACCACGATGCGCCACGCGGTGCCACCACCGCCACCATCGCTGTTTTTGCCGATCTGGTTGCCCACTACACCACCGCCGACAGCGCCGACGACGGTTGCCGCCGTGCGGCCGTCACCCTTGCCGATGGTGCTACCCAGCACGCCACCGGCGACCGCGCCGATCACCGCGCCCAGGGTGCCGCCGTTGCTGTTGCCACCGCCCTGTACATACACCTGATCCACCTGCTGCACCACGCCGCAGTTCTGGCAACGCGTGGTGTATCCAGGACGCTGTTGATAGCCGCCGTACTGGGGTGTTGCGCAACCCGCAAGGGCCGCGCTCGCCGCCATAACCAGAGCCAGGGGACGCTGAAAGGATCGTGATTTCATGGATATGATTTTCATGGTTGTCTTCATGTTTGTGGGGTCGGCTTAGCGAGCGTCGGAAACGGCGGTAATGCCCTGCTGCACCATCACGCGGTCACCTGGATCATGATCCATGCGTACGGTTCGGGTTACGCCGTTGTAGACATAATGGACATCAAAAGCGACAACTTTGCTGCTGGCGTTATCGACGGTGTCGCACTCACGCTGCACCGACTGCGTCACTTGGCCCTGCTGATGAGCCGCTTCGATACGGTTGCCGGCATAGCCACCGCCGACCGCGCCGGCTACCGTGGCAAGCGTGTTGCCGCGACCGCCGCCCACCATATGGCCGAGCAAACCACCGGCAACGGCGCCGATGGCGGTGCCGGCGACGCGATGCTGGTCGCTCGGCGGGGCGGTGTGTGTCACCACACGATCATGGCAGACACGCTGCGGATCGTTGATGGATTGACGCACCGGCTCCACGCTCACCACTTGCGCGTATTGCGGACCGTTGTCGGGCGCAGGCGCCGGCGTGGCGGCCACGTTGCTGCCGTTGGACATCGCTGCCGCGTCGCTCGACGTATCCGCCGCCGCGTTGCGATTGCAGGCTGACAGCCCCAACGCAAGCGCGGCGGTGATGGCGATATTGAGTGAGTTGATCATCAGCCTTTTCATTGCTATCTCCCATGTTTGTTTGAGTAAATGACCTAGATCCGGTAACGCGGAAGCAATTACTTGCGGCACTATTGAACGGTTATACAACTGAATCGGGGCTAGACCGGTTTAACTACATAATTTTCACGCCGGCGTTGCTTTTGCGACGCCTTTCCAGGCCGACGAAAAAAATCATGTTGGAACTTGCCGACAGCCATGTACATCTCGATGCAGACGCCTTTGCCGACGACCGCGATGCGGTGATCGCTCGCGCCCTGGATGCAGGTGTCGCCACGATGGTGCTGCCTGCCGTCGACGCTGCCAGCTGGCCGGGCATCAGAGCGTTGGCAGAGGCCAGCCGTCACATTTATCCGGCCTATGGCCTGCATCCGATGTATCTGGCGAATCACCGGCCCGAACATGTCGACGCACTTGGCGATTGGCTGGCTCACGGCGATAACGTGGCGGTGGGTGAGATCGGGCTGGATTTTCATGTGGAAGGCCTCGATCCTCAGCTGCAGCGCGACTATTTTTCCCGCCAGCTGAAGCTGGCACAGCAGTTCGACCGGCCCGTGATCATTCATGCCCGCGGTGCGCTGGAGGAAATCATCCACACACTGCGCCGCCATCCAGGCCTGCGCGGGGTGGTGCACAGCTTTTCCGGTAGCGAGCAGCAAGCGCAGCAGCTCTGGCAGATGGGATTTCACCTCGGCATCGGTGGCCCGATAACCTACGAGCGCGCACGACGCCTGCGCCGTATCGTGGCGTCTATGCCACTTGAGTTTCTGTTGCTGGAAAGCGATTCACCCGACCAACCGGATTCCGCGCACCGCGGGCAGCGCAACGAGCCCGCGCGAGTAGTCGAGGTACTGCGAACCGTTGCCGCACTGCGCCCCGAGTCCGAATCGGCCATTGCCGCAGCCACCTGCGACAACACGCTTCGCCTTTTTGGCCTCGATCTCGTAAAACGCTGAAAGGTTTCCACTGAAAGGCAGCAGATGCTTGCGAAGCGGCCATCGGATTGTTATCTTTTATTTCACCGATGAAATATGAGCTGGTGAAATGACGTCGTTGAACAAATGTATCGGCATGATGGATGAGGGCATCGAGCGAACCATTCAGCTCATCCCGCAGCTGCCGGCGGTCGAGGCCAAGCTCAGCCGGCTAATGCTGATGGTCAGCGGCAGTTTGAACGAGGAACTGGAACTCGAGCTCAAGCCACACAAGCTCAACCACAGCGAGTTTCTGACGCTCATGTTTCTTTACAGTCGCCCCGACAGCAGCTCAACCCCCGGCGAGCTATGCGAGTTCACCAAACAGGGAGCGACCAATATGACCCGTATCGGCAACGCGCTGGTCAAGCGTGGGCTTATCACCCGCGGCAGTAGTGTTGACGATCGGCGCCGCGTGGTCATCCGCATGACGCCAGCGGGAAAACGTCTGGTGCTGAAAATGGTGCCGCCGTTATTCCCCCGCCTCGAAGCGATGTTCAGCGGCTTCAGCGATACCGATAAAAAGAATCTCGGCCGGCTGTTGCGCAAGCTGGCACACAACCTCGATCAGGCCACCGGACATCCCGAGACGAACGTCGGGACCATGAAGGCGACGAAATGAAGAATGCTTTTGCAAATCCGGCTTCGGTGAAAGGCCTTCCCGTCCGCCGATGCGCCGCTGCGATGACCCTGGCGCTGCTGCTTGGCGCTTGCGCTGCGCCGGCCAAACTCAGCCACCCCGTGCTGCGCGACGATGTGCCGCTGGCCGGTCTGCAGGCGCCAACCAAAGACGGCTGGCCCGATGCGCAGTGGTGGCGCGTCTACGGTGACCCGCAGCTGGATCAGCTGATCTCGATGGCCGTTAAAAACTCACCGGACCTGGAGCAGGCACGCAGCCGACTGCTGAACGCCCAGCAGTCGGTGCGGCTGGCAGCCGCGCAGGCGGGACTCAATATCAACGGCAGTGCCCAGTTCGAGCGCCAGCGCATCAGCAAAAACGGCATCATCAGCCTGCTGCCGCAAAACTTCACCATCGAACCCTGGTACAACCAGGCCGACCTCGGGCTGCAGGCGCAGTACACCTTCGACTGGTGGGGCAAGAAGCGCTCCAGCATCGAGGCGGCGCTGGATCAGGCGCACGCTGCCGAAGCCCAGCGCAGCGCCGCTGCGTTGACGCTCGAAAATGCCGTCGCCGATACCTATTTCGGCTGGCAGGGTGATCAGGCGCGACTGGATTTATCCAATCAGCTGGTCGCCGCGCAGAGTCGATTCCTGCATATCGCCGAACTGCGCGTGGCGCGTGGCGTCGATCTGGAGGACACGGTGCAGCAGGCCAAGGCCGACCTTGCGGCCGCGCGCGAAATGAACGTTGCTCTGACGGGCTCGGCCGCCATTCGCAAGGTAGCCTTGGCGTCCCTGCTCGGCATCGCCCCGGCCGACTTGCCGGCCCTGCGGGTGAAACCGCTGCCGGAAGTCGACAGCCGGGTTCCTGCCGATGCCCGGCTCGATCTGATTGCACGCCGCCCCGACATTGCGGCCAGCCGCTGGCAGGTCGAAGCGGCGCTGAAGCAGACCGACGTGGCGCGCGCGCAGTTCTTCCCCGACCTCAGCATCAGCGCCATGGCGGGCCTGTCCAGCCTCGACGTGGGCAAGCTGCTAAGCGCCGACAGCCGGGCGTTTTCGCTCACGCCGGCGCTGCACCTTCCAATCTTCGAAGGCGGGCAACTGCAGGCCAACTACGGCATCAGCAAGGCGCAGCTCGCAGGCGCCATCGCCGGATACAACAGCACGGTCATCGATGCCGCGCGCGACGTCGCGAACGAGGCTCTGACCGCGCAGCAGATTGCCGCGCGGCGCAAGGAGCAGTCCGGCCAGATTGCCGCCAACGAACGCCTGGTCGCGACCGCCCAGGCGCGCCAAAACCAGGGCGTGCGCGACGCGCGCGAAACGATCGGCGCCGCCGCGCAGCTGCTGCAGCAGCGCGATGATGCCGCCAGCCTGCAGGCGCAGGCCGTGTCCGCCGATCTGGCCCTGATCAAGGCGCTCGGCGGCGGCTATCGCGCTTCCAGCGACCCGTCCGCCACCGCCAAAACATCCGCAACCTCCCCTTCGACATCGTCCGGAGACGACGCCCATGAGCGCCACTGAGTCCGACCAGCCCCAGAACGCCGCCCCCGCTGACACCAAAGAGAACGGCATGACGGCCAAGAATCCGGCTAAGCGGCGCAAGACGCTGTTGATCGTGCTACTGATCTTTATCGCCGCCGGCGTGATCTGGCTGCTGCTGTGGCTGCTGGTGTTTTCCACCCGCGAAACCACCGACGATGCCTATGTCGGCGGCAACCAAGTGGCCATTTCCGCCCAGGTGCCCGGTACCGTGGTGGCGATTCTTGCCGACGACACCCAGCACGTCGAAGCCGGCCAGATCCTGGTCAAACTGGACAACACCGACGCCAGCGTGCGTCTGGCCCAGGCGGAGGCATCCTTGGCATCGGCGGTGCGGCAAGTCCGCCAGCAAACCGATTCGGCCAGCGGCAGCGACGCTGCTGTGGCCGAGCGGGCGGTGGATCTGAAGAAAGCCGAGGCCGATCTCAAGCGCCGGCTGCCGCTGGTCGCGCAGCAGGCTGAAGCGCCGGAGACCATCCAGCACCTGCGCGACGCCGTCGCCCAGGCCCGCGCCGCGCTGACCACCGCCCAGGCGCAGGCGTCGGCCCAGCACGCGTCGATTTCCGGCACCGACATCGCCAACAACCCGGCCGTGCTGCAAGCCCGTGCCAACTTCCGCGCGATGTGGGTGGCCGCGCAGCGCAACGCGATCTATGCGCCGGTGTCCGGCTACGTCGCCCAGCGCAGCGTGCAGGTCGGCAACAGCGTGCAGGCCGGGCAGCAGCTGATGACCGTGCTGCCGCTGCACGACCTGTGGATCGACGCCAACTTCAAGGAAAGCCAGCTGCGCCACATCCGTATCGGCCAGCCTGCCAAGGTCGAGGCCGATATCTACGGCAGCAGCGTCGAGTACCACGGCAAGGTGATCGGCCTGGGCGCCGGTACCGGCAGCGTGTTTTCCCTCCTCCCGGCGCAGAACGCTACCGGCAACTGGATCAAGGTGGTGCAGCGCGTGCCGGTACGCATCGCGCTGGACAATAACGAGCTCGACAAGCACCCGCTGCGCATCGGCCTGTCCAGCGACGTCACCGTCGATATCACCGACGACAGGGGTCCGGTGCTGGCGCCGCAGGGCCAGCGCGAGCCGGTGGCCGAAACCACCGTCTACGAGCAGATGGCCAGCAAGGCCGATGCCGAGGCCGACAAGGTCATCCAGGCCAACCTCGGTTCATCGGACAAAACCGGCAGCGACCGCCC